>Ga0194133_10003182_pt1 | contig 23754 bp, 29 predicted proteins | sample TA2KigOf40mmetaG_FD_155448 | JGI IMG/M metagenome (GOLD analysis project Ga0194133, IMG submission 155448) | Freshwater microbial communities from Lake Tanganyika, Tanzania - TA2015055 Kigoma Offshore 40m | ecosystem: Environmental > Aquatic > Freshwater > Lake | place: Tanzania: Lake...
GTCATTTTTATTAGATAGAAAATTACAAATAATTAGTATCACTTTTTTCTATAAAAAATTGATTTTTTAAAAAGGTCTATAATTGTCAAATAAATGGCATCATATAGAATCGATGGTACAACGATGCTTTTTGGATTAAATTTTAATGAAGAATTATCAATTAAAACTCTAGAAGATATGGAGAATGTTAATAAGATTATTTTCGGTAAATTATTTAACAGAGGAGTAAATAATTTACCCAATTCCATCAAGAAGATAAAATTTGGATTCTCATTTAATCAACCTCTTGATAATTTACCACCTAATCTAGAAGAAATAAATTTTGGTGGAACTTTTAATCAAGATGTACATAATTTGCCAAGTACATTGTTAAAGATAAATTTTGGTTGGGAATTCAACAAGAGAATAGATAATTTACCAAATTTTCTACATACTCTTGAATTCTCTTCTTGTTGTATGTTTAATCAACCGATCGATTATTTACCAACCTCACTTAAAGTATTAAAGCTAGGAAATTTTTTTAATCAATCAGTAAATAATTTGCCCAATAAATTAGAAATAATAACATTTGGAAATGCATTTAATCAAAATATAGATAATTTACCTGATTCCATTAGAATAATAGAGTTCCATATGTGTGAAAATATATGTGATTTTGACGAGAAAATATCGAAATTACCAACTTCTCTTAATGTAATTATTATCCCTAGAATATTCAAAGTGGAAATCCCGATTGAATACCAAGAAAAGATTAAGAAATATTATAAATAACTTAAAAAAATTTCTAGATAGTAAGCTAATAATGAAAGAATGGATGGATATAGATCATTATCAAAATCGTCAAGATTTTATAGATGATATGGTAAATTATAAGAGAATTAGTATGGGATTTTACTTCAATGAACCAATTGATGATATAATATTTCCAGATAATATTGAAACATTATATTTTGGAGATGAATTTAATCAAAGAATAGATAATTTACCTAAAAATTTAATTCATTTAACAATTGGAAACAAATTTAATCAACCTCTTGATAATTTACCTTCTAAATTGGAAACATTGTTTTTAAGAGAAGATTTTAATCAACCTCTTGATTTTTTACCTCCAAGTTTAAGAGAACTTCATATTGGAGCGAATTTTAATCATCCTCTTGATAATCTACCAAAAAATTTAAAAGATTTATTTTTTATGGATGAAGAATGTATTTTCAATCATAGATTGGATAATTTGCCAGAGTCAATACAAAATATTCAGGTTTCTTGGAGATATAGTCATATAGATGAACTAAAAAAGAAATACGTTGATAAAAAAATTTTTATAAATGAGTATCTCTAGATTGAGGAAAAGAAGTTATTGAGGATTGTATTATGATTCAATCCATTTGGGAAAAGGATTTGATGGTGATTTTTACCATCTGGTATCTCTTCTGGTACAAAACCCCTTAAATCTAATTCTCTATCCAATTTATTTTTTTTCATAAATTCTACAAAAGGTTTGACATGAACTTCATAAGTATCATCTTTTTTATTACAATAAAGAACTATTTTTTGAGGATAAGTTTTCTCAATTGTTTTCTCAATATTTTTATCTTTGTATTCAAAATCGTCACCTTGATTTTTAATGAATGAAGCTACCTTTTTAAATCCATTGTATTTTTCGAGATATAATTGTGGATTGCTTATTAAAGCTATTTTATGGAATAATGATGCATAATAAACACTTGGATATGCACCTGCAGATGTACCGGTGAAAACAATATTTGTGTATTTTGACGAATTCACAAAATATTCAATAATTTTTTTGTATTTTTTATGAAATTTATGCTTTAATGTGTTTTGAAACCAAAAAAATTGTTGATCTTTATAAATATTCAACATATTATCACTTATTGACAAAATATCCGAGTCATCCATTATAAATTCATATCCTCTAAAGACAATCCTATCTTTTCCAGTTGGCATAGATGCTCCATGAAAAATAACAGCTAAATTTTTCGTGTTTTTTTGCAATTTACATAAGAAATTTACTTCATCAATACTATAGAATGAGTTTTTCGTTTCAAATAATTCAATTTGAGATAAATTATTTATTTTATTTTGAATCCATTCATATGCTTTAATTTCCATAATTCAAATAATAAAATTATCATCTAATTTTTACAAAAATATAAAAATAAAAAATAAAATTCTTTTATAATTTAATGGTTAAGTCTAAGAAAATTGACACGAAAGTTGTTATAGTAATTATTTTATCTGTATTGGTTTTAGGGGCTCTTATTTGGTTTGTTAAAAATAGAGATAAAACTCGCGAAAACTTTGCCAATGTGAATGATTTTATTAATAAAATTAAGGAGTTTTGTGGAAAGGATTATGATTATGAAAATTTCCCAACACCTACTTTGGCAGCAATGGCTAATAAACTTTTTGAAGAAGACAAGGAAAATTTTATTTATATTTTTACAACATTAGCGGAGGAAGTACCAGAAGAAGATCGATTGGAAGCACGATTATCCGCAAATGCAGGAAAGTACTGGAAGAAAGATGGAGCTTCTCTTCTTAAAGCAATGAGATATAGTTTAATCGAGAAAATAACATCAATCCCAAATTGTTCCCAAAAATTGGATGAGTTGAAGAACATCTCATAATAAGTCTCAAAAATAATCTAATATATTTTATGATGAAGAAAGTAGGTTGTGAAAATGATTTAGTGAGTGTTATTATTGGAATAATCATTTTAATTGTAATAATATATTTAGCAATGAGTTATTTTGGGGGAAAAAAAGCTGATTCATTTCAAGGAACAGGAGAATTAAATTACTATTATAAAAGAAAATAATCTAATAATATATAAATGTACTCATGTGGTAATAATTTAGTGAGTGTGGTTGTTTGTGTAATCATTGTAGTGGTTATTATTTATTTTGTTATGAGATTTATTGGAAAAAGATATAGATCCCAAGATAATTTTATGTCAAAGGATCGTAGAAGAAGAAAAATATCAGGACCTCTTAAAAGAAGAAGCTAATTTTATGGAATTATTTTATATAAATATTTTATATAAATGAATTATGCAAATCACGTCTTGTCACAAACAATAAAAGTTGACACACGAGTAATGGAGTACATAAGTGATCACCCAAGTGAACATAATATAATAACAGGAATCGATTTAATTACAAGGGAAGGCATAAATGCTGAGACTAAACTAGGAGAACTTGAATGATCGAAAAAAATGATATAAAATTTTACTGACATTTAAACAGCAAAATGATAAAATTTTTACTACTAATTAATTTATTAAAAATATCAGCTGATATTGTTAATAATCAACCACTTTCAATAAGTAGAGGTTTCCTAGCAGGTACATCTCTTCCTAATCAAGGCTTAGCTTTTTTTGGAGGAGGTAAAGATATTACTAGTGCAATTGATAATGTGGATGTGTATAATGCAAATACAAATCAATGGACTATCCTACATTTAACTGTTCCTCGCCAATTACTGGCTGCCAGTTATTATATAAAAGAAAATCTAGTTTTTTTTGCAGGTGGCTGTAGTTTTCGATGCGATATAAGCTATGATGTAGTTGATATATACAATGCAAATACATCAATGTGGACAACATCTAAGCTATCCATTCAACGAAATAGTCTAGCAGCAGCTTCAATCGGCGATGGGTATGTTTTGTTTGCGGGTGGGGTGAATAATGATGGTCCTCAAAATGTAGTAGATATTTATGATTGTAAAAACAAATCTTGGTCAATATCATATTTATCTTCAAAAAGGCTAAATATTGCATCTAGTGAAATATCTAGATTAAATCTAACTTTTTTTGGAGGAGGAGATGATGTTTTAAATGTATATCCATCAGTTGATGTTTACAATGTTTATACCAAAACATGGTACTTATATAATATGACTACAGCTAGGACACAATGTGCAGCAACTTCTTTGCCAAATTTAGGTTTAGTATTTTTTGCAGGTGGAAGAGATAGATATAATCAAGATTTAGACTCAATCGAGATATTTGATGTGAATAACTTTGTATTTTATCCTGCCTATTTATCTCAACCAAGAAGGTCACTAATGGCTGCAGCAATTCCATCATTAAATCGCGTATTCTTCTTAGGAGGAGAACAATATTTTTATGGATTCATTGCAATATTTGCAGATATCGCGGATTATATTGATTTTAACATCGGAAAACAATCATCATTTAAACTAGCGAATGGAATTGCGAATGGTGCTTCTGCATTATTGACTAAACAAGATTTAGTTATATTTGCAGGAGGAGAATCGAGTAGTAATCCAATTTACGTTAATCAAGTGAATATTTTTGGAGGATGCGAAATTGGTAAATACCAATCTATTAATCCAAACCAGTGTAACAATTGTTTCCCAGGATATGTGTGCCAATTTGGAAATACTAATCCAGTGATTTGTCCAAAAGGATATTACTGTATTGAAAATTCCCAAAATAACCTCATACCTTGTCCATCAGGATCATATAGCAGTTCAAATGGTTTGAAATCAATTGATGAGTGCACAAAATGCCCAATTGGAACATATAATACTCAAAATGGTCAAACATCAACAGATTCTTGCTTACCTTGTTATCTAGGATCAATTTGTAATCGAGGATCGGTTTTTCCAAAAGATTGTCCAAGTAATTATTACTGCCCAGATAGCTCGACTTTGATATCGTGCCCTTCTGGCACTTATAGCACAACTACCGCAAATACTTTGGAGTCATCTTGTATTCCTTGTTCTCAAGGAAGTTATTGTCCAGGAAATGGTCAATTTCCTTCGCCTTGTAGTCCTGGTACATATGCTTCTAAAAATGGTAGCAGTGCTTGTGAGACTTGTCCAGAGGGTCATTTTTGTCAATTTGCATCCATTGCACCTATAATTTGTGCCAAAGATACTTACGCAGGTAAAGGATCTGCTGCTTGTACTCCTTGTGAAGATGGTCAATATACTCTAGGACAAGGTTACAGTTCTTGTACTACTTGTTTAAATGGATTTTGGAACATTGGAAATTGGTGGTGTCAAGATACTTATCAAAGACTTATCACTGTAGTAATTTGGATTGGATCTGTCTTCTCTGTGATAATTACATTTTTTAAATTGAGATTATTTATTAGAAGGAGAATTCGAAAATTAAAACATTATGATTATCAACCTTCTCTTAAGAATATTTTATTCATGGAAAGTATTATTCAACAAAAAAAGAAATACAATTCTTCATTGATTGCTAAAATTGATGAAGCAAATGTAGAGTATATGTATCGAAATTTTGATAAAGAACTTCATGGATTAAAAGAAACAATTGTTAATTTAAAATTAGAAATTGATAGACTTAAATAAATTATAAAAATTGATTTAAATAATTTGTATGTAATATTTATATAAAATGACTAATGCTAATACTTTTTTACAGTCTTTAGGACAGCATATTGAAAATGGAGCTCACGATGTTGTCAGTGGCGTTGAGTACATATTTGGATTAGGAAATAACAACGACACAGGCAATAATCAAATTCAATCTCCAAATTCATATGGACTATAAATTTTCACAAGATTTTAATTATAATTGAAATATTTAGATAATTACATACCATAATAATCTTGAGGTTCTCCTCCAACAAGATCAGTAATATCCGAGCTAAGTGGACCATTGAAAACAAAATTTGTAATTGGACCACCTACACCAGCTTCACCTGATGAGCTTGAAGGAATTGAGATTGGATTTATTGAGGTATTCGTAGAAATGTTGGTATGACAAAAGTCATCACGATGATGTAAACATGCGTATCCCATTTATTATTATATAAGATATTGTTTTTAAATATTTCACTTTTTTCCTAAATGATTATTCCTTTGTTTTTGTAGTATTCTTCGCGATATTCATCAAATAAATTATACAGTTGCCAAGAACCAAATTCACAATCGAGGTAATCAACTATCTCATATAATTCTTCAATCTCTTCCACTTTTTTATCTTCATCGTATTCTATTTCACTTAATTTTTTGTAAAACTTTTCTTTTACTTCTTCAAATGAAGGATCTTCATTTAAATTAGCTAATAATCTATCACGAATAGTCATATCCTCGATTTCAATAACTCGTCCATTTTCGATAACAATACGGTACCAAAAATCACATCCCTCTTCATAACTAGTCATCTCAAATTTTGCATTGTATGCTTGCGAAACAGTAACTAACCAACTCTCGGGAGGTGACCAGGCACTTTCAAATGTGTAAGACAAGCTATCCTCAGTTGAGTTGAAATCAATTACATTAACATCCCACTTTGTACCCCATTTGGAACAAGAATATTCATACCAATCAAGGGAACCGTTTTTGTCAAAAATGCATTCTTTTAACTCACTTTCGTCAAGTATTTCTTTTAGCTCATCGTATTTCAAGAAATGAAGATTAGGTATAGGTATCAATTCTTCAAGAGATAATGAATTATTCCCATCTTGAACATCGTCTTCAAATTTGAGCATATCTTCTCCAGTGACTTCTAATCTACTAATACACCAGTTTGGCATTTATATTATAATGTGAATACTAATTTTTTATTTCACTTTTTTTCTACTAAAAATTGATTAATTATTAGATAGATTTAAACTAAATAAAATGACGATTGATTTAGTTGACGAAGAAACTGTTGAGTTTCATATAGATTGTGACGACGAAATTACTAATGAGGAAATTAGAATAATGAGAAGACATATTAACAATGGTGTTAAGAAAATTACATTGATGGAAGATAGGGATAATATGTCAATTAGTTATCCAATCAATCAATTGGAAAAATTATACAAATTGGAAGTTTTACATGTTCAAGATTTTCGCTATACAATTGTTAAATTGCCTCCCAAGTTGAAGGAATTTTCTACAGGAAGAGCATTTAATCAAGACATTGGAAGAGGAGCTGGTAAGTTATATCTCCCAGGATCACTTGAAAAAATTATTTTTGGATTTTGCTTCAATAAACCTATCGCAAAATATCCCAAGAACTTGAAGTATCTTAAATTTGGAAGAAATTTCGACCAACCAATTAATAATTTACCTGCTGGATTGGAATCATTATCATTTTGTGGAGATTTTGATCAACCAATTGATAATCTACCCAGTTCTTTGAAAACATTGTCTTTTTTTAGTATTTATGACTCATTTTTTAATCAAAAAATTGACAATCTTCCTGGTGAATTGGAACAATTATTTTTAGGAGACATGTTTAATCAACCAATTGATTTTTTGCCTTCTAAAATTAGGACATTATATCTTGGGAAAAAATTCAATCAAAAAATTGACAATTTACCAGGACAGCTTAACAAATTGGTAATCATTTATGATAGTCATTTTAATGAAAGTATCGACAACTTACCAGACTCCATTGAGCATCTACAATTACCACTATCATACACAGTTAAAATCAAAAAATTACCTTCCAATCTTAAGAAATTGATTATTTATGAAAGTTATCCATACATTAAGGAACTTCGAAAAGATTTTAAGAATTTGTTTGGTGAGCACAAAGTACAAATTTTCAAGAAATTGCAAAGTGATTAAATTTTTTTATAAAACTAGTTTGTTGTCTAATACTAGTTGATTTTCCTAATACTCATTGATGAAAAAAATACTAATTCTCTAAAAGAAATGTGGCTCATTGTCATTGAATTCATATCCTGGATTGTTTTCAATGAGTTCATTCATAAACTCCTGGATCAATGGGACATTCAAATCTCCAACAACTGGATCAACTTCCTTGTAATAGTATTTGTCATAGTGATTCCACTTGACATCTTCGATGTTCGAAAAATATTCTCTGTAGCGAGGATCTGTTTCAACCTTACTTCTCAATAAATTTTTCACTGGTTCTTCAAAGTTATCAAAACTCAAAGTATTTGTGGTCAATAATTTTGTAGCCAAATATGTCATTTCATTCCCTTGAATAGGATAATCCTCATTTAAGTGAGTAGAATTTAAAGGAAAATCATAAACATTTAGAAAATTAAACAGGTCAGACGCTAAAGGAGCAGCTGCGTGGGGATAATAAAAAGCATTATTCCAAGAGAAGCTCAAATAATAGTCCATCAAATACTTAATAGCCAATAAATAATCTTTGCAGATTTCATCTACTCTGTCCTCAAAAAGTTCTCCATTGTTAATGTTCACTTGAACCCAATTTTGGGGTAGATTTGATCCTTGAGGAACAATCCTTCCAAATGTTGGTTCAGTTGCTACATCTTGGAATTTACTCCAAAATGAAGTTACATAATAATTCTTGCGACTTTCACTTGATATTTTTAAGAAACCTTCCGGTGTATGAACAGTATCTTTTAAAGTCATTAATTTTCCTGTAAAAATAGGACTGCATTGATTGATAATCGCTTGCCACGATTGATTGATTGTACTTTCATTTTGATATATATGAAAACAAGGGTTATCCATAATCTTATTGAAAAGTGTATCATTAACTTCACATGGCAAATTTCTTTGAGGTGTGTAATTTCTCTCAGTAGATCTCTTGTCATTAAACCAAATATTTCCTTCCTTGATCTTCAATTGATAGAAAATGCTTCTTAAAAATGAGAGATTGATCTCATTCCAAATAGCATTTCTTTTAACCAAATAAATTTTCTCTCTTGACTTATTTCTTGCATTCTCTCTTGAAGATACTAAGTAATAACAATCAAGTAAGTATTCAAGACAAGATTTTCCTGCAATTTTCTTCCCACAATGAAATGTGGGAATATTCGCAAAGAAATCATTTCCTAGCAAAGAAAAAAACACAATTAAGTCATCCATTACTCTATTCAAATTCAATCTCAATTGTCTGCCATTAATGGTATCAAAGAGAAGATTTGAGAGCTTAATAATACTCATGTATTTGAATCTATCTCTAGAATTATCCTCTGGATAAGGTTCCTTCATAATGAAGATGTTGTGTTGTAAGAGAGAAAGTCCAATCAAAATCAAATCTGAATCTCCTCCATAAATAACAATTCTTGAAGGGTCATCAATATCTTTAATTTTTTGGGCAATTTTCATCTCACCTTCACCAAATTCATTTAACTCACCAAGAACATTAACTTGGAAATTAATCCAAGTCTCGTGGTTCATTGACTCAAGCAAATGATCTTTGAGAGTATCTTTAAGATACTGGTTAAAAAACTTTCGAAAATTAGTAGTATCAACTTTGAGGTTTTTAAAGATCTTTCTACCTCCTTCCAAAGCTTTGAGAGTAAATTCTTCATTGCTCATTTCGGGTGTAGCTTGATCAATATTCAACACTTCAAAACTTTCTTCCAACTTAGATTCGATTGTTTTCTTGAGAGCATTTCTCAGCTCAGTAACACGTTTTTCGTACATTCTTGCGAATGGTTTCTTACCTTCAAAAGCGATCCAAAGACCATTCTTGGGTTTGACCTCAAGAACAACCTGTTTGATGTATTCAATCACTTTGAAGAAAATAATGGATGTCGCAATCTTGTCTCTTTCATCGAAATCGACGAGATATTCGCGGTCACCATATTGTTCATACAAAGTATCATGAAAATTAAGGTAATTTTCAAAGTAAGTGGAGCCTAGAATCTCAAAACGTTCCACGCCTTGTAAGACGTGGGGATGAGTTTCCATGCAAAACATTTTGAAACAAGTGAAGTCCAAAAAGAGATGATTAACATCTTTAATGGAGTCTCTCGCTACAAAAAAAAGAAGCTTATACAAAGCTTTAAGTGATTTAGTAAATCCTGCCTTCATGTTAGAAGACTTTTTAACTTTTTTAGAGGATTTTCACTATCAATTTTTTATTAGTTATAATTATGGATACGAAAGTTGGTCGTTTGTATAGTAGAAAAAATGGTTGGGAGAATGGGGTCCAGATTAAGTGTTTCCACTCAGATATTATTGATCATATTCCACCTTTAGAAGACATAGATTTGCAGGGAAAAAGTAGTTTTGAAATTATAAATTACCTTGTTAAAAAAGACAAAGTTGATGAATTTAACGAATTGTATAGAAATTGTCAAAAATATAGCAGCTGGTATTTTTATTATGGTGAATTTACCGAAATTTTCTCTCAAGAATCACATTAATATTCAAATATTAAATACATACTAATTGCCATAATAACTGCACATAATATTCTCACTGTAAATCCATATGTTTTTGGTGGGTATGGACGTAGAATTCCTTTTTCTCTATAATAATCAGTGAACCAACAATTAACAGCTGGGTCTCCTGGTTTCACTCCTTGTTTTTCCAAAATTAAATTATTATACTCATAACCATTCTCGATAGCAGTGCATCTTTTCAATTCATATCTATGATCTGGAACTTGAAACATTTTACTCTCGCTAATTAACACGCATAGTGATAATGATATTATCGCCAATATAATTTTCCAAGATTGCATTTTGATGAGTATATGTATTTAATAAAATAAAAATCATTTTTTTATTTATTATTATATGCTAATATCTGAGTTCGATTATGAAAAAATAAAAATTAGGAAAGAAATACAAGAAAAAGTTGATTGTCTTCCTCTTCCTGATGATATCAAGGAAATAATGTTTAATATTTTGTATAAAGATCGTACTTTTATGCTTGAATCCCTACCACTTGATCAAAAATTTTTAAGACAACGAAAATTTGTCGAATATGATTGGGATTATAGAAAACCCTTATTGTTATAAATTAAAATAAAAATAGAATTTCATTATTTTCAACGACTTCTATAATATCCTCGCTCTTCTTCGTCAGAGTAATCGTCACATCGATCCTCATATTCATTCTCTTCATCATCATAGTACTTCTTTTTAGGAGTTGATCTTGAAGGTGTAAGACGTCTATGAGTTGGAGATGGTGAATAAGAGCTATTTGGAGTTCCTGGCTTTGAAACCATTTCTCTTACGTTCTTACCACTTGTCCAAGGACTAGGTGTTGAACCAGAACTAATTGGGGTAGCCGTAAGAGCAGGAAATAATTCATCAATTGGTCCAAGATTCTCAATTTTGAGTGATGTTGGACGTGAATCGTTTCCTTTACTCTTTTGCATAAGTGATGCTGCTTCAAAATTATCTGGGTCAAGCATTTGCATAAGATTCGTAGTTGGTAAAATTGCAAGAACATCACTTGTAGTAGCTCTCTTTCCATCGGGATAAACTCCTTTTCTAACACAAAAGACGCATTTGAAATCTGTATCTGGTGAGGCGATTGTAAGTGCTTTGGGAACATTCGTGAGGAATAAATTCCAATCATCAATTTTATCTTTCATTTCTCGAAGCGCGTCACACTCAATGTTTAAGTTTTCCTTCTCAATGATATTGCGTGGTCTAAACTTGTCACGGTTTTTGTAAGCATCATCAATACGTGATTGAAGTTCTTTCATTTTGTAGAATTTCTTTTCTTTTTTCGCATTATCAAATTCCATTTGATACTTGGAAATATTCTCATCAAGTCTTCTATCTTTAATGTTCAATGTAGAGAGCTCATTTCGAACTACTCCCCAAAGCTTTGTGACAGCGTCCTTTGTTGGAATTGTTTCCAAGAAATAGGATAATGTTTTTTGCGTAATCCAAAATTTACCATCTCTAGTATCAACGTGATAACGTCCAGTAGAATAAGATGTAATTGGGGCTAAATAAACACGTTTCGAGATTAATTTTGGTTCCTCTCGACGAGGAAAATCAGCACTAATTGATTCTTCAATAATTTCTTTTTGTGGTAATTTTTCAAAGATTGGTTTTGGTACTTCTTCCAAGATTGGTTTTGGTAAATCCTCAATGATTGATCTTGGTGGTGATTTTAACGTAGCCTTAACTGGAGTGGGTGAAATAATTTCATCACTAGTTGTGATTATTTTTTCTTTTATCTTTTTTTCTTCGAATGGCTTATCAATTCTTCCACTAGCACTACTTGTAGTAATTCTAGATAAAGAGAAGATAGATTCCAATCCAGGAACAATACGATGAGAAAACAAAAAATCATTTCCAACATAAGTATTTTTGCTCTTGGATTGTTCAATTCTACTATTTACCATATCTGTCATCTCAGGGTTTAAATCCCGGCGACCAGTACCAGTAGTATTGAATAATTCACCAATCGATTCAGTTTCTTGTCTGTAGTCGAATCTTTTTGCGGCGTTAACCTTAAATTTTTCTTTTCTGTCCAAGATGATAGCAGTTCTGCGATCATTTTTTAAGACGAATACTTGTTTATTACCTTCTATGTCCCAAAACATCATATCGTATTTTGGTAGTTCCTCATCGAAACATTCTTGTATTTCGTTTTGTAGAGTACTCTCATTATATTTCCTAAAATCGCTAGAAATAGCGGGCTCAAGAATAACATAATGCTCTGGGTCCCACGATTTTCCATTTTTAGAAACTGTGATGGGAGTAAAAACAGGTGGAGCCAAACTCCTAGTAAAATCATTGTGCTGATTCATGGTAGTGGACATAGTCCTGGTGTTGAAATAAAATATGGCTGTATTTTCTATCAATTTTTTTTTATAAAAAAATTATTGACGCACTGGGCGGCGTCTGGGCGCGGGAACACTCGCGAATGGAGCATCCTTGACGACAGCAACTGGGCTTGGTGATTCCAGCAACAGTGGTGTGACTCTATCACTATTAGGTGTGGGGACACCATTGACAGGTGTCGTGGAAATTTCCACGAATTTAGGCAAAATTGCTTTAACTTGGAAATCCGGGTTGGATCCCTTCTTCGCAGTGATGATGAATTTGTATTCAACCGCATTGCGAAAAATGTCATTGCGAAAATCTGCCCATTCTTGGATATTATCCTTCATCTCACGTAAGGCACTGCACACAGGACGAATCCTGTTTTGGTTAGCTGTGTTGATGGGGAGCCATCTTCTTTGGTTACCTAATGCTGCGTTGAGCTCTCTCTCGACTTCTTCCCGTCTCGCTTGAGAAGACTTTTGAAGCCTGTCTTGAAGCATCTTGACCTTTTGTTCCATTTGCTTATTCTTCTGGTGAATTTGGCTCAATTCATTGCGAAGATTCTCCCACTCATTAGCAATCGACTCTATACCGCGAAAATCATTAAAGAATTTCTCGACGATAAGAGAAGAAATGAAGAGCTGGAGACCATTATTCGCAATTAAATCGAATGCCTCACCATCGTATGAAGTAACTAAGCACTCATAGACATCGTATGTTGGGCTAGCTTCTTGCCTAGCGCTTTTTGATGGCACTGGGCTTTCACTAACTACTGGGGATGGGGATGGGGATGGGGTCGCTCGAGGCTTCTTAGAGGCTTCAATAAAGTCCTTGTAAGAGTCCTCAATTTCATTTAAGCGAGCATGATGGACAGCAATTCTCTCTGGAGAGAATTTGACCATTAAAGCGGGGACAACGTAATTCACGAAGAGGCTTTCACTGGAAATGAAGCTTCTTGAATCGCGGTATTCGTTGGCACGCGCTTCTGTAAGTTCTGGGGTGAGATCACGATATTCAATCGCACAGGTACCAAAGGTTTCACCAACTGCTTCAAGAGTAGGTGTGTACCTTTCTCTAGCGGGCTCTTTGCGATCAAGAGAAATCTTGGTGCGCTTGGAGTGATCAATAAAGCTAACCTTGCGGTTATCCTCATCAATCACAAAGAGCTTGAAGCTTGGAAGCTTAACCGTTGATGCGTTCTTGATGTGAGAAATAAGACCTTCGACGTTGATAGAGCCACTTGCATCGCTGCTAGGCTCGATGATGAGCGAGTGCTCATATCGTTCGGGTGGAGCAAAACTCCTAGTGACAGAATTGTTCATCTGAGACATGATTGGACTGGGTCCAAATACAAATAACTTATAAATATATTTTACTATCAATTTTTTTTGAGATTCTTCGAATCTCAAAAAAACCGACTGGCTTGCTTTTAAAATACTACGTATTTTAAAAGAGCCATCAATTTTTTTTAGGTAACTTCGTTACCTAGAAAAACCGACCGCCTGTGAAAAAACTTTGTTTTTTCACGTCGTCAATTTTTTTTTGAGATTCGAAGAATCACAAATCGCATTCATATTGACCATTATCCTCCCAAAAATTTAGCATAAGTTTCCAATCACATAACCTTCTCCGTTCCAAATAAGTTCCGCATACTTATCTTCAAAATCCATTGTGATAGTTTCAATGAGTTTCGTTTGTGATGAATTATAAATATAGATAGTAAGATTGGATAATGAAATAGATAAATTATTAACTAGTCTCAATTTCTTTCCCTTATCGTTTGGACCAAAAGTATTAACTATTTTCGCAGACCATTGTATGAAATTTTTAGAAACTGTTATGCTTGTTGCAATGTTTCTCTCTGGATCAAAGAAATTAGTGAATAGATTAGGTTGGAATAACGGTATCTCTGGGTATGGTTGATTATTCGCATATCTGATAAAATCTTCGATTGAGTACTCATAGGTTTTACTGCAACCCCATTTTCCATTGATTGGAAACCAGTTTCCATAAACATAGGAAGTTGGGTCAGAATAAAGTTGAGCCAATAATGTTTGACCAAATAATTTGGCTCCCAATGGTCCAAGATGCTCACCATTTCCTAATTCTCTTGCTTCGTATAAGATATAGTAGAATAAAGGAGTGTTATTCCCAAAATATTCTTCCAATTCCTGTATTCTCTCATTACTTAGAACTTCATTTGGTAAGAAATTGGGATCTTGTAACTTAATTTTACGAATAATTTTTGAATTGGGTATTCCAAATGCCCTAGCGAAATCTTGACCATTTGCCATCATTACTTGATTTTGTCTAAGAAGGGTTCTCTCTGGCAAATTAACAGTGTCATCCGGTATAACTGGATTAGGTAGGTTCCCAAGAGGGAATGAAACAGTAGAGCCAAAACGATGTGTTTGCTGGAAACCATTATACCCATCCATATTCCAAAAGAAGCCAAAGTCAAGCACCAATTCATCTTCAAGTGGCTTAAAACCCCCAAAATTAATTTTTCTTGTTTTACTAAATATTGGTCTCTCTTTAATTGGATCATTTCCATTGGGATAATATGATTCCTGGGGGAGAGAATGCCAACGAAAAAAGGCGAATGTCCACTCTGCATTTAACGCACCAAATTTATCAGGTGTAATAATATCAAAATTAGGTTCACCATCAATTCCAAAAAGTGATGCATAATATGGTCCAGTAGCCAATCTAAGATAGGAATGAACTAATAACCATTGCCAAGTGTATCTTGTTATCATCTTCGCCTTTTCCATATTTTCTTCACGTTGACCCCTACTACTTAGTTCACTTAGAACTCTATTATAAAATTTCATGAAAAGCATATGTGTTTGTAGAACAATCTGATTTTCTCCATTTCTAATGTCACCAATTATTTGAATCCCTAAATCAGAGCGAGGAACATCCAAGACACCATTTATATTCCTTTCCAAAATAAGAAATCCATTCGAATCGTATTGCGCTGGATATGCAAATAGACTATCCAAATCAAGTATCGCTGTTCTTGTATTTACTAATGTATTCACATCAATTTTTTGATTGAAATCTGGTATATTCACACCCCATATATCGTGATCTAAAAATTGACCCAAATAAGTAAATAATGCTGGCAAAGATGAACTTTTTTGAGAAGTTGGATCCTCACCAATATCTCCTTCTACTGCTATCATTGATTTTGCTAAATCAATTAATTTGTCTTCATCATAAACTTGTTCCAGCAATCCTATGTAACTTGTTAATGAATAAAATTTTTTACTGTCTAGAGGAGGAGGAGGAGACACCCTTATTTTATTTGGTACAACTGCTGGTTTACCATTTTCTAAGATTGGCTGGGTTAGGTCTGGATTTGGTGTGAAATTTAAATTCTCTCTTGCGTAAAACATTGGATTTGCAAAATCTTTCACATTACATATTTCATTAAATGTTGGAATTTTAGTCAAGTCTTTAAAAATATTTACACCATCTGGTACTAATTGTGGTACAAAGTGGTCATTTTCTGGATTGAAAATTATTTCTCTTACTAAAGATCGTTCCATAAATTATAGTAGAAAATATTGTTTGAATAAAAAAATCATTTATATCATAAATTATAATGGATACTCTTTACATTTTACATCTCACTTTTGTCATCTTCTTTCTAAGTATTCCTTTTTGGTCAATTAAATATTTACAATATGGTATCTTTGCTCCAATTACTTTAGCTACGATTTGGGTTTTGTTTGATGGATGTCCTCTTACTAAAATTCAAAAAGGATTGAATGATGAGTATTTTGCTAGAATACTTCTTCAATATATAAGTCCAAATATATCTAAAGAAGCGACCACTCGAGTTAGTCACTTTATACTCCTATTAGTAACATTTATTGGTTGTATTCGATTATGTCCATCTATCTTACCTTGGAATCGCAAAAAAGAAAAAGAAGAAAAAAATAACTTAAAATAAATGTTTTATCTAAATAAAAATGGTTGAGCTTGGGTGCTTTGATATTTTTTTACTAAAATTGAGGAGCTTCTTCATAAGAAAAAAGCGTTATGATGAAAATACTTTCTTCAAATATCAATACTCGTTTGTAACATCTAGTAGTTCAACATCTCCATATTGAATAAATCTATATTTTTTTATCTAGTATTATTTATGACAAAGGTATCAATTATTTACTGGGGTCTTATAAGAGGTTTTAAGTTTGATAGTACTTACGAAAGTCACAAGAAATTTATTTATGATTATTTAGAACAAAACAACATTGAATATGATATTTACATTGTAACTAATGATGTTGAATATGATGATACTAACATTAATAAATTGAAAAATGTGAAGAAGTTGTTGATATTAAATATTGATAAAATAGAAGATAGCCAACAGTTCTCTTCATTAAAAAAAAATAAATTTCAAAAAAACTTAAGTCAAAATTTGGTAAAAAATCTTATTGTTTGTTACTTGAATCGAAAAGAAATTATGAAATATGTAAATAAAAATAGTGATATTTATATATCTCTTGATATTGGGCATGAAATTGAAAATTGTTCTTTTTTGGATAGCATCGAAGATATAAAAAATGGAATATGTTTAACAAGTTCTTTTGGAAAGGCAAGATATATAAATCCAAGAATATTCATATCAAATTATAATAATATGGTGATTTATAATAATACGTTAACATATTTTGATAAAACTATAAATTGTACAAATCCTGAGCATCTTCTATTGGATTACTTGAAATCCAACAATGTGCAAATTAAAGAAGTTGATACTATCAAAATACATCGTATTCGATCTAATGGAGATATTTTAAGGGATATGTAATTTCAACTTAAAAAATTACTACTTATAAATGTAAAATGACAAAAGGATTTGTTCTAATTTTTAACAAAAAGGAGACCGAGAACGGGTATCCCTATATAAATGTCTACAATTTAGTTGATGTTGAAATTGATAAGGAAGAATGGGATGATGATCCTTACATAGTTCTCTCAAGATCATATTATGAAGTACCGATTGGATCTTGGGAAGAGGATTGCGAATATCAAAGACAAGTTGGCATGAAAATCGATAGAATGGAATTAAAAGGAAAATTTCTTCATAAGAATGAAGAAGGATTATTTGAAATTTATGATGCTGATAAAAAAGAATTTATTGCTTTGGAAAATAATCAAGATGTAATCGAGCACAATTTCACGGAGTTACTTTGTTCTCAATTTGTAAAATTCCCTTAAAGATAATAATGATCATCATTTTTGTACAATTTCTCTTCTTCTTTTATTTCAAGGTCTCTAAGATAAAAAAGTTTCTTTTGTATTTCATCATATCTAATGTATCGTCGAAAAAACTCTCTTTCTTCTTTGATTCTTCTTTTCTTAATATTTTTTACATAATTACTTTGTGGTAATAAGAGTAATTTTTTCATAATCAACCAATCTTCAATATTTTCTAACCAATGTGTTTGATAACTTGGTTCTTTAATAAAAACCAAATTATCCATTTCTTTTCTAATCATTGTATGATCTTTCAATTTAATAAATAAATCTATGATTCTCTCTTCCTCATCCAATTTTTCAAGTGTTTTCTTGAAATCCCAATCCAATAATATTTTTGTAATTGGAGGAAAGTTAACTATGAGATAAAGATCTTCATGAGAAGCTAGAAAATTCACAAAAAAATAAAAATTGTCCAATCTTAATTTAATTTCATTTTTTTGAAACAATTTTAAACAAAGACTCTTAATTTTATCACCTAAAATCTTATCACCAGCAATTATTTTTAGGCTTGTGATATTTTTTAAGTTTTCATTATTTTTAATGACATCTTTTCTATGTTCATTTGATGAGAATTCCAAGTTCAATTTTTCAATTATCTTAATTGATGGGACAATAAAAAGATTTATTATTGAATAACATAAAACACTTGGAAAAAATAACAAGAATAATCCAATTAAAATACAAATAGGAATACTCACTAAGAAACTAAATGCAATCCTTTGAGAACTATCTATCGATTGTGGGAAAACAAACAATGTAAAGATTGCTGTATTTGCGCAAATAAATATGCTGGATGAAAATAATAATTTCTTTATCATTTATTTCAGGAGTAAATAATATATAAAATAATCATTTTTTTATATATTGAATTTTAACTCCAACTCGTGACTGTTCCAGATGCAGTTACTCTATTCCCATAATAGTTACCAGTAGCTACAATCGATCCATTGTTATCAGTACCAGATACAGAAATTCCATCAATTGAACCTGTAAAGTTGTGCCCATTCCAGGCAACATTGTTTATTTGACAGGGTAATTCCTCACCCATATAGTCGGCAGTTACATCTAAAGTCGATGCGGTATATTGACTCATATATTTTTAGAAGATTATTTTTTATATAATTAAACAAAATATTTGAAAAATTGATGCTAATTATTTTCTATTATGATAAGAATTATAGAAGAAATGTGTTTAGAAATCTGTTTCCTTTTAGAAACTTTTCGCGTTTTATCCAGGCGTAATGCGCCAAGATTTACCATCAAAGATGTTATGGAGGTCTACCAAAACGGTACTATGAGTGATATCAAACGTATCAATCGTCGTATTTCTTATCGATATGATCATGAAGAATTTCATCTTTTGGACAATGAAATATGTGATTTTTTTGATTACATCCACCACAAGGGAGTAGTAAATGGGAAAAAAGTGATTTTATCTGTTTTCCACAAGCTTTTTCAAAATGAAAAAATCAATACATTAGAAGCAGTCCCAGATTTGATTCATCATTTCAAATTGAATTATCTTCTTGATTCTTTGGCGGCTAAAGCAGTCCTTTCAAATAAGAATGATCTTGCCATACTTTTGATTGATAAATTTATCAACAAAAAATATAGTGAACAGCAACATCTTATCCCTGTCGTCCCAGCAATTGATGAATTTTTTCACATTATTTTGGAATCATCCTATCACAATAGGAATATGGTTTCATATATTTTGGAAAAATTGGGATATAAACCGTCGAAGGATGTTGTGGATTTTCAAATCACACAATTTGAGCAAGTCCCTGAGTATTTTGGCTCTAAAATAATTGGAGTTAGGGTTCGCCACGTGTTCAAAGTGGAATGGCTCAAGTACAAAAGAGAAGGTACTCCTAAAATTTTTTTCCAAGATTTTATCACAACCATTCGTTAAAAATTTATAAAAAATTGATTAAAAAGTGGCTTGATTTCATAACAATAAAATGGTAAGAACTTTAACTACCAAGAGAATAATAGGTGATATAAATATAGCCAATTTTTTGGAAAATAAATGCTCAAAGGAAATCGATATTGACGAAATAATAGATAAAATCAAAGATTTTAATGAAGATAGATGTTTTTTACCACTAGTCTTGAATTTCAAATTATATATCTTACTTAACACTGGTATAATATGCTTTAATCATCACCCTGTAATCGAAGGAGAATCAATAATCATAGATAGTGGTATTACTTTTTCAGATATACCAGAAACAATGAAATTAACAAATATTAACAAAGACATAAAGAGAGGAATTTTGACTACGATTCAAATGAAGACGATGTCCGGTAGATATTTTGTTGTTGAAAAAGATTATGATTTTAGAGTAATTACTTCAAGAAAATATTTGGATTATATAAACAAAATTCCTCAAATTAAGATTGAATTAAATGAAAATTGTGAATATGAATTGAAAAAACCTGGTATTCTTTTACCAAACTATGTTTCAATTTGCCAACCTCAAATATCAAAAACTTTTTACGATTTATTTGCTAGAGATAATACAACAAAGAACATTGAATATAATGTTCTTTATTTGATATTAATGTATGGATATAATTTCAAAAATAGTTTTGCAGATTTCGAAAATATTGTTTATGTAACAATTGATGATAAGAACATACAAAATGCTAGATTGAAAGAAGGGACTTTATTTGAAAGTTATGAGAATTTTTGCAAAGCATTTTTCAAGAAAGAATACGCAGATTTTTTAACCATTGATATAAGTTTCAAAAAAACACAAAAACTTAGCATATCTGTAAGTAAAAATGGACGTCTTTTTTCCCAGACTAAGGTGATAAATTGCTCATTATCAAAAATATTTAATGACATACATCCAATTGTTTTCAAAGAAGGAAATAAACTAGCTGAGAAAGATGATAGTGAAGATTTTACTAGAATAGAGAATGAATTGAGAAAAGGAATATACGTACCATCATTTTGCGAATTGTTTAATTTTGAAAAAAAGGAGAATTTCTCTGAAACTTTTTTTGTGGAAGTATTATCCAAAGAGTCTTTTTTTGGAAAAGTCCAATCACCTATTAGATCACCTAAAAGGGAACCTCAAATATCTCTTATTACCGAAGAAGAAGCAAACAAAAATGCAGAACTTCTTCTTGCTATGGAAGAAGAACAAAATGAGAAAAAGATTTCTAAAAAAAATAAGAGAAAAGAGCGAGAAAAAGAGAAGAAAATGATAGAGAGAAATTTTGAGAGATTGAAATTACTTGCAAAAAAAATCGCAATTGAAGCTCAAAAACAATATGTTAAAATGGATATTGAAAGAAAACGTAAAATAAAGCTTGAGAAGAAACATCGACTTATTGCAAAAAAAATAGCTCAAGAAGCTAAAGAATATTACGATAAAATGTTTCAAGATGATTCAAGTTTACCACCATTTTTCCCACCTGCTCCTATTGAAATATTGTGTGAGCTTGAAGAATCTTATGAAGATGAAAACAGTAATCACGATGAAGATCATTGTGAGATTGGAAGTGAAGAATTTTTGAGAAGAGTTAGAGACTGGGATTTATCCCAAATTATACCTCAAATTTACTGCTTACCAAAAACTCAATTGATTGAAATGTTCATACAGCAAAAAGAAGAATCCTCTAACGAAGAATCAATTTGGGCATTCAATTTGTGGTGACTACAATTATTATAATCTTTTCTTGCAGAATTTAGTATAAGAGCACATTGGGAAATAGTTTGTTCCAAAACCAAAAGTATAATATAAAAATGACATAACTAAAAATACACTTATTAAATTCCCAAAAAAATGCACAGCTATTTTTATCCTCATTTTTTCACTAGGAGATTTGTCTCTTATCATCTCATTTATATATTCATGCAAACAAAATGCTACAGTTATAATTATTCCAACAGACAAACCATAGACTAAAAAAGATATCAATGGATGATGATATGTAATGTTGAATAATGGCATAATGTAAAATAGATTATAATTTTGAGCATTTTGAACTTCAAAGCCACAATAGCGAAAATTATCTGCGTACATCTTGATCAATTGTTCCTTGGTCATTTTGCAAGAGTAAACTTCAACTTTCTCTGAAGATTCATCATATATTTTCATAACATCATAAGGAATCCAGTGTCCTCCATCAACAGCACCAATGTGATCCCCAGGTTTAAACTTGAGTCTCCAAGTATTGGATTCAACGTGATGGTATAAATCCCAAGAAAGACCAAGAATCTTCCTGGGAGTGATTGGACCATCGAGTTTACAATACCATTTTCCTCCAGATGCTGCAATAATCTCGTTGAAATTTTGAACAAGAAGTTGTCTCACTTTTTCAAATTCATTCCTTATTACCTTCTTGGTGGAATCAGAGAATTTCATTGAAATTGGACAATTTACGTAAAACATAGCTTCCTCCACCCAATCTTCACCAGACACGGGAGTATAAACAATAGTTACTTCTTTGTCTTTGTACTTCATAACATCAACGTGTTTTTGACCAACAAGTTCAACGTCACAACCACCATCTTCATCATGTAATCTAACATTACATATGTCAATGATGATTTTAGCGTAAACCTTCTTCATAAAGTCAACCAAATCCTTATTGTAATTTTTGGGCTCTGATTGAGATTTTTTGTTTTTGGAAATAGTCTTATTCATTTTTTTCAAGGTAAAATTAACATTTTTTGCTATCAATTTTTCAACAAAAATTGATATTATGATTTGTTGATTTTCATAACTAAAAATGAACCCATTAGACCCTTGCAAAAACTGTGGACTTGGTATCCATCCAGGCTTCACTACCTGTCCAATGTGCAAAACGGAGGATCCTTTTGATAAAAAAACATGCAGCATTTGTTTGGATACTATTTCTCAAGAAGATGAAAAACAATTGGATTGCCTACACATTTTACACAAAATATGTTATGAATCTCTTATTCGAAATAAATCCTATAAATGTCCCCTTTGTCGTCAAGATTTCGCATTGGATAATACAAAATGTGGTTTATGCAACAAAGATGTTAAAATGGATGAATCACTTTGTGAAACATTTCGTTCATTGGAATGTGGATGTCTTTTTCATTACGAATGTATTCAAAAAGAACGAATAGTTGGAAAATGCAAAAATTGCAACAAATGGAATAAATTTGAGAACATTGAAGCACTCTCCTATTTATATCTGCAAAATGCTTATGAAAAATGGATTGGACAAATGCCCAAATGTTGCCAAGAAGGATGCCAAAATAGAGGAAATCCTAAAAGATTGGGTTATTGTATTCGACATAATGAATATACGACTACCAATATTGCAATCATCATTGCGTTCAAATATTTCACAAAATTTATACGCGAACCAATCTACTGGAAAAGAGAACATATTTTTTCAAAATTGGTTAATTTTTGCGACTCTAAATACAAACATCGTGATATTGATCATGTTAATTTTCAACAAATGAAAACTGAATTTACCAGATACTTCGCAGAAAATCCATAAATTATAAACCGCGTTCAAGTTTCATAAATATAAAAATATTTTGTCTCTATATTTTATAATGCCCTCACAACCAATCGTTTATTTTGTGAGTTCCTTAGAGGACAATAACAATGAAGGTACTCTCAGGAACGCCTTAAACCAATCAAAATCAAATCCTAACTCTTTAATAATTTTTGCTGTCGCTGGTGTCATCACTTTAAATTCTTCCCTTCCAACAATAACTTCCACTGTCACACTAGATGCCACAAATGCTCCTGGATATGCAGGAGTTCCAGTCGTAGAAATTAATTGCAATTGTTACAACGGTAGGTTAAAAACGCTTAAAACGATTAGCTGAAAAAAATCAGCTTAAAGAAAAAATTATATACTATGTTATAAATGGATAAATGCCTTTTGTTAAAGCTAAAGAAGCCGCCAGATACTTTGACGTTTCCTCTGCTACTATCAGAAAATATGCTAGAGAAAACAGTATCTACACAGAACAACTACCATCGGGAAG
>Ga0194133_10003184_pt1 | contig 23730 bp, 12 predicted proteins | sample TA2KigOf40mmetaG_FD_155448 | JGI IMG/M metagenome (GOLD analysis project Ga0194133, IMG submission 155448) | Freshwater microbial communities from Lake Tanganyika, Tanzania - TA2015055 Kigoma Offshore 40m | ecosystem: Environmental > Aquatic > Freshwater > Lake | place: Tanzania: Lake...
ATGCACACAAGGGACTTTTTGTAACGGGGTTTTGGGGCCAATTGTTTTCCTTAAGGCAAAATGCAAACAAACTTTTAAAAGCCTATATGAACTTTCAGCTAATATGATGCCATATTTGTACAAACAAAGTGTAATGAATAAAAAATTTGATGTATCTAAATGCTGATAGTTTAAGAGTGGCTAAGCCGCCTCCTGTTTTTATGTTTGCGTCAATGATAAAGTGCCACATAGAAGCCATTAGAGATGGACCCTGACCCAACCAGAGCATGCTTTTGAAACAAAATAAATAAGAGTCTAACCCGTCTTTGATCCGGGTACTTTTTTGTACCCACCCGATGAGATTTTGTTTGACCCGAAGGGAAAAAAATGGAAAAATATGGGATTTTTAGGGGAAATTTCTCAAACCTAAACCAAAGATGGCTGACCCGACCCAACCCGAGCAACAAAAAGTTGACCCGACCCGGTTCAAAATTTTTTGACCTGGTCCCATCACTAGTAGCCATGCTGGAGCATCACATGCATGGTTATTTATTTACACTAATAAAAATCTATATATGTTTGTTTAGATATATGATAAATATAGAGTACTTGTGTCTGAGCATGCTGGGCAGATGAAATTCTGGGTCAACCAATCACCTAGGGTTAAGTTGTTCATGGCAAAAGATGTGATTTATTTTGTAATTCTTACTTTTGACCCTCAGTAAATAAGAAGCTTAACCTCCTTTGACCCTGTTACTTTTTCACGTGATCCGAAGAGATTTTTTTTTGAGTCGAAGGGGAAACAATTGAAAAATTTAACATTTTTAGAGGAAATTTTCCAAACCCAAACCGTAAATGGCTGACCCAACCTGATCCAACCCGGGCCAAAAATTTTTGCGACCTAGACCCATCACTAGTTTCTAGTTTCCACTGGTTTTATTTAGAACATGTACTTGTCTTGTTTCTTTTTTTGCCTCTTGTTGTGAAAAATTGTCTGTCACTGTCATTCTGAATTACTTGTGCTGTCTTTATGAATCTATGCCCAGCAAACCTATGCTTTTTTCAGCCTGTGGGTATTGCCTCAAAATTACAGCAAACCTCCCCCACACATGAGTTTTAGTTTGCTGTAGTTTAATGTCATTTGGGATGTTTCAAAATAACAACAGGATAAGCTGTAAAACACCACCCAAATGGTCTCTAGTTAACACTACATTATTAAAATGGGAGCTACTAGCCAAACCAAAAGTAAAAGAGATCATTATCATATAAAGGTTCAATTTAAAAGTCTTTTATTAGCTTTTTGCATCTCAGATCAAAATTGGCATTTCAGTTGAACCACTAATGCACTTTTTTCAGTAAAACTTGTCTGTTTACCTTTATCTTGACTTAACCTTTTATTTCATCTATTTAATTTCTACCTACCTTTTTCAAACATCCCACTAAGTTGTTGTTTGTACTTGTTCCTGGCAAAGTGAATGTTGCCTCTGAGCCTCCTAGAAAAACAGTGCTTGAAGCAAGTATTGAAAAACTGCCTGATGTCATCCATCTTTCTGTGTAAAGACCATCAACAGTGAGTGTAACCTAAAATTGCCACAAAAAATTATTCAACAGTATAATTGCTATCAAATAAAGACAAATTTGAAAAGAGTGTGATTATGGTATTTTAATAGACTTATTATATTAAAGTGCATAAATATTGTATTTGTCCTGATTTTGTTTTTTTTCAAAAGGTGTGACTTCAAATGTTACTCAATCTGGTTCTCTAATAAACAACACTAAAATAGCTCTATCTAGAAATAGTTGATAACTACCTTCAATTTACTTCCTCTTATGTTACATTAAATTCCTTACACTTAAATTATATTTTTAGCTTGAGAGTCTCAAAAAGTGAAATTGTGCTTGTTATTTGCACAAGTGCCTTATTAATATTTTTTAAAAGGCCCTTTTGTCTCAGAAAAGCAGTCTTTTTTAATCTTTTTACACAGTATGACTTGCAAATATTTTTGTCAGTAAAGGAACACTGATTCAGGGAATATTCATTGTTGAGGCATCCCGGAGTCAAACATTGCCTTGAGGTGCCGAAGTTGGACCCACGACTCTCTTATCCCCAGCCTGATGCCAGGACCGTCCGGCCATGCTGACCCTTTTTTTTTGGTGCAGCCTAATCTTGAAATTGCTGGTCCAGAGGTTTTTTACCCTTATTCCCCAATTTTGGGGGGCTTTCTAAATATTTGTAACAAAACTTGAAGTAAAAAAGTTCTTGAACAATTTTCCTGCTTTCAATGTTATTTGCTCTCGACGAAAAACCATTTTTGCTCAAGCCATAAAATAATATAAATTTTAGTTTTTTCTGCAATATAAGTTTAGGGCCCGAAATATATTTGGCAGATGGTGGGTCTGGAAAAAGCTTTGAAATAAAATGAAATTTTTAATTTGATAAAGACATTTTTATATGATTCTTAATAATTTCATTTTACTTTTGACAATTTAAAGTAGTAAAATGTGTAAATGCAAAATGGTTTTTAAAAAAGTGAAGTGCAATATTTATAAAAGACTTAAAGAGTTGTCAATTTGATTTCAGCTTCAAGTGATGGACATTTGATTGAAGCTTTGCAAATGCAAAAAGAATTTTCCAATACAAAGATATGTAAAACTATGAAATTTAGTCTTTTTTATCGGAAAAATGTCTTGTATTTTTCAATACTTTGTCTCTTATCAAAAGATTTATTTAGAAATATGATGATTTGAACTTTTATTTTATAAAAAATGGTAATTTAAAAGTCTTAAATTTAACAAAATTTGTGTAAGTTGTTGAAAAAAATTAAAATATTTCATCAAAAGGAAGTTATTAAATTTAAAATATCATTGTAACTACTTTCCTAAGGTCTAAAAGTCATGGTCAGTTTTATGGCTTTCCAATTTATCTTGGTCTTAAGGTGAAGTTGTATTTGCACTAAAAGTGTACATGAAATAATTTATGATAAGTTGCAGAAATTTTCCTTACAATTTGTGCCTTAGATTTTGAATATTTGCTTGTTTGAACAAGTTCAAAAATATCATAATAGCCAACTTTCAAATTTTTTTAAATTGTTTCAAATAGGGAGTGCGGTGCTGGGGCCTGAAGAGAGCGTGTGCATGAGTTGAGAGTATGTATGTTAAAACCCCGTGATGGCCTTCCCAATCAAGAAAAGGATTAATACTGAACTGTTTATTGATAGACCCGCAGCCCTTTACATAGTAGAGACTTGGATCTGAGTTGGTACCAATTAGTGTGATCAGCTGATTGGAGGAACAAACGTACTTGTGCAGAAATGCTATCTTGAACTAAAAAGGGTGGGAATGAATGTGCCAGGGTTGCTGCTAACAGTTGATGTGCTCCTTCAGATGTCAACTAAAGATGTTACTCTCTCTACTTTGTTACTTTTTGTACTTTTCTCCTACAGTTCTTTAAACCCCATTCCATGAATAAAAAGTTTAACATTGATTCTTTTTTTGATTGGGAAGGTCATATTTTACTGGGTTTAGTGTCTGAGTCTCTCATCAACTTGCCAAAATTCATTAAGTTCACCAGTCTGGAGAACCTCATTTGCCAATAGCACAATTAAAAAATTCCCTTAATCCCTTTAGGTCACAAGGATAGGTTAAGCCCCAATCACCAAACACAATCCTGCACCTTTTTAATCTATAAATTTAGAGTCTGCCTTGCAAAACTGTGTTCATCAAAGGCAGACTAATAATGGTCCTTATTTTCTGTGAGATACCCTGGATGGTAGTCCAGCCCGGGTCGCTGTGATGGAATACCAGCGTCTAACCTACTAGACCACCCTGACACCCTCTTTGCTTATTTTCAAGGTCCTTGATTCAGAACTTTTGAGGATTGCTTCAACTGTTTAAACAAATAACAGATTTACATTTCAAAGGGTACATTGGATTGATAATGAAAATATAGCAGATGATGAAATTAAAAGTCTTCAAAAATGACTTTCATAAAAATGTTACCATCTAATCAAGTCATTCCTAATGGCAAAACCCCACCTATTTTGATTTTTCCTGAGCAAACAAAAATTCGTGACAGATCATAAATAAACAAAATAAAATTCTGAAACAGGCTTGTTTAAAAAAAACTCATTCTCAATCAAATTGGGAAATTTCCGCCACAAAAATTGTCACTTTTGGATGTGCTAGAAAAAAATTTCTCATAGAAATGTCCAAAATATTTGAAGATTTATAAATGTCAGAGGAAGTTTGTTGGGAAAGATGGTTTTACACAAAAAAAATTCGAAGAAAACAAAAATGTGTTTTTCCTTATTGCTCTGTGCTTAAATTAATTGTTCAAAATGTTGTGACCTTTGCTTTTTCTAACCTTTAAGAAATTCCATTATTTGAGACACTTTTCCACTTTTCATCCGTTGTTTGTACTTGAGTGTTTTTTGCAAAAGGAATAAATATATTTTTCTGCTCATATATATATATGGCCCTATTGGAAGTCAATGTGGATAGCAGCTCACTAAGGATTTAAGGTACCTTTCGTCATATCACTCAACCTATCTAACCTTGTAAGGTTCCGTAGGGTACAACTGTCCAGTGAGCTCCTGCTTCCAATATTGGTAAAATAGGGTTGTGCACTTTTCTTCTTCCCAAATCTTACACATTTGAATAAAGTTTGGATAATTTGGTCATAGATTGAAGTTTTAGCATTTAAGTTCATAATTTACTTTTCTTTTAGATTTTGATCTCATGAGAGTAGAGAGAGTATAAAATTGATGGGCTCAATTATTATAAGACTGTCTTTTGGAGACATGATTATTCAGGAACAACCGCACCACCTTTGACTGTATCAGTATAAATATATCATTTGTCAAAATAGCGTATATCCCTGCCTAAATGGTATTTAATAAATGTGTCCCGGCTTTGAAAAAACAAATATATGCCATGACCACTAGACAGTACAACCTTGTCTCCTGTTGAAGAATAATCAACTCATGGTAGCCAGTTGAAATTATATGAGGTGCTGTCCTTTGACCGTATCGGTATAAATATATCATTTGTCAAAATAGCGAATATCCATGCCTAAACGGTATTTAATAAAAAGTGTCCTGGCTTTGAAAAAACAAATATATGCCATGACCACTTGACAGTAATGGTTCTTGTCTCCTGTTGAAGAACAATCAACTCATGGTAGCCTGGTTGAAATTATATAAGACCCTGACTCAAATGAAGGTGATTGGGATGTACCATTATACGTCTCAGTCGCAATTGCGCCACATTTCAATAAACATTTACATACTTGACTTTTGTACCATCAAAGTAAGTTTTTTTACACCTTCATTATGATGGTTTCTTACAACATTTAAAGCAGCTGTTTTACAAAGTGTCCAGGGTTGGTGGAAGTGGGACCAATACCCACCCAAGGATGGTGCTTGGTGTCTTTCACTACAAGTGAAAATTATACTGTGCAGTGTTGTTCAAACAGTTCAACCTAATTGATCTTAATTACAACTAAGAAAACAACAAAGTGAAAAATATATAGATGAAAACAAAAACACAAAGTTTTTTGTCATTTAAAACATGCCTTTTTTCAGAGGGTTGGTTGGGATATATCAAAGACTTTTTTTCATCAACAACCCTGGTTTTTTTACTTACATGACACGTTGTTTTAACATGGGTTGTCTGAAAATATATATAGTGTTGAAAATAATTTGTTTGTATATAAACCTATTGTTTTTTTGAAAGCAAAAAAGTGTTGAAAATATTCAAAGTTATCTTTTGTGTGACCAACATAAAGTGTTTTTGTTGCCTCACACTTGCACATTTTTAACATTTATTTGTTCACTATATGTATAAAAATGAAATGTTAATTGTACTGATGATGACAATTTGTGAGAAGAGTGTTTGTGTTTGTGAATGTGAATGTAACTTTCAACAATAAAGAGGATCAAAGCAACATTCAATTACCTCTGATGATTTTCTCATCACCAGAACATGGTGCCAATTGTTGTCATCAAACCGGATGTTGGCAGGCTTGATTGCTGTGGCTAATTTTCCTAAAAAAAATTTAATCTATAAATGACTTGTGACACTACGTCATTGCTTTGGTTTGTGACGCTTCACACCAATTTTTGTTACGCTCCATCATAGAAGCAGGTAAAAACTGCCTGGTTGTATAAAGGAAAACCTAGCTATGCTCCAAGACTCTAAGTTAATTCAGGTATGCATCACCCCTGTTTGAACATAAACTAGAGCCTGAATGTGGACCACACAATCTATTAAGCTCTAATAGCACTGCTATCCCTTTTTCATGTATAAAACTAAAATATAAAAGAGACTTTCTAACCCAGCAAACACTAGACAATTTTGCAATAAAATCACTCATACATATTGAAGCTTTATTGTCATTAAAGTTATATTTTCATTAAAATTATCTTGATCAACTCAATTATCTTTCAGGATTATCTTTCAGATTATCTTTTATCAAATCTCACCCTTTTGCTGATTGACAATTTTTGATCTGATATTATCCTTTAATAATACTTTTTCCCATTCCCCTTGGCTTTAACTTAGCATGGATGCCAACTTTAACATATTTCATTCCAATTTGGCTTGTTTTATTTTGCCAACAAACATTTTATGTTACCACCAATTTTATGGATCTGTGAGTATATCTCATTGGGCTTATTCCTTGGTGTTTGACCCTTGTACCTTGTAACTTTGTTGTTAAAAACCATCCCAAAATACATTTCTCCTAACACATTTTTTCCACTAAAATGGGTGGGGGTGGGATTAGGTTAGGTTAGGCTGGGTTAGGTTAAGCTAGGTTAGACTAAGCAAGGTTAGGTTAGGTTAGGTTAGGTCAGTCAATAATTTTAAGGAAGATGGGCTATAACCTGACCTAGCATAACTTAACTTAACCCCCAAATTTTCGGAAAAAATGCATTCCAGAAAATGTTTCTAGGAAAACCTCTTTTTACTAATTTGGGGAAAAACTCGTTCATTAAAAACTTGTAGCATCCTTTGTACCTAAACCAATGCACCAAAATTGGTGACCTGCCTACAAAGAAGTAAAAAATCCCAATCTTCCCTTTGTTACTTTCAACATTTTTTCCCCCTCACACCAATATAATTTACAAAATCTTTATTTTTTACAATATCATTGTGAAAGAAGACAAATCTTGACAAGGTAAATCCTTTCAGAAGAGAAAAAATTCTGATATCTTTTCTAGAATTTGATCTTTTTTCTCTCAATTATCAACTATTCTGGGCTATCTTTCACCTCAAAATGTGCATTTAGAAAAAAAAGTGTGAAATAATTTTTATGAGTAACCAACCTGTTCCAAGTTGAACTGTCAGGGCCACTCCACCCTCTTTTAAGGCAACGTTCATGTAATCGTGGCCATTGCCTAGGAAAACAAACAGAGAATCAAATGAAGAGAAACAAACATGCTAGAAAGTAGAATTGTTTAGTTGAGCAAACACTCTGTTTGTCCTTTTAGAAGTGGATGCACCAATATTTTTTGCTATGCTAGAAACAAACTAAAAGTTACATTATTTCTAAAGAAAGCATTCTCTTTGTGCTTGACCAAAGTTTTTACTAATCCTTTGCTAGGTTTTATCTATATTTCACAAGGAATATGGTTTGAAAATAAGAAAGCTAGAAGAATGATTCAAACTTTTTTTTTGATTTCAAGTAAAATATTTGTAAAATTTTCCAAATACTAATAACCATAATCATGAAAATCTACTGCAGTATAGGTCCAGTCAAAAATTGTATATGATAATCATGTTTTTTAAGGGTCATTTTGGGTTATTAATTATCCTGACTGAGGGCGCTTTGTAGGTTTCTTTGCTATTCGGAGTAGAAACTGCTGGCATGGTCCATGATTGAACCCACAACCTTAAATCTACTTTCTCCGCCAGTTGCCTCTTAGCACTTATTGCCATGGCATGTAAAGTACTTTTTCTTGAGATGGGTTGTAGTAAAAAATCAACGAACCAGGCAGGGCTAGGTTAATTTGAGCTTGATCCATGTTAGGCTGTAATTTTTAAATACACATTTTTTACTTTTTTCTTTTGGTGTAGGTATTAAAAACCTTATTCATCACTTTATTAATTGCAGATCATCATTTGGTCTCCAGGCCAGATTTATAATTTTTGGGGCCAAAAGTAACATTGATAATAATAATCCAGTCTCTTGCAACACAGCACTATTGGTAATCATTTTAAGAGTCCCTGGAGAACTTAACTGAGGATGACATGTTGATTTCTTTGCGATTAGGCGATTAGGCATGGTCCATGATTGAACCCACAAGCTTAAATCTACTTTCTCTGCCTGTTGCCTCTGACCACTTATTACCATGACATGGAAAATACTTTTTCTTGCGATGGGTTGTAGTAAAAAATCAACGAACCAGGCAGAGCTAAATTAATTTCAGCTTGACCTATGTTAGGCTGTAATTTCTAAAAATGCATATTTTTAACCAGCTTCAATATTTTTGTGAAAAGCAAATAAGATTTTTTTGTCGGTGTGGGAACCTTATAATCATCAGTATATCTGATTGCGGATCATCAATGGGTCTGCAGCCCCGATCTTTAAGTACCTGAGTCTAAAGTAATAGTGATCTGGTGCAGTAAAGACCTCTGAGGTTGAGGTTATCATCTTATCAGGAATCGAACACACAACCTTAGCTAATAATTTTCAATCATGTGCCTTAAATTGACCACTCATGGCCATTGCAAACCCGTTAAGGGAAGAAGGTCTGTGATTTCTATGCTACAGGTCAAACACTGGTAGGGCTGGTAACCATTTCTACTTTTGTTTCATGATTCCATGGGGGCATAGGATGCTTGCAAAACAAAAAATAAAAATATTTATCGGATTTAATCTTTACCTGTATAAAACAGAAGCCCTGAAGACTTCCTTGTTTTGAAAAAGAGTGAAATCTCATCATTTGTGGAAAGAATGGGTTCAAGTCCTCTCATTTGCAAGTCATATGTAATGTATTCTCCACCTCTGAGTGTGGCCTCTGCAGATGGCTCTTCTAAATAAAATATCTGAGATTAACAATTTTCAACACAAATGGGCACTTTGCAAGCTTAAAGAAACCTTTTCTAGGGTGTGTTTCTAGATGTGATTATAAAAATACACTTTTTGGTATGAAAACTCCATAAGAACAAGTCATTTGCTTTCTCAAAAATGAGGCTCTTATCTCAAAGGCTTCAGGCAAAAACTTTTTAAACAGATTTATTTTCCAAAAAAATTAGATATGTGAAATTTTCTGAGATTTTTTACTCAAGACTACCACCATTTGAAAGCATATTTTGACAATAAGGGGATTAAACCAAAGAGCTCTTGAATCTTGTGGTTCAAGTAGTACGATAATTTAAGATCTCAGTGGCTCAGTCTTTTATTGATAATCTTTCAAAACAAAATGAAAGGTCTTTATCATTATAGAATAGTAATTTTAAAACATCATGCTAGCAAGATCATTAAAGACGCTTTCATCCTGGCTGGGAATCATTTCATCGTTTATTTTGTGCCAAACCAAAGTCAAAGGTTAATGGAGGTGCCGTGGCTTAATACCATGACCCACAGAACCCCAGCCAGATGCTGTGGCCACACTAATGAAGGGGGGAAATAGGATCATGATTATGGCATGGTCTACCATGAACTCAAAGAATAGAAAAAGCTTAAGCCAATATTTTGCATAAAGTTTACACAATAATTACCTTTTTCACAGTAAATTCCATAGTAATCTACATTTTCACAATTGCAAAGCGGCCCACTGTCAGTTGACAAACAATCAGACCCATGTTTACAGGGATTTTGGTGTACACAAGCATCAACAGAGTTTGTTCGGACACCCTGAAAAATATATTGGATATAATATACAAATTTTGTATAAAAATACTTAAAATGTGAATAAAAACGGCAATTGTTTTAAGGGTTTTTAGAACAATTTAGCATTTTTACAGTAACAGTAATTTTTTTTACATCTCTTTTCTTAAACTCTTGCGCATTCTAATCAATGATATCATCAATTGACTTGCATTTTAAGAGTGCAGAGTGAATGCCGATGGTTTTTGACAGAATGAATTTTTCTTTTTTTCATGAGTGGTAATCTTTTTCTGATGGATGGATGTTATTTTTGAGTTTGCTTGGCAGATTTTTGCGCCGATACCACTTTCACGAGTGGTCCTTTTTTCTGATGGATGGATGTTTTTGACCTGAGTGGGAGTTGAACCCGGGCCTCCTTGAGTTTTTAGCTTTGAGCTTGGCAGATTTTCACGCCGCTACCACTTTGCCGTTGCAAATTACACTCATGATTTTGGACATTGTGTGAGACATAGAAGATCTTAGATTTGATCCTCATTTGAGAAAGCAATTTTTGGCTACTTTCACTCTTAAAAGCAAAAATGCCATGACGAGTGCACTTTTACCAGAATAATATCCTGCAGAAACTCTTGTAAAAGAGATTGCTGTTCATTTTCTAAATATTATTTTATTCAAACTTCTTCAATGTAACATTTTCCTAAAGTTCCATTTTTCCAAGGGGTTAATGTTTCAATTTCTTACTGTAATCAATATTCGCTATAATGAAAACACATAAAAACCCCAAGAAAGGCACAACAGAAGAAGACGACAAGAATGTAAATGAGCCAAGCCTGTTTTCCCCATCTCAGACAGGTACTCGCAAATCTGAGGAACTCTTTATTTACCAGTAACGGTACTTGATGTTTGAAGATCACCCACACCTAAGACTTCATTATAAAAGTGGTAGAAAAGAGTGTCAAGCATTTGAAGTGTTTAAAATACCACAATGAAACTCATCAATCCATGTAAGATTTCTGAGCGCAATCGATTACTGAGCTCCTGCTATGCATTTCAACAAATAAGCCTGTGCGCTTAAACATGTTAACTACACATAACATTTTTGTTGAATAACTAGGCCCTAAATTTAAGTATGTTAGTTCATTTTGACCTATTTTGATTTGTACTTATGCGAAAAGACTTATCTAGCATTTGTGGTACTCTTTTATTTACAGAAAGACAGCCTGAAAGAGGCATGTGCAATAACTCAGGGTCAATACTATCCTGACTCAGAGATCGTATAAGGTTTGCCTAATCTCCCTATTTTGAGGGTACATATTCGGGTAGAATCTTGTGAAAGTACCACATAAGCACATTAGTAGTCATTTTTTTTAGTTTAATGATGTACGTATATTTGTTTTACATAGTTGCATACAGTACGGTAAAAATGTAAAATACACGTTGAAGATTTTTAGCTCCGGGCATAATTAGTTACAACTAGATTATAAGAAACATTTTAAAAATGAATGTCACATGTGCTGTGTCAAAGTAATCTAGTTCTTTGTCTAATTGAACTTTGTTCCGTAACAGGTCCTATAAAAAGAGACTGCTAGTGTTAATAATTAATTCAGTCTCTCTACATCTTTTATTTTGGGCACAAGTCTGACCATTTCCAAGGATTTCTTATGCAGCATTTAGCTTATAAGGACGGTTTCTTATACATGTATGGCTTTTTTCGATGAAAAAGTAATAATGCCTTTGGAGGGGCGCTTTTGCTGCTGTTAGCGCTTAATTGTTTGTGCCGTCTACATACTTATTATCATTTAAAAGCCCATAGGTTTAGTAAGCAGTTGTATAATTCACTGGTGGGTAACACGTCATTTTGCCTACTGTTGTTTTGCCTATGTCATTTCACCTACTGCCATTTTGCCTATGTCGAACTGCCTACTGCTGTACGTACGGTACGACAAGCCCCGCAGGGTTAGGTTAGGTTAGCAATATGTTAGGTTAGTGCACGCGCTCGTCATAAGCAGTACAGCGAGCTCCACAGGGTTATGTCTGGTAAGCAGTATGTTAGGTTAGCGCATGTGCGTTAACAGCTGTAGGCAACTCGACGTAGGCGAACCGGCAGTTGGCGAACTGGCATTAGGCAAACCGACAGTTGTCAAAATGTTCGGAATACAAAGTGACATGGTATCATTTTGAGTAAGTTCTCACACATGCATAGAAATTTATGCTATTGGGAGAAAAAAGGAAAGGATGATATTGACTATTGGGATTAGTTTTATGTAACTTTCTTCTTGGATAGGAATAGTAACAAGGCACTTATTACTTGGTTGGTTTCCAGGTAAACCAATTGATGGTTTTTCTGTTTCTGTTTTTTTATTCTTTGTTCTTTCTCACTTGTATTTGTTGTTTTTTATGCACCACTTTGTCAACTTGTGAAAGTTTGTCAAGCAAGGGCAAAAGTATCATTAGAGTCAGGTTTCCTTTTATTTTGAAAGAGGGATAGATAAGGATGGGAAATGGAAAAGGCTAATTGTTGAGGGAGCAACAAAGAGTAGACAGCTCTAACTTTGATGTCTTTCTGAAGAATCCTTGGGAGAATTTTTCCTGAATAACCTTTTGACATAATACTTTCTTGCTGAAGACATGACAAAAAAAATAAATCCTCTTATTTTAAGTATTTGCTGTTAAGATTTCTGTTTCCCCTATTTTTCACTTTGTAATTGTGACTTGCAGTTATGAAAAAGCAGCGTGATGAAGCATGACAATGTAATATTGTAATGTGACATCACAGTCACTTATATATGTGGAGAGATTTCAAGAGAAATTTGAAATCCTTCTTGTCAGAATCAATTGCCTCCCTTCCCATATAGCAGTATATCACAAAAAGACAATACTTTTATTCCCTTTCGTCTGTGCAAACGAAATACATCAAGAGAAGAGGCAACAGAGAATCCTTAGCCAGAATGAACACATGGTGGTTCAAAGGATGATACTTGCAGGTGTTCGGTGAACGAACTCTTAATGAAAAGGGGTTTAGATATATGGATCTTTTTAAACTTTTGAAACAGGATATTGGGCTGGCTACGATATTGAGAGTGAGTTCCTTGTTTGTGCGAAAAAAGAGGTTTACATGACCTAAATTCTTAGGAATGTGAAAAATGTAAGGGCAAGTGCCTGAGTTGGATGACATAGTAACTGCGTAATTGGTTTTTCACATTGGTTTAATTCTTCAGGTGCTTATGCATTTGCTTCTTTGTTGCTTCATGTTCAAAAGAAAAAATTGGTTTCACTGTCTCGTTCTATCCACATATATAAATGGAAAATATAATTAAACTCTTTCCACATGTATGCTTAGAATTAGTTTGACTTCATTTTGATCTATCATGAAAATCATTACTTTGATGTGTTTGAAAATCATTATTGGTGGTTTACCACAAAGTTGTCTGCGGATGAATTGTGAAAGCTAAATCAACCACGAAAGTTCTTGCCTGCAAAACTCTAGCAATAAATCATGACAGCTTTAAAACATCCCAACCGGAAAAGTGTCCCACAATTTTGGGCAAAAATTACTCAATTGTTGAAAATGACACACAACATGCAAATGACAGTGTATACCAATAAGTAGTACGCAGTATTGGTAAATTGTGGGATTTATTCGGACTAAAAATTGTGCCAAACATAGTCATTTTTGCAGTCGGAATGTCTGTGGTTGTTTCAGATGGTTTTTTAGGTGGTCCAAAACCACAAAGCACAGGCTAGCAAAAATATTTTTTTTCAATTTCCTTTTGCATCTTGCAAGAACCTTACATTTTTTTCCAAAAGTTTAATTTCCTTTATTGAAATAAGGTTTCCTATAATGCAGTTGTCAGTTGTTGATGTGTAAATTATAAGACAAAGTTGGCAATTTTCCAATAGTTATTTTCTTTTTTTTGAAAGAAAATACCTAAGCATGTTTTTATTTTATTGATTGATATAAAAAAGTTGAAAAAGATTTTCCTTTCCTTGAAAAAGTCTTTGTGTTGGACTTTTTTGCCAGGTTGGTTGAAGTATAGTCTAACTTCTTAAATATTCATCATATTGGATATGGCTGTAAGAGCCTTTCTCTTTGCTATTGTAAAAAAAGATTCTGAAAGTTTTTCCCCTATTCAAAAGGGCTTTTTCTTCTATCCTTTTGATTAAAATATGTGGGATCCATTCAGAATTGGCATTTTGCCTCAAATATTATAAAGCAGTTTTGAGAGTGTAATGCTACCTTTAACTTCATGAATTACTCAAATATAACCGTTGCAAACAACACGGTGCCGCCATAGCTGAGAAGTCATAGGCACCTGACTGAGAACTAAGATCTAAGTTTGTGGGTTCAACCCCTGGGCACCAGTACCAGCAATTTTTCAACCCCGGATTGCAAAAAAATAAACAAGACACTCTCAGTCAGGGTAATAGTAATCTGCAGTGACCATAAACTTCTATGGCGGGACTCTTATAAAGGTGTTGGTCGCGCATCAACATTGCCAGAGTCTATACTGCACAAGATTATTATTATAATCATAATTGTAACATGTATCATTAACCACTTATGTATTGACAACACAAACTATTTAGCACCCAAAGCACAGAAGTTAAGGAGTTAACCCTTTTGTGCAAAAATGCCCGTGCAGGATGCTATTGACGTAGTAGTCGTAAATGCTAGCACCTCAAAATTTGTCTTTCATAAGCGCTCAAACTTGACACAAAGCATATAGTATTTTTCAACCCTTCAAGAGTCATTTCTCTGTTTCTGACAACATATGAACCCAACTTGACCATCGCTAAGTGCAAAACCTTATCCTAGGTCACGAATCTCTGTTGTCTCTTTTTACTTTGTACATATTTTCTTGACTTGCCATAAAGTATTTCATTTTCTTTTGTATCACAATTAACATGGGATTCTTTGGTTAAGTTGGGTGCACCTCTTGATAGCTGTGGAAAAGTTGTATATTTGGGTGCAGGGCTAAGGTCCATTTTAAGTAGCTCTACCTTTTTCTTTAAATAATAGCCCATGTATCTTAAAGTAGTTTGAGTTTAAAAAAGCAAGGATGAAAGTTGAAACCTGGGATTGTCAAAGCTTGAAAAGGTTTTTAGATGACAAAAAACGAAAAAAAGTTTATTTAATTTCCTCCTAAACAACTGAAAAGAATTTCAATGGCAAGAAAAAAAGAGGCCTGACAAGAAATGTAGCCTTTTATATTTCAAAAGTGTCGCAAGATATACTATCTGAAAGTGAAAAAAAAACTTTTTTGTGCATTTCACTTTTACAACTACTAGTGACACTTGGCAGTTCCAGAAAGCTGCATTTACGAAACAAAAATATCCTTTTTATAATCAGAAACACTTTTGTGCCCTAACTTTTTCAGCATTGGGAATTCAATTCAAAGCTTTTGACTATGAACTTTTTAGTCAAAGCATTACACAAAGGAAATGAAACATTACCACAGGGAGCAAAATACAAATAGAGTCAAACATTCTCGACTTGGAATTTAATCATACGAAAAGTAAATAGCCACACTGCAGCAATTTTTTTCATTGACAAAAACTAGTCTGGTCTTGGGCAAAACTGGAATTTTATAAAATCACATTTTATTTTGTGAACTTGTGTTGGTGAATACATGCTGTGGTCTGCAGGGAGTGAGAGCCAGACGGAATAGTGTGTGTGTGTAAAAACTAGTGACCCGGGTCAGGTCGGGCCAATTTTTTGTGGCTCGGGTTGGGCTGGGTCAGCCATTTATGGTTTGGGTTTGAATTTGGAAAATTTCCCCTAAAAGCGTGAATTTTTTACCTTCGGGTCAAAAAAATCTCTTCAGGTCAGGTCAAAAAGTACCCGGGTCAAAGGCAGGTCGGCCTCTTATTTATTGCGGGTCAAAAGTAAGCTCGGGGCGGGCTGGGTCAGGGCCCATCTCTAATAAAAACCCAGTGATGACCTTTCCAATCGAGAAAAGAATCAATACTTTAACTCGGATCAAGAATATGAACAATGAGGGTGATCAGCCAGTTGGCACAAGCTGATTTAAAGAACGAGTATACCTTGTGCAGAAATGCTATTTTGAACTTAAAGGTGCAGGAATGAAAGATCAGATGTCAACCTATCTTGAAATAAGTTTTTCAGGAATGTGACAAAAATAAAATGTTGTCATTAAAATGTAGTGAGAAACAAAATTAGAAAATAACTAGAATTGAGTGCCTTATATGATATTCATTATGAATTTTCTCTCACTTTAAAAAAAAGTATTTTGACCATAATAAACCTACTTATACACATTTTAACAAACAAGCAAAATAGGCATGCTACCCAAATTTATAGATTTGAACAGCCACTACTAGAATGAGCCAGGCTGTGCCATCAGACAGCAGATAAACTCTAACAAGAAAAGTCTGAGGCCAAACTTGGTCTCTGATTTTTATCCTGTGGTATAACCTGACATTAAACAATTAGTGGTTGATACTTGGTAGACTGTTTTTTGAGTGTCTGTGATCATAACATTGGTAAAAATATATCTAAATCAATGTTTAGAGCTCTATGGTAAGTCTTTAACACAAATCCAAATCAAGGTACCCCTGAAGATACTTGGAGAGTTCACCTATATTCTAGTTCATCTATCCCTAGTTCACCTACCCCTAATTTGCCTACCCCTAGTTTGCTTACCCCTAGTTTGCCTACCCCTAGTTTGCGCACCCCTTGTTTGCCTACCCCTAGTTTGCGTACCCCTAGTTTTCTTACCCCTAGTTTGCCTACCTGACCAGCTCGCCTACCAAAGTACCAACTAGTTCGCCTACATACCTACAATGAAAATGAGGGCTTAAGAGAAGGGGGTAGACCGTTGGCGCTAACGAACAAATTAGGCAGGAATGAGAAACTATAGAATGGTAGCCTGTTTTGATGTGACCCTAACTAGGTAGGACTGAGAAACCAGAATGGCAGAATGTTTCACAATGAATTTAATGGAAATGTAATGTGAATTACACATTATTGTTAAAATATCGTAGAGAGAAAATGAAAGTAGTAGCTTGTATTGAGCTAGAAATTGGAACTGACCCGACCAGAGCTTATTATTGACCCGCAGTAAATAAGAGGCCAACCCGCCTTTAACCCGAGTACTTTTTGATCCAATCTGAAGAGAATTTTTTGATCCGAAGGGGAAATAAAAATTGAAAAATTTGACATTTTTAGGTGAAATTTTCCAAACCAAAACCAAAACCATAGATGGCTGACCCAACCTGACCCAACCCGAACTGGGTCAAAATATTTTGACCAAGACCCATCACTAGATTGAGCACATACTACAATTATAGCTGCATTTTAAAAAGTTTGAAATGTACTAAAATACTTGGGCTTAATTTCTATTAACAGAAAGTTGTATTGGACAGCTCTTAAGTTTTTGAATACTCTTTCAAAAGCTAAAAAATTTCAAATAATTCCAAGTTTAAGTTAACATCAAGTTTATTGCAATTCTATTCAAATTTTATGCAATAAATGTTTGTTTTTATGCAACAGCTCTAGTGATGGTGCATTGCATTTCAAAGGTGTTGTATCATTTTTGGATGTAACTTAATGCAGGCAACACTATCTGTCAAAATTAAGTACCTTCTCATTAAAGTGTGTTTAGTCAAGCATTATTATTATGAAGGAAAAATGAGAAAATTCTCTCAGTTCACAAGAAACATGAATTCCAAATGAATAATGGCATAGCAGGAAAATTTGAGCTAGGGCTCTGAAAATTTCTTTGTTCTTCCTTTCAGGCATAACTTTCTCAAAGATGTCAGAATAACTTGCCTTAATTTCTTTTTGCATTGAAGGAAAGTTTGGTTGTACTTATCCTCATCTTTCACATACGGATTTTCTTTGTTTAAGCTATTTTAATAAAGCTATTTTTTACAGTTAATTCCCAAGATATTTGACATGATAGATGTTCAGTTTATTCACACTTCCCTCAAAAGTTATTTCAAGCTATTTAGCCAAGCCATCTCTCCACACATAAGTTACAGAAAACACCAGAATATTACCCTCATGCTGGCTTTCAAGAAGTGATGGGTCTGGGGTCAATAAAATTTCAGTTTTTATGCTAAGGTCGGTCCCCCCCCCCCAAAAAAAAAATCCCAATTTTTCATTTTTTCCCTTCGGGTCAAAAAACAAAAAATATCGGTGGGTCGGCCCCTTCTTTGCTGAGGGTAAAAAGTATGCTTGGGTCAGGTCAGGGCCCATCTCTCATCTCTACTATCAAGGATGCTATTCACTTTGATACCACCTTAACTTTGCATCACCCCTAATCCGTGCCCTTCCCTAAAAAGGGGTTCTGCTCGCACTAATAAATATATAAGGTTTGAATCTTTTCTTGATTCAGAAGATCACCACAGGGTTTAACAGTAAAACTTTCTTTCTCTCCTAGGTTACCACCTTAAGCAGTCACTCTGGAGCTCACCACTTGTTATCTTTATTATGAAAGTACATTTTAGAATATTTTGGTTGGAACTTAAAAAGTAAAGTTTTACACATTGAAGAAAATACAGAGATTTCCAGAGAATGGGTCAAAATAAAAAAGTCAAGTATTTGGTCATCCAAGAAGGAAAAAACCCTTATGTAAATGACTTTGATTGGAAAGCTGTAAAATGGAGATTGCAGACAAATATTATTTTATAGCAATGAGTTGCTTGAAGCAATGGAATTGCTTTCTCAAATAAAAAACCTTCAAGATAGGAAGGGTGGAGCAAACCTTCCCAGAGGCAATATTTCTAACAAATCAAGTTAAGATTGATTTTTATGGCTACTTTACACATTTGGGTGGCCTAACTTTTAGATAGTTTTTAATTGACTTATTGTAAATAATCTCTTGATAAATAGTACTTCTATTCTACATCATTTTGGTGTGTATTCATTTATATCGCATCGTCACTGAATTGCTCTTTTGGAATGAATAGGCACTATGACCCTTTTGACTTTGTATTTCTACCTATGAAAGACTGGTGTGTGTAAATCCAATTTATTTGAGAGTCAGTATTGAAATAGATTCATTTCAAAGAATTTGTCTTTTGATGCTACCCTTTGACAAAAGTGGATCCCCAAAATTGCCTTTGAAAGAAACATGATGTGGAAAAAGAGCCAAGAGTATCTTTCACTCCTTCAGAGTCTCACATGTCTGACTGTCAATTTTTGCAAACCATAGCGTGTTATACCCCCATTTTGCCTAAACATCCTATTGTCTTGTTTCATCTTGTCTTTGATATACTTTCTTTGAGGTAATAATGCATTTCAATGTCATTGTATGTGACAGCTCCACAGATTTCAGTACTTTTCGAAGTGAAGACTCCATGTTTTCTGTCTAAATTCTGATGTGAAAATCTGATGTTTTGGAAACACTGTAGAAATATAATTGGAAAAGTAAATCATTATATTCCTTAGAAACAAAACTTTTATAATCTCAATTTTTAGCCAATGGCCAGGATTGTTGAACCAAAGCTGGCATATAGAGATAGTCTAGAAAATTTACTTTTCATTATCTTTTTTTCAGGCATGTTCTCTACATTATGGATATAATAATAATAATTTAGCTTGTCTATAGCATAGACAGATCTAATATGTTAATTTGTGATCAACATCAACGCCTTTAAAAGAGCACTGCGAGTTTTTCCCCAATGTTTTTTTCCTGAATGAAGGTTTCCCAAACACATTTTGGGTTAGGTTAAGTTAGTCAATTATTTTAAAGAAAGTATATAGGCTTACCTAACCTAACCCCCAATTTTTGGAGAAAATATGTTCGGGAAAATGTTTTTGGGGATGCCTCATTTTAATAATTTTGGGAAAAACTCATTTGTGAAAACACGTTACACCCTGCTATAGACATCTAGTAAAGTGTGTGTCCACGATTAACCTGACTGAGGGTGAATTATTAATTTTTTGCCACCCAGCACAGAAAATTGCGGGCATGGCCAGATTTGAACCCGCAACATTAGAGATCAGTATTCAGTCACCATGTTTTTGACCACACGGCTATGGCAAACATGCACCAATCTGTAATAAGGTGTACTTTACAGTTAGATTTCTGCTTGTTTTCAATAAGTTGGAAAGGCTGTAAGCAATAATTGCACTTGAATAAACTTTCCACTTCTTGGTTTTCATAAAAAGGAAGTGTTTTTATGCTAGCAAGACAAGATATCTTTCTTGGATTGCTTTCTCTTTTGCTGGGTGTCTTTCAATACATTTCACATTACAAACAAAGTCATGGCCTTGTAAATCCATAATACATTTTTTCCCTTTACTTCTGAGTACTTCATGGACAACTAAGATTGTGAATGTATATGAAAGAAGCAAAACATTATCAAGGGAAGTGAAAAGAGTGTTAAAAAACCATGTATAAGGAACTTTTATCTTCTTGTTTCTTGCCAACAGCTTGCTTATTAATGACCACTTTATCAACCAGGTTCAATTATTTGAAACATTTTCTTTTGAAAATCTTGCATGTCTGGCTCAAATTTAAGTTTGAAATCCTCCTCTTTGTTTCTTGCCTAAGAGCTAATTGCTTTATAATTTTTCTTAAAAAGCAATTTTTTCCCAAACTATCCTTGTATTTGAAAGTACAAGTCATAGTGTAGCCTTATTGGTATCTTTTCCTGCCTGGAACTGCAAAATTAGGCTCTTAGTTACATTTAAATATGTTGACATTACAAACAATGACATTTAAAAACAACATTATTATAAAGAACCGTTTGTAACAACGAGCTGTCTGAAGACATGCAATCAATGAGTAATGATCATTGTGTCACAGACTGTCATATCGACAGTCCAGGTTTGAATCTCCGTCCCAGAAAAAACGGCCCCCAGCTCCATCAATGAAAAAGATGACCACCAATTAAATATTCCTTCTGTCAACTGTCAACATGGCATTCACTCTGCACTCTTAAAAAACAATCAATTGTAAAAAGAGCTTACAATTAGAATGCGGAAGAGTTAAGAAAGAGATAAAAAAACCACATGCAAAAGACGGCTTTCAAGGATTAGCCATTTAACCTCAAGTCCCCAAGCTTACCATAGAACTTTTTGCATGAATTTCATTTGTTATCGCTGCTCGCAACTCTTCTTGCTCTCTACAATAATTAGAGGCCTGATCTTCGCACAAGTTGTCATTTCTTATGGTACAATGTATGTTGCCTCATCTCGTATTGCTTCTATTTTTATTTTGGCAATAGAGATTTGAGAAATATAAACATGCTTACCTTATAGGCCATCATGTCTTGCACTTTGGCCTGATCGCTGCGAGAATCTCTGTATTTCAACTTTCTGATGGCTCCTCTAAACCTAGGCTCCAGAAGGACAGTTGCCAGAACAACAGAGTCCATCTTCTCATTGTACCAAGATGGTAGTCCTCCAACGTAGACATAAGAATTAGTCGATGAGTTGCCAAAAGACATTGCATCACGCAATGACAAATTGTCTTTCCTTCTGCCATAGGTTCTGGAAGTAGTGACAGCAGAAACCTTGTCTTCTTCAGGATCTTCGGGTCTTGGCATGCTTGGCATAGGGTGGTGGGTTTCTTTGGGCAAGTGTCCCACAACCAGGGTGGTGTCCTCACCACTTCGTATGATGGAGGCCTTGTGCCAGGACTTGTTGTCCACCAAAAAGCCTTGGGTAGGCGGCCTTACAGTAAGAACCTGAGCTCCATCCCCCCAATTGAACCTAGAATAGGCAATGCATAGATGCAAAATATGACGCTTTATGTTGATATAAAGTTTCTCATTATACGTCAAAGTACTTGACCAGCCCCAGTAAAAAAGGTTCTTTTCTCAGTTTTAGGCCAACAGACCGACTTTATTATGCTGAGGAGTGCAGGTCTATGGCTGATATCCTTCATGGGGTTAATTGAGGAGAATGATTGCAAAGTTCATTGGAAAAGATTGGAATACAGGGCAAGATTACAGGGGAAGTGTGGAAGTAGTATTGTGTAGTGCAGAGAAGGATGTTGAAGTGCATTTGGAGGTTTTTGAGCTTTGGTGAAGTGTAGAGAGCTACAGATCATTTGTAGGGAGTGAAGGAGAGTGTGGAGTACTGCAAGAAAGTGGGCATATCGGCTAGCTAGGCTAGCATAAGTTCAAGTTTTTCTGATATTGGGCATATAAAGGGAAATTTTATATGTGGTTGTTCAAATTAAGCAAGGCTAAGCTGAGAAAGTACTGTTATTTTGAATGCATTTTTCATGTTTCAAAATTCATCTGGGCAGTGCCGGGTACCCTCAGCTGGTTTACAATTAAAGTATTTCATAATCTTATTTTTATCTCCAGTCAGGTGTCTTTTTCATTATGCTTCAACAGCCCCTTTTTATGTTATCTCATCTTAAATAACACTCTCTATAAATATCAACTCACCTTAATCTAACAGATCCATCCACTATTTTGACCAAGATGTACTCCCTTTCAACAGGGTTATCTGTGTAGAGTAACAATCCATTTGGCTGAGAAGTCTTGAACTCAAACTCAATGGTAGAGTTTAGGCCACCTTCCCACTGCCTAAACTGGGCATAGGATGTCTGTGAACCTTCCAAAACAAATGAACTGCTAGCCTCATGATGTATAAGAAAAGCAAGAAGAAGTAAGGAAAATCCTTTCCTCTTGTGATTTGTGGTGGCCATTATGTTATCAGATCTTAAGTGACAAGTTTTTCATTTCCGTCAGATAACTTTTCACTTCACACCAATCCTTCTTTCAAACAATAATTTGACCAGACATTCAAATAAGTCATTCCAGAACTAAAATGTTAATTAAGAAGTTTTATCAACAAATGTTCAACTTTCCCATGAGACTTTTAGTAATTGACAATCAATTTTGAAAATCTCCATCCACGTTGTTCATGACTTGATCCTTGCTTCAAACTGATGGGCCACGACCTCCAAATTGAGGGGCAGGTCTTCAACTGTGGAGCTGGTTGCTTGATCTGGCCAACAACACACACCGGTATCCCATGAGCAGGAAAAAAGGAAGTCTTTCTCAACTTGCCTGGGCTTCTTTATGTCTCCCTCATTTTCTATCTACATGTTTATCTATATGTATATATTTATACACACTTTCTATATCTTGTGTGTGTCAAAAAATATCCTCACACTCACAAAGGCACAAAACTGAACGAAAATTTCTTTTTTAGCCCTCCTACCTACCTTTTTTCCTCTCTGCCATGAGAGGCTTTCACTTTGCCTTGAAAAAACAAAACCATGAGAGAGCTTAACTACCTGGCATGCAGAGAAAGAAATAGTTGGATAGCACACACAATTTTGTTGAACAGGCCTGAGTCTCAAGCAACTGGCCTGACATGAAGTAGGAAAAGTAGTTGGAGGAAAGATCTTTTGCCTTTTATATTCACAAGGGGGAGCTTTCTTTCTCTCATGGGAGAGGCAGGAGAACCAAGTCAGGCAAGAAGATTGCCATGAGAAAATAGGAAATTGTGCAGAGTGAAAGTTTGAAACATGATTTCCTATCAAAAAAATAACAGTGCTAGCAAGGAAAGGAAAAACTAGATGGATGGAATAGTTAAATCCTTCCCTTTTTAATTTTGAAACTGAAATTTCCCATGTTTTTGCTATGAATGTAGCTTTTTCACCCCAAATTTTATTTAGATTTTAAAGTAAGCAACCGTGTTTGTCTTTTGTAAAGGCCTTCCTCCCATTTTGTCCTGATCAAATGTCACAATAGTAAAGAAAGGTTGTGGCCACAGAGAAATGACAGGTCAGTTGGGTTCAGAAAAATTCAAGTAATTTTTTTGCCTTCATGGTAAAACAAACTTGGTAGGTATTGATAATTTTTTTACTTCTTGATGGGAAAGAAGGTGCTGATGTGTGTGAGTTTGTGTTGGTGGATGATGAAGGGGAGGAAAAAGAGGTCCTTCTTCAAAGTGGGTTAACAGCAGCATCCTTTTTTTAAAGTTA
>Ga0194133_10003186_pt1 | contig 23709 bp, 17 predicted proteins | sample TA2KigOf40mmetaG_FD_155448 | JGI IMG/M metagenome (GOLD analysis project Ga0194133, IMG submission 155448) | Freshwater microbial communities from Lake Tanganyika, Tanzania - TA2015055 Kigoma Offshore 40m | ecosystem: Environmental > Aquatic > Freshwater > Lake | place: Tanzania: Lake...
GCAAACAAAAGCAGTGTGGGAAACTGTTGCAGAGTCAGCAAAAGTTTGTTTTGGATATCTTAGATCAAAGCATCTTTTGACACTGAGACAGCTTCACTAGCCTGATTGCCAAAAATGTACTGGTTACTATCAGAGCAGACAAGATTTTCTCGTACACGAAAATTCCTGGAAAACTTGTTTGTCTTTGCAATGACTGTACTAATCTGGATAGTATTGACAGGGGGGTAGATTGGTTCAAATTCATGCATTGAAGTTGACTCCTCACACTGCAATAGATAAACAATAGAAAAGTACAACATATCTAACACGTGGGGGAGTATTTTTCCCATATTTGCCTCGTGCTCATGTGTGGTTAGGGGTTTTTTGTTAGCAACTTCATTGCAAGAGTGGTGGGTGGAAAGTAAAACCTTATTTTTATCAGCTAAAAGTGTTTCTCTCTTGTCTGGGTTTGTTCAAAGAAAGGTATTTTCTAAAAGGGATAAAAGTAAATGTTAATCTCGTTGGCATTTTTTGGAGTGTTTAGCAAAGTAGCATAAAAAGAAGTTTTTCATAAATACAGTTTTCCAATCAACATCTTCCCAAATTTTAAAAATCCCAAATTCCAATATTCTTTTGAAATTGGGCTCTGGGTCAGGTTTAACACTACAGGGTAAGGTTAGGATAGCTTAGCCAATACTTTCTTTGAAATTTATTCACCCTGACCCCAATTTTTATTTTTTTTCTAAAAATGAATTTAGGAAGATGATGGAAAGAAAATTCATTGATATAGAACTGAGATTTAAATCTCAAATTGCTTAGAATAAGAAATGCTCCTTCAGCAAGAAAAATCCAAACTTAATCATTTGTAACTCAACCCCTTTATTCTAATTGATATTGATAATTTTATGATTAGAGGTAAATGCTTAGGTATAAAATCTGAGGTGGTCAGATTAGTGTTAAATTCTATGATAAGCTACCTTTGATCCCAGGTTTCTCTCTGCCAAAAAGCTGGAAAATGGTGAAGTCTCTAGAGATGGGTTTGGGCCAGAAATGTTTGACCTGGGTTGGCTGCTCGGGTCGAGTCGGGTCAGGTAAATTTTCCTCAAAAAAGTCAATTTTTCAATTTTTATCCTATCGGGTCAAAAAATACTTGGGTCAGATCTGGGTTGGCCCCTTATTTACTACGGGTCAGAAGTATGTTCGGGTAAGGTCAAGGCCCATCTCTAGGAATCTCCTGGCCTTCATAGTGAAGTAAATCTTGAAAAATTAATCATTCAAGACACATTTATTTTTTTGTGGCAGCCCTGGGTCAAAGGTTGCCAGGGTTTGAATACATGACCCTCCAATCTCCAGCCAGATCCTGTTGTGAATGAAAAATCTCTATGAATGGTTTGAGTATGTTTAAACAGAGTTACCTTAGAGATTTTTTTAAGTACTGAACAAAAGAAATCCTCCAATATATGATCTTCCTGAACAAAATCTTTAGTCCAGGTCCGGCTAAAATGAACAACTGTTCCTAACACTTGCGCTGCTCGTCCTCTAATATTCTTTAGAGGCTGGAGATCTATGTATGTTTTGTGAGTCATTTTTTGTCAGAGTCATGAAGATCTGTTTGAAAATTTCCTATTTCTTTTCTGAAACTTTTTGTTAAATGAAAAAATTTCTAAATTTCAGGCTTATATTTTCTGATGTGAAAGTAGCTTTTTGCTATGTCATATGAAAATGTCCACTGGTTTATCGGCTTCAACAGTGACTCTCTATGCTTTGTCAGTTATAGTTTTGCTCTTCTGGTTCGGTCTCAGACTCCTACACATTGTGGCACTTCTCTACGGGTAAGTTCAACATTAAATGCAATTGATATTTCAGCTATATTCCTGATTGTGATGAGGATAAATGAAGAGGGGATGTGGAATCCAACCTGACTTTCTCTTTCTTATGTTCTTCCTGTAAGGCAATAAACACCATAAGATAAATAAATCAAAGACAATATGAAAATGTAGAAAAGCGAGGATGTCAAAGTAGGATGGGGTATAACAGGAAAAGGTTTTGCAAGGATTGAGAGGGTCAGAAATTCTGGGCTATTTTGCAAAATTGTCCATTGTTTAAAAGCAAATTTTGAGAGTCTGGTTAAGGTTAATCAAGGGTTAACTCTAATGGTTCAATTCTAATTTGCTGTATTTTTATATACAAAAAAGGGGTTGCCACCATTAGTGCTTAATTATTTTTGTTGTCTAAATAAATGCGTGACTATCCCTGAGATGGACTGCAAACAAACCTTATGCGATCTATAAGTCGGGATAGTATTGACCCTGAGTAATCACACATGCCTCTCTACGGTAATCTTGTAATAAAAGGCCGTAAAAATGTTCTAAAGATACTTCATTCTCATTTGCACAAAGTATCAAAAAAAAGTAAAAATAAACTTGCATACTGATCTTAAAGATATGGCCTAGATATCCTACACAACTCTTACACCTAAGAATAATGTAAAGTAACTAATGAACATGTTTAGACGCTCAAGCCTATTTTTCAATTTACGAAGCAGGAGCTCAGTGATCAAACGTGGATCAATATGTTGAAATGTAAAGCACCGAGATACCGAGATATATGGGCTATCTACATAAATGTAGACTTTGGGTTGCTACAAAAAATGCAAAATAAGTAACAGGCACGATCGAGAGCAGCTCTAGTGACAAGATTTGCGAGACGTTTTGAAAAAAAAACTTCCCCAAGGCAAAAACCCATGACTCAATGTCAAATTTAGATAAGAAGTGAAATACCCTTAGCAACTAAAAAGTATCAGAGATTAAAATGAAGTTGCATTTATAAAAAAATCCTAGTTTTTGTTAGTTTGATGTCTAAGTCTTTCATGAATTAAATTTTTTTTTTATGATTTCAAAACCTTTATTTAGAGTGTCTTGCAACTTGGGTCATATTATAATAATAATAATTTGGTGCAGTATAGACTGAGGCAATGTTAATGTGAGATCAACACCTTTTTCAGAGTCCTGCCATAGAAGTCTATAGTTACTGCAAATTGCTATTACACTGACTGAGGGCCCATTTAGGATTTTTTGCAATCCGGGGTTGAAAAATTGGTGTTATTGCGGAGATTGAACCGACAACCTTGGATCTTAGTCATGTGCCTGTGGCCTACTCATGCCCTTTTTCCTTTCAGGGGATCATTTTGTGGCAAATTCTTGATTAAAGATTGCCCAATGTACCTGGGATTGAATCCTAAACCCTCAGGTACCATAATCTTTCGGCTAAAACGACCCCATTCGAAATTTTCGGATCATGAATCACCAAATCTTATCTATAATTTGAGGCATTCTTTCGTGTAAATGTGATTAAATAACGTTTATGATAATTCATCAATTGTGATTAGAAAGAAACTTAAAAGCTACCTTTAGAAAGAAAAAAAATGCCAATCTTAGTACAAATATTTCCAGTTTTCTTATGACGTCGTGAACTTTTATTCCCAAATGTTGCCAACTCGTTTTGGCTTTAAAATGTGATAGGTTTTCATTCATTGAAAAGTGCACAGAAATATTTTTCATAGCCCATTTGAATATCTGACATTAGAATCACAATAAATTGAACTTAAACAATCTTAAACAAATTCTTCTATGTTTGTTTTTTGAAAGATAAATATTGATTTTTGTAGTCCTGGTTTCTGTTGTCCATTATCAAAGTTGGAAATCAAAGTTGGCATATTAAATAAAACAGGTTTTTCCATGCTGTCCATTAAAATGATTTCAGAAAAGAGACCTCTGGATTCCCATTGAAAATGCCACAAAATTAAGTGAGTTCTTCAGTTTAGCTTCCATTCAAATGTCAAATTCCCTTGAATATTTTTCCATGGCTTCTCTCTCCCTCTCTCTCAATTTTTCTATTTTCGTGTTTTGATACCCTCTGCCATTTCAAAGTGAAATTTTGAAACTTAATGAAGTGATTTTATTTCTTTAAAGAGGTTTCACTCATTTGCTCCGATCACTATAATCACAAAGTTGAGAGGAAGTCACAAACAGTGATTTCTAATGAGTCATTGAAACTCTAGAAATTAACAATTAAAAACAGGCAGAATTGTCTCAATGGTCCACAGCAAACCTGGCAATAGAAGTATTGATAGAAAAGCAGCCTCAGCGCTTGCATGAAAAGCTTAAGGAGACCCTGGCCAATTTTTTTTCCAAAATAAGCAAAAAAATAAATTAAGAAGATGGGTATTTTTTGCTTAAAAATGCAGAACCCTCCACGAGCACCTAAGGTACCCTGAAAGCGATTTGTAAAAGGTCCAAGTTAATGTCTACAGAGTACTTTTTTATACATTTTTAATGCAAATAAGGTTTAAGGTAATATCTATCCAGTAGGGGAGAGGGGGCTTTGAAAGGGTACCAATAAATTTGTCTTAGATCAGGGTGGTAAAGTGGTAAGAAGCTAGAGTTCTATCCCAACAGCCAGGGTTCGACTCCTGCCCTGGTAAAACCACAAAAAAGATCAAAAACCACCTAGTGTGCCTTAAATAATGACCACGAGTCGCAAGGCGTATTAAAAAGAATTACTGACTTACGTAACGACTCTAGTCAAAATTTTGCATACAGACTCCTCATAAAAGAGTGGAGTAGGTTGCGGTGCAAGCCTGCAAAGGACGGTCAGATGGTCAGATGAAGTATGCTTGCATTGGACTTAGCCCTGAAAAAAACCATAGAGATCGGATATAGCGAGGGAGAAAGGGTCATAAGAATAAATTTTGGGTTTATGTATAGGTTTATCAACTGCTGGCCCCACCTGAGCCGCATGGATTTAGCTGTTTGTAAACCCAAAATCACTATAGTGCAAATCTTTACTGCAGAGTGGGCAGGGAGGCACAGTCTATGTATAAAATGTCTAAGAAAAAACCCATAACTCAGCCCAAAAACAAATTTTGAAAAATGGGTAACTCAGTGGTGACAATCCCGTACAAGGAATGAATCAAAACTGAAATGTTTGTGATAAAAAATTTGACTTTTCTCAGGAAAGGGTTCAGGTCAAAAACGTTGGGATCGATGAAGGTAGCATTGTCAACTTAAACTTCAGTAAGGTGGAATCAAGTGTGGGAAAGAAAACTAACTTGAAAATATTTTTAAGGGAAATGTGAACCTATACTAAGATTTTTTGTGTGAAAATATGGAAATATAATACAGAAAATAATTAAGTTGCTCAGGTAAAGAAAAGTATATCTTTGACATTTTTTGTCGTCAATAACTTATTTGAATTTTTTTGCTGATTAGCAAAAGTATTCCTTGCAACTAATATTTCTCTTTTTACTGCCTATATTAATAAATCTTATATCATTTTTTACTACCAAAAAGTTGATTTTCATAAATTCACGAACAGAAGAAAATACCAAAGAAATTTATTATTTATTCATTGGTCTAGATATTTCTCAATATGTAATAATGAAAGTATGTTGTGACAAACTTGTTGGGAATTTCGAACTTGTCTATTAAATTGCCCCTTTGATACCAATTGATGTTGATTCATTAAGCTTTCCATCCAAAAGACAAGACATAAAAGAGTGAAGGTAATTTTGGGGATGCATTTCTTCTTATCTGTTTTAATAATAAATTCATACTGGAGTTCTTACTAGACTTTTGATTAAGAACTTGGGTTCCTCATTGAAAGAGCTGCAAGCAGAGAGATGACAAATATAGTGATATTTCTGGGGTCACTCACACTGGTACAGATTCACCTAATTTTTTTTTATCTTTGAGAGCTGATGGACACCCAAAATTATAAAATTAATCAAATCATTTGGCATAAGCAAGAACCCTTGACAGCTGAATCTGTGTCGGTAAGGGGACCCTGAGTTTCGTCTGACCAGCGTGCAAGGAGGCAATCACTCTATATTTATCAGTCCTCTGGCTGCAAGGTCACAAACTCTTTTGTTAGTGAGGCTTAGCTTTATTATATAAATAGTCAAGTCTACTTCAGGACTTTCATTCTGAATCCTTTGCAGATTGTTGTGATCCAAATGAAATAGAGGAAGTTTAAGAAGATGCTACAGTTTCTGAGGAGGGTTTTTAGTCATGAAAGTTTGAACTTAATAAAAAATTAAGAATTTGAACAGACCTAAGTTGGAGCTTAAAACCTGGGAAAATTTCAATTTTTACCAAGATTTGTAGTTAGGCCACTTCTTGGAAAGGTTCATAAACTCATTTTGACCTGGGTAAACCCTCTTTACAAGCAAAAACCTTTGATTCTCATAGCCATTACCAAAAGACCTTTTTAAAATCAGACTATTTTCGTCAAAGGAGAATTATAAATGTTCAATTAAATCACCTAAGCAATCAAAGCAAAATCATACATTTTTTTAAAACCAATTTTTGTATCTTTTTGTTGGGCAGCACTATATCTTTTTTGGAAAGCAATTAAGCCCAATTGTTTTTTCTGTGCAGCTGAAAGTAGCAAGCAATAAGAAAAACCTTATTTCTTTGGGCGGAAATCAAAGAAAGCTTTTCTATTTTGATTTTGATCCCCTACCTTTAAAGGGGTCTTAATAATTTGATCGATAACTTGCTTGTAAATGTAAAAATGAAAGCAGATAATTTGTCCCTTTGAGACGATTCAAAGCATAATTAGTAGCTTTTACATGTTTCACCAATCGAATTAGAAAGCTCAGTTGTTGATCTATCTATTACTCTTCTTGTTTTCAACACTCGAGTGGCTTCTACAATTTTGTTTTGATTACACAAAGTTAGTCCTAAATTGATTTCTTATTTTTTTCAGGCTTGACTTTTCTTACTTTCCTAGAACTTGAATGAAGTCATTTCACTTATTAGTTATTAATATGAGATCAATCAGCAAATGCCAAGTTTTAGAGCTGTTTGACAAAAGAATGAATGGAAAGTCAAAAGTCAGGGTGATCATGTAGTTCCAAGCTGGAATTCTAGCCCGGCAACCAGAGTTTGATTCCTGTCCAGGTCAAACCACAGAAAGAAAACAGACCACTAAAAAAAGTGTGTCTTTATTGCGCTGAAAGACTTGCAAGGCGTAATGTAAAATTACAAAACAAAAACAGATCTCAGGGTATTTCTTGGAAGAGTGTATGGGTTAAAAAATCAACGCGGTTTGAACGTAGACATTACGTACATAGACTGCGCCTCCTTGCCCACGCTGCTGGAAAAATTTGCACCATAGTAAATTTGGGTTTAGCAACAGCTGGATCTGTGTGGCCTAGCTGGGTCAGCTGTTGGTAAACCTATACATAAGTCAAAAATCAATTTTTATGACCCTTTCTCCCTCTATGAATCCGATCTAGATTTTAGTATGTCATCCATGTGTGCATTTGTCACCTCAAACTCCTCCCTCATTTTTGAAGCTACAGGGCTGAAATTTTGCTAAAAGACTCGTCAAATTAATACCCAAAAAGTTACCGATCAGATTTTTGAAATTCTGTCTAGAAGCTGAGATATGGGTGTTTTTCAAAGCAAGGCTAGCCCAGGCAAGTAAGCTAGCTTGCACTGGCACACGCTTTGGCATTTAAATGAGGAGTCTGTATGCAAAATTTTAGCAATCTTTAGCTTCCAAACTGAGGGAGGAGACAGGTGACAGAGGGTGGGACAAACAAACAGACAACCGCAATACAAAAATTTATTGTATTTGTAAAAAAAACATTGCACTAAGGCCCAGAACTTAAATTTCAACCAAATTGGACCATCTGTTTTTGAATCAAGCCACCTAAAGTCCCTCATCCCTGGTCCTAGGGAGTTAAAATGAAGTAACTCATTTCATCTAAAAGTAAAAAGTTACCCATTTGGGCATTTTTTGTGACAAATTTATTCTTTAGTGATATGTTTATGTTTTGTAGCTTGGGTTTCCCGAGGGGGAGGGGGCAGAGGGTCAGTTTGGCAGGGTCATACCTGTGTTAAGAACCTTTCCATGAGCTGGTGTAAAAAATTTGGTGGAGATTGGTCCAGTGGTTCAGGACACCTTACATGGTCCAACTGTATTAATAAAATATGGTGTTTTGAAAAATTTTGTTTAGATTTTTAATGCACAAGCATCCTTTTTCAAATACAAAGATTGGTTTGTATCATAAAACAAGTAGAAGGTACCTGGTACCATCATGGTTCATTCAAATGATAACAATCGAATTCTATTTCAAGTTCAACTTTTTGTATTGCAAACATTTTTACAGAAAAGATTATTACTTCAGCTCTATGCCTTTTTAAAAACTCCAGAGATTCGAACATTTTTCAGATGGACCATTGACCTTAATTTATGTGTTATCTCTAAAATCTCTATTGGAAAACAGACTCCATAATTTAATAGTAAAATCTTTCATTTGTGACCTTTTACATGATTAATTAATCAAACTTATCTAGCCGCGGTTTTTGTGATAAAATTTCATTGATTTTTTTTTCAATGAAGTCTTGTCACGAAGACTTAGTAGTTCAGAGTGAAAAAAGTCTCTTTTTTTGCAATTCGTCATAGGAAATCAGAAACAAATTTATATTGACAATCAAGTTATTTTCTTTCATTTCTGTAACCTGATTTTACGACATTAGCAGAGACAGTGATCGATCAATTAATAACTTTTTTGTCGATTGCAATGATGGAGGGGTATTTTAATGGAAAAAAAGACCTTAAAATATGCACATTCTTTTGACACTCCTGCAATGACTGTTTATTATATTGAACATCTGGTTGTTGAACTCCGATTCTTTCAAATTTTTCTCCGCAGAAAATTTCATCTTTGAAATGAATTCAACAGTCTGAGAAAGCCAAAAGACTACATAGTAATAAGTGCTCTTTCCTGATATATTAAATGGTGAGGATTTGGAATGTCAAGGAATAAAATGAATGAGATAGTAACTGTTTATTTGAGGAGGAGGAGGATGTATTGATTAATATAATATGGATATAAGCTTAGAATCAAAATTTACTGTTTTATTCAAAAGAATGTGGCTAGTATCCAAAGGGAAATGCAGGCAGTATTATTGAAGGATGGTTACCTAGCGAGTGCAGTGCTGTGGTCTGAAAAACGTGAGTAGGAGCTGGCTGAGGGCGTGTGTGAAAACCCACTGATAGCAATTTGTGCAATGACTTGAATAAAGAAGCTATCAGAAAAGAGTTGTTGTTGGCTCATCGTCCATCTGAATAATAACTATTTGATTGCATTTCAAATTATTTAGTATGACACAATCAATACTTCCTTGTATGCAAGAAAGAAAAACAAATTGACCTTTATTAATTGAAATCCCTCTTGTTGATCGACATCTTTAATGATAATTACTGGCCACTATTCCCTTCTAGTAATAACAAACATTCCTGACCATTCACTCGGATCCTCGGATTAACAAGACTAGCTTCCATTCCGCCAAATGAACGGATCTGTTTTATCATGTTTATTGATCCGTCTTTAAAGATATAAATCCACCTCTTCCTCAAATATCTCATTGGTCTTATTTCTAGACGTTCTCAATATCCTCACCTTGATATAAAATAAAACCACTGTTATGTAGTTGCCATGTTTTGGGGCTCTGTCTGTGTATGTAGGCTATCCCTGAGACCTTATGCAATCTCTTATAGCATTGACACAGTAAAGTCACACACCCCTCTTAGCACTGTAATCTTATGTCTGCTGAAAGTAACTTATTGAGTAAATGTAAAAATAACAAGGTAAAATAGAATAAAACTGAAATCTAGGTACCAAATATCCAACATAAGAATAATGAAAATTAACTACTCGCTCGTTGATTCTGTTGTATTTCATGTAATTTCAGTTTTGGTCACCTTGGTTTCACAACTCTATGGATCTATAACAATTCTTTTCATATTGTATGATTTCTTTTTGTTATCAGAATATTTAATATGGAACCATCAATATTCTTCAAATGTCTTTTACCTGTTAGAAAGACGACATATTGTAATTGAGAAGTCAGAAATAAAATAAGTTCAAATTAAGAATAATGTACCTTTGAGATATTCACAACATTCTGGGTGCTTTGAATTTTTCATGAACTAGCTTTTCCCAAATGCAATTTTCCCTCCTATATTTTATCAAAAAATAATTTGCTTTAACCTAACCTAACCTGACCTAAAACTATCCAATATTTGGTTAAAATGCATTTGGGAAAATGTTTTTGGGAAAACCTCGTTCGTGAAAAACTTGTTGTGCCCTTTTCCTGTACATATACCTACGGTGTTTCCTGTAGCTTTCTAACTATGGTTATATCACCATTGTTGTCCTTAATGCTTTGTTTTGAGTGTTAGGCACACTGTTGTTGTCAACCAATTTGACAAAGCTAAAGAACGGACCTTGAGAATAAACATGACAATAGTATAATTGAAGAACTTTTTCTGCAAAAATAAGTTTGGTCAGAAAAAGTTGTCATTTTTCTGCACTTGTGATCCAACACAAACATCTGTGTAAAAATTTTTTTTTAGTAAGACAAAAGCATGAATGTAGATATCCCGGCATAAGAATCTCCGCTAATTATGTTGATAAACTGGCTTGCATCCGTAACCATGCCAGCTAGTTATTTTCTGCTATTCTTAGACATAAGATTGTGTGGGAGAATTAGGGCTTAGTTTGTAAGTTTTTACCTTTAAATTTTTCGATAAAGTACTTTGAGCATTTTCTCAGACTTTCATTTCAAAGTTTACCCTAATTGGTGGCATGTGTGATTTTATGCGGTCAATCCTATTCCATTTAAGGTTCGATTGTGTGCCTCTCATGAATGTGGTGGCACAGAAAAGTTTGATAAACAATAATCAATATTACTTTGACCAACTATGAAAATGAAGGCAAAGATAAAATCTCAAAGATAGACAAACTGATTGAAAAATTTGTAATTTGCCATATTGGCTTGTTGTCATTTTGTGTAAATTAAGTCCAAAATGTATCCCTGCCATGATGAATGAAATAAAATGGCTGCTTTTTTTATGTCTTTCAGGAAATATCGCCTGCACAAAAAACGGGACTTGAGCCAGTTTACAGAAAATTCTATGCCAGGGGTCTCAATCCTTAAGCCCTTGGTGGACAGTGTTGATCCAAGCCTATTTACAAATTTAGAAACCTTTTTCACTTTGGACTATCCTAAGGTAAGAAAATTGATTAATCTTTATGTTTAGTGTTGAATTGAACCTAGTTGAAGAGATGGTTTTTGCAGTGTGGTGCAAGAAACTGCTGATTGACAAATTTTATCTGGTATTATCCTTTAATAATACCACGCTTACTTTTCCCAATATATATTGGCAAATTCCTTTCAATCCAACAGTTAAGCATTGATAGATGCTTGCCCGCCAGAGCCTCCCGGACCACCAAAATCATTGACCTGTTTTTAATTAATATAAACCCACCTCTACCTCAAATATACATTGAGTATCTCATCGGCCTTATTTCTTGACGCTAAAGTCTACTGACCTCTATTAACCATAAGTGGTTGATAGTGGAACAGTAACATAGGAATTAGGACTGTTTGAGTTTCATACATGACATTTAAGAAACCAGACTTTGTCTATTGCTGGGAATGCAGCACTGGCTCTTATCCATGATTGTTTCAAACCAACTTAAAAGTAAGGGAAGCATTGATTGATTCAAATCAACCCTTTTCCCTTTTGAGCTCAACAGAAACTATCTGTAAACAAAACTGAACAGTTTTTTTACTCAGTATTATATTGTATTATAGCTGCTTGTTTCAAGTGATTTTTCATCTAACTTTGTATTTTTTGTCCTGAAAACCATCTTGTGTGAAAATTTGCATAGATTCATTTTGGAGAGTGTAAAAAAGTTTCCCCTTAAAGAACTTTCCAAGATTTTTTGCAGCCTCCATATATTTTGCTCTAGTTGAGGAAAGTCACATCTTTTTTCAAAAGAATTAATTTTTACACAGAAGATAACTTTATTTTGATTCTTGCCTCCTGCTGCTGTTTTTTGTGATATTTTCACTTCTGATATTCAGCTTTATGATTTTGATTATAAAGGCTTTTTGAGTAGCTCTTTTTCTAAAAAGTAGTATGTGAAAGCAGGTGAAAATGAAGTCCAGCTTGTTGTGGGGCGTGCCAGTCACACCAATTGGTGCCACTATTCTAGCTGAGAAAGTTGCTTTAATGCAGCATTATTACAGCTACAGATACTTTGTGGGTTGTTAATCCACAATTATTCAAAAGATGACATAAGTTTGTCGCTTCATCTATGGGAAATCGTTCATTCTCTTTCATTAAACCTTAAATATTGAAATTATTCCTAATTTTTTTTGAACAAATCATATCCATTATCCTCATTTGAAAATCACTTTTTATTGACCCCTTTAAAAGTTCTTTCCAAATATTGTAGGTAATCAGGGTGGTCATGTGATCTCAAGGCAGAATTCTATCCCGGCAACCTGGTTTCTACTCATGCCTGGGGTAAACCACAAAAAAAGAAATGGTAAAAAATCAACCATCCAAAAAAAGTGTGCCATTAATGAGCTAGACTCACAAGGCATACCATAAAAATGACAAAAAAAGTGCTCTATAAAGGCTGCAAAAGCTTTCAGAGAAAACCCTGTGATGACCTTCCCAATCAGAAAAAATCATAACTGAAATGTTCAATGATGGAATGTCAGTCCCTTTAATAACAAGGACTGTGGTAGTCAAAGCATTTTTGTTGGTGTCTGCAAATGAAATAAATAAATAATTGGATTCTGCTTATTGTGTTAACTGCATTAAATATTCTATTACCCCCAACTTGTGCAAACTAGCAAGAAGAGAAGAGTATTCCAAAGGGCTGATAAATTCCACATATTGCTTGAATGGGCATGTGTAATCAGCCTTGTACTATGGCTGGCCAGAGAGAATTCTCTGAAGGCCAAAGTGGTACTTCAAAAACTTTTTATAATTTGCTTTTCTTTTTACTTATTTACAAATTCTTAGCCAGTTGATACTATGATCTTTCGCCCTATGCAAGTTGCCTAATGACAAGTTTGCCTAATGACAAGTTTGCCTAATGACATGTTCGCCCAATGCATATATTTATTGCTTACCTAACCAGACCCAACCAACCCCCTAACCTAACCCTGCGGGGCTTACAAATTACATTACAAACTACAAACTCGTTCGTAGTAAAAATGCAATAAAAATCAACATGAAAAAAGTAGGGGGGGATACTGGTGTATGCATATGGCGAACTTGTACATTAGGCGAACTTGTATTGGGCGAAAGATTCTAGACCCTAGCCAGTTTGCTCCAACTCCTTCACATCATACAAGTAGACTATCTCAAAGAATGTATACAAGCAAACCTTGTGCGGAATAGCGTTGACCCGGTATGATCACACATGCCTCTCTGGACAGTAATCATGTGGAAAAATAGTCTAAGCAAAATGCTAAAGATACTTGATTGAATAAAATGAAAAGAATAAAACTTAAATCTAAGGCCTAATTATCCTACACAATCTTATGGGTATAAGAATAGTGAAAACTAATTAGTTAACGAGTTTGACACTCAAGCTTATTAAACTTGTCAGAGTTAAGACATAGCAATGACTTTTCTAAGTCATAATTTTTTTTTGTATCGGTGAGGATCAGCACACCTTTTTATTAGGTGCATTACAGGCCTTATTTGGCTGGTGGATTTTCGAGCTTTTTTATATTTTTTAACTACCCAGGGTCAAAGGTTGGTGACCGGGAATTGAATCACTTACAGTTCATGCCCAAATAAAGACGCAGAGAGACTCAATTGTTAATTTTCAGTTTTGTACACCTTTTATACACTTTTTATGAGCATCAGATAAATCATACAAAGACCTTGATTAAATGACGTAATACATAAAGAGTGAGTTCATGACCTGTGGCTAGCCAGCTCAAGTTCACTTTATATACTTTACTTAACTTATTCTACGCTATTTATTTTATAAGCATATAAAACTATATCTTAAAATGCTATGAATGACTTAACACTACAAAATGACTATACTCATTCCCAGCCCTTTAGGCAACTGCAACCACTATATGCCCCAGATATTATCATTATTTTAGCTTATAACTAATCTCTGCCAAGAATTTGTTCCATGCTAAAAGAATTTTTAAAGTAACAATGCCAACACAAACAAGTGACAAAAACAAGTATTTGATGTGAGAAAGCTTGTCAAGTGGTTCATATTGATTGAAAGCTGTTAAACACCTTTGCTCCAAAGACTTTCGCTGATATTTGAGATTTTTTTTTTTCATTTTCAGTAGAAATTCTATTCTGCGTTCAAGACAAAGAAGATTCCAAATTAAGTATGTATGTGGACAGTTTGATGACAAAGTATCCATCAGTAGAGGCTAAGGTAAAAAAAAATTAATTCCTTTTCAAAAATCTCAATGACCAAATGTTCAAAATGACATATTGTAGTTTCAAACAATCAAAGCAATTAGTTAGACACTTTTAAGATAACAAACTTTTCACTTTCCAAAATCAACTTAAGGTTCTTTTTAATCAATTTGATAGCAGCAAAAGAATGTCAATCTCTAATATGATAATGAATTAAACTTAATAATTGTGCAAATAATATCTTATCAGAAAGCAGGGCTTTTTTTGTTTGAGTAATTTTCTTGTCCAGAATGTGTTTTCCAAGAACTGATTACTAAAGATTCTACTCTTCTTTTCAGGCATTTTATGGCGGTGAAAATGTTGGTGTCAATCCAAAAGTGAATAATATGCATCCAGGCTACATTGCTGCCAAATACGAGCTTATTCTTGTGTCAGACAGTGGGATCAAAAGTAATTCAATTCTGTCACCCTAAATCCTTGAGTTTCATAAGACAATCTAGAGATTATTTTAATCTAGGCTAGGAAACCTTTTTCAGGTGTATTTTTTAATGGTTAGAGATGGGTTTGGGCCAAAAATTGTAGACCTGCTGGGTCGGGTAATATTTTGGGTACTCGGGTGGGGTCAGTGAATTTTCCTAAAAAAACAATGTTTGTCCTGTCAGGTCAAAAAAAATCTCATTGGGTCGGGTCAAAAAAATACCAGGGTCAGAGCTGGGTCGGCTCCTTATTTACTGCAGGTCAGAAGTATGGTTGGGTCGGGTCCCATCCACCTCTTTGATGATTTTTTGTGACCTTATTTAACCAAGGGAAAGAGAATCTGTTGCTTTTATTATTATTGCGATTACAAGATATTGGCAGAAAAGCTCACATTCTAGATATAAATATTTTTTAAATTTCTAAATCTCTGAGGGTAAGATCTAGGACCGCAAATTCTCCATGATAGTTCAAAAGATCAAAGTTTGAGCTTAAAACTTTATTTTTAATTCATTTCCAGTGAAATCTGATACCTTGACTGACATGGTCTCCTGTATGACCGAAAGAGTTGGTCTGGTCCACCAGATGCCATTCTCTTGCGACAGAACAGGAATTCCAGCAACTTTAGAAAAGGTAAGTGACCCTAAAATGAGTCAGACATTGTTAGGATGAATCAACTCATGCTAAAGTGAGATTGTTCACACGAGAATCAAAATGTCAAGTGCGTGAGACCGAACAACTAAGATAATGTTTTTCACTTAGAAATTTTTTCTGGATTATCGTGGCATTGAAATTTGATGAAGTGATCAAACTTCTCTAAATATGGTCTAGTAGTGGTCATTCATGACGTCTGATTGAGGGTTGGAACCCCTTAGTGATGATTTTGGGCCAAAATTTTTTTAACCTGGGTAGGGTTAACTTTCTCTTAATTGGGAAAGCCTCTTCCAAAAAGGGCATTTTTTCAATTTTATTCTGTCGGATCTAAAAAATTGCTTTGGGTTGGGTCAAAAAATATCTGGGTCTAAGTTGGGTCAGCCCCTTATTTATTGCGGGGTCAGAAGTATGCTTGGGTCTGGTCAGGGCCCATCTCTAGAACCCTGGCATGAGAGCCAACAATTGACCCATAGCATATCCTAAATTCTAAAAGATTCTTTAAAGATGGTTAGTTACAAGTTGAAATTAAAATCATTGTTGACATTGTATAAAACAATCCTTATTGTGAGAAACTTCAATCATTTGAATTGACTTTGCCCTTGTGTTTTCAGTTTATTTACTCTAGTTATCTTAATTTTTCAATTAAGATAAGTGAATTGTGAATGAAATCAAAGTCTTCAGGCTATATTTTGCAAGTTATTTTGTTAAGTTTGTTCAAAAACTTTTTTGGTATTATCTACAGTGTTGTATGAATTTATGTATTTCCCATTACCAACACAAGACTTAATGGACCAAAATTCACCCAATTTTGTACTGACCTTGCCATATTCTCAAGAAAACTCTGAGCCTCCCAATTGTTGAAGCCTATCACTTCTGTTTACAAAAAATATATCTGACTAGGACAAAAAATTCGCAGTCTCACATTTTTGTATTAATAGCAGAGCAACAAAATGATAAATGTCAGATTCCTCATTTTTTGTTGTAGAAACCAGTTGGACAGTTGGCTAAAAGAATTGGCTCAATGTTCTAAAAGCTGTCTTCGTCTGACAAAATTTGTCCTTTTTCATAACCTTGGATTGACTTATAACCTCCCAAATAGTGTTTGAGTGCCTTTCCCAAAATTGGGTTTTTCAGGGTGCAGGACGAAAAAAGTTGGGGTTTTTTTTCACTCTCTCTGATTTGATTAATAATTCACCAGAAAGAAGGGAGGGCAAGCAAAACCGACCTTCACCTAACACCAATATTGAATGGGGGGAAAGAAATGAAACCTGAAAACAGAGTTTTCAGACATGAGAGAAACAACTTGATCCCAAGTCTTCCATCTATGAAAAAAACTGAAAGCTTTTTAGTTCTTTATCTTATTGTCTATCAGATTATTCCAAGTCTTTTATGTTTCCTCTTTCCAAATCAGTTGTTTTTTGGCTCTCACTCTGATCCACTTGAAAGAACCTGTCTGCCCTGAGCTTTCAAGGTCTCGTTGGCTATTCTATTCCTGAAATTTACTCTAGAATCGATAAGAGTATATCGGTTTTTTATTTTTACCCACTAAACTTGATAAGGGTGGTGTGACCTTCTCCTCCTCCTCCTCCTCCTTGAAGGGACCAAACACTCTATCTAAAACAAGTGAATCACACAAAGAACTTTATCATGCAGAAATGAGTGATTTTTGTGTTACGTCAGAGTGCTTAGTCAGAGCCTCAACTTTTATAAACACCTAATTTTTCTATCCTTTATCTGCAACTTGTTTTAATAGACATTTGGAATATAAACAACAAATTAGGATAGTCACATGAATGTTGTCAGATTCAGAGTAAAGTCTGGAAAATGAAATTTTGAGTGTGTTTGCTTATGGCTAAACCTTTTTGAGGCCCCACTTGAATTTCCATTAATATACAAAAAAAAATTTCAAAGAATTAAAAAATGATTCAAGATGAAACAGGATTATTTTTTCACAGAATGACTTGATTCTGATTCATTACAGATGTTGATAGCACAAGCATTAAAGCACTAAGTGTGGAAAAAACACATGCTCAAAGACTCCACCATCCTTTGGTGCAAAAAGGATGATGTTGAATGTGTTTTCATGAAACCCCTATTAATTTAGCGATACGAGGTTTTCACGAATGAGCTTTTCCCTAATGCAGTTTTCCCACTTAATTTTTCCTTCCATGAGCTTTTCCCAAACAAGACAATCCCAAATGGTGAGCTCGGCTGGGCCAAGATGATAAGCCCCGTAAGGTAAGGTTCAGATGACGAACCCTGCAGGGTTAGGCACTGAAGGTTAGCTTAGCAATAAAATAGCTTTTAAAATAAGCCCAGTTTATTTTATTGCTAACCTGACCAAACCCTACAGGCCTTATCGTCTCGGCTTACCTTCCAGACAGGCCATCAAAGTCAAGAGTAATACCCACAGAGTATCAACTCCGTTCAAGGAAATACTCAACATGTCATTGTGTCGCCTTGGGCTTATCTCATCCTGGTTTAGCATTCTTTAGTGCTGTTTTCCTATACAATCATCATAAGGTTACAGAAAGAGTCCCAGCTCAAGTAATGGGAGCCTCAAAAGAGTGTCCTTCAACGATGTGAAATTTAAGAAATCTGTGATGACGGACTATATTCTGTTTTCCAAATAAATGACTCAAAGAGGCTGAACTGTTTAGGGTATGAATCGATCACTTTTATATATTTTTGTCCACAGGCCGGTTCAGAGAAATCTTACCAGCATATGTTATTTCATCATGAAAGGAACATGTGCAACGCATGTTTTAAAATATTGCATTGCATTACAATTACCCAAAGATACGTAACTCCAACAAGTAAATTCTTCAATGCAGATAGTGACAGTTCATAATTTCTGACTTATTTTACAAAACTACAAAATGACCATAGATAATAGTATTTTCGAGCCACGAAGGCTGTCCCGACTGGAAATAGAGCAATGCGTACACAAATTTTTCCATAAAATAGTCCTATTTGTGTGTGAACGGATATTATGACCCAGTTCATAGGTGAGGTACTGACTAGCAAACATATATACACCTTAAAAATAAGATTTTGTGACATTACAAAAGGTAGGTTGGCATTTACGGTATAAATTTACACCATTTGAGATACGTTTACATTTCAATTTTTTGGCTAAATCCGTGTATTATTGAATGTAAGCCAAAAACTGCGGGACACTTTTTTGGTCGGTGTTCTTTAGAAAGTTGAAACCTCATCACATGTTACCTTTACAAAAGTGGAAAAGGCCTCTCTCTAATAAAGTAAGCTGTTGAATGGACCCATGAGATGATTTTTTAAATTTTACCTTAATAAATGATTCATCTGTTGGAGCAAAATGCAACAAATAGGATTTCAATTTTCGGATAAGAGAATCCAAAATGCACCACCATCTTTGGACAAATCGAAATGATGTCCTTGCTGGACAGCAAAAAAAAGAGTGGGAGCCAAGGATCTGAAGGGAGATTACAAATGATAGATAATAGTTACTTTGACAGCTACAAGAAGATCTTTTGATCTCTGACAACATAATCCAAGTGTCTGCTTTTTAACAAACAAGAGGGTCACCTAGTATGCAGACCAGAATGGAACTCATTTTCTTTCCCAGATTGGCAAAAAAGAATCTAGTTTGGCCCATCATATATATATATATATGTATCCAATGCGGCAGCAGCTCTTGTTTGCTTTCTTTCTACACTTCGAATAGGCTAATCCAATCTTTTCTCCCAAGTATTTGCAAACACTCAAAAAAGAGCTCATTTTTAGTAGATGTTATTATTTTGCTGATTTTGAAATGTATTTTTTCCTCTTCTTTTTTCCAAAAATGTATATTTTTATTTCACCTGATGTAAACAGAAATCATCTCCAAATGGTAAATTGAGTTGTGATTTTTCCTATCTCCCTTTTCTGTTTAGGTTCCCAAGTCTTTTTTGGCCGTAATTTATTCCCATATGTTTCATATTCCAATCGTTATTTTGCTTCATATTGTCATCCTAGTGAAAAGAATCTCATTAGGGCTTGTTGATTTTCATTAACCTCCTCATATACCAATGGACAACTTACTTTAAGATTAGAATCATCACTTCCTACAAATAACAAAATGGCTGTATAATACACCACTATAATGAGTTGCTAGTGAGGTGACCTGAAAAGAGCAAGATTGTGTATCTCTGAGCATGGAAGATGAGTGAATGATGTAATCCAGTTTCAACCCTTCCCAATCAATCAAATAGGGAAACAATTTGTTGATGATGTGGAACCCTGCTATACAAGAGGGATGTTTCAAGACGAACAATTCAAGTTATTTCTTTCATTTTTGCCTTGCGATATTTTAACATTAATGTTCAATTGCTTTTAAATTCCATTTATGCTCATTTCTAAACAGGCTGCTTTTTGGCTTCTCGTTCCCGCATCTTTTGGTACTTTTAGCATACTGTATACTTGATCAACTTATGTTTGAACACCCTCACTACAATCTCATCTTCGAACAGACCATCCACTTTATAAAGGGTGGCTTTTCTACCAACAAACAGTTCAGTATCGATTCTTTTCTTGATTGGGAAGGTCATCACTGGGTTTGCATCTCAACTCGGTCACTCTCTCCAGACGACAGCATCAGACTCGCTAACATCGTGATATGTAAAAAGGGGAAACAAATGCAGTAATGTACCTACATATCATGATTTTGTTAACCTTGGTTAGTGACATGCCCTGACAATTGAATTGGGTGTATTAGAGGCCTTAATTTGCATAGAGTTATTTCACTTTTTAGATTGATGGATTTTTTCAGGGTCAATGGTCACATTGGGATTGCGCCACCGATTCGATACTAAGATCTTAACACACTTTGACAACCCCAGTTAGTAATCCATTTTTTATGACATTTCTTGGGCAGCCTTGGATCAAAGTTACTTCTGCAGGTGTTTAAATTATAAGAAATCCGTAGGTGCGTCCACAGCAAGCATGCCCAATAAAATACAGAAAGAGAATCAATTGTTTATTAACAGTGGCGATCTCTTTTTATACACATTTTTGTGAACAAAGATCAATCTCCAGCTATTACCCGAACCATAAGGACTCCCACCTGGGGTAACTCACAGAAAAAAGGTCCAATAACAGCCTGCCTTTAATGAATGTAGTTTCACAAGGCAGACTTTAAAATTGATTAAAAAAGCCACTTTCATTTAGGAAATTATGTGGAAATGAATTGTTTCCCAACTATGAAGGGTACACACAACTGTTTTTACCTGTTTGGAACTTTCCTAATGAGAGTTTTGAGCAAAAGCGCGTGATGACTGGCTTTCAAAAGGACTTTCAAGTATCTTTTTCTAAAACAGCAAAAAAACATTTTTGACTTTTTATGGGAAAAAATTGTCTAAAATGATTTCCCCAAAAGACAATTCTTTGTGTTTAATCACCAAACAAATTTGTTTTAATGATTCCTATGTGAGAATTTCTGTCAAATTGTCAGTAACAAAATCCTAAATCAAGGAGAACTTTTACTTCTTTTATCATAAGGCAAATGTTGGGGCAAAAAAAATTAACAACTCACTTCATTTTTTCCCCTTGAGACTTTGACTGTTGCAGCTTTGGACATTGCAGTCAAATAAAACTTACTTTCATTATAAAAAGGGGTTGTAAATGGGCCATAGCTAGTTCAAACAAAAATATTATTGTTTGTTAAACCAATAGTTAGATTATTTGCTTTACCTGCTAATCAATTTTCACATCCTAAATTTGCAGTCCCAAATGGTCAAGTAAAATATTGAATAACTTGATGGTAGTTTTTTCTCTCTCCTCCAGAGAGGAGACAAATGAAAACTGTCAAAAAATTCATTTTCAGCAAAAAAAAAGAGTTTGAGGAAAACCTAGTTTTTAAATTGAATTTCTTAAACTGGTTATGTCAAAGCTCAGAGGTTTTGCCTGATTTTCAAGCAGAAATGCCCCCTTCTTTTAAAATAAAATGGGTAATGGAATTCATTTTTATGAGGGTGAAGGGGAAAAACACAATGCAATAAAAGTTAGTAAATATATGTAAGAATGGAGAGTCTGTCTGTTAGTCGATTGTATGGGTGCTCAAACAAATTTGATTGGTCAAGCGGTTCAGGGGGCATGGAAATATGATATTCAAATGAATCTGAGTGGTCAAGCGGTTCAGGGGGCATGGCGACATGTAAATGTTAAATTCAATTGAGGCAGCATTTTTCCGTGCAGCGCACGGCCCTGGTGGCTAGTTTCATACAAATCCTTTTCATTTTTAGGTTTACTTTGGGACAAGTCATGCCCGAATTTACCTTTCTGCAAGTTTGCTGGGTGTCAACTGTGCCACAGGGATGTCTTCACTCATGAGGAAAGAGGTCCTGGACTCAGCAGGTGGGCTAAAGACGTTCGGAAAGTACCTGGCTGAAGACTATTTCATGGCCCAAACCTTCCTGGTAAAAAATAAATAGTCCTTAAAATGATTCTGTTACCTTGCTTTCATTAAAATTCTTGTTGGATTCCAGCGCAAAGGCTTTTCCATCGTCATAAGCTCACAACCAGCTTGGCAGAATGCTGGAGATAGTAGTGTTGTTGTTTTCCAAAATAGGATTACAAGGTAAATATAAAAATAGAAGAATAACAACAATCTTGTGCAATATAGACTCTCCTGATGTTAATGCACGATAAACACCTTTATAAGAGTCCCGCCATAGAAGTCTATGTTCAATGCAGGTTACTATTATCCTGACTGAGAGTGCCTTGTTGATTTCTCTGCAAGCAGGGGTTGAAAAATTGGAGGCCGGGGATTGAATCCACAACCTTAAATCTTAGTTCTCAGTCAGGTGCAAATGACCTCTCAGCCTCAGATATTTTGTTGTCATGAAGGCCAAAAAGCAAGCAATGGATTTACATAGGACAATAATCTAGACTCAAGCTGGAGCAAGAAGTCTTTGGGGGTAAAGGAGAAGTTATTCACTTTTCCTTGTAATGAAAAGTCAACTTTCTAGAGGTGCTCTAGTGAAACAGACAAACAAAGTCTAGGTTGACACCTTTGTCTCCAGATTGCCACAAAATTTAAGCAGACTCCACAACCATTTTGTTCTTTACAACATCCCATTGCTAATGTCAATCAAGTTGTTTTTCTCCTTTTGTTGCTTCATTCACAAACATGCAATCATTTTAGAACATGCTCAAAGGATTGTTCTGATATGAAAATTAATCACATAATTAAGAAAGTCCATCCTTCAATTGTACTTTTAAGAATTCCTTAATCTTCTTTGCCTTTTTTTGTTTTTAAGTCCTCTTCAAATAATAAGATTGTGTATTTGTCCAATGAACTAAAGGTGCACCAATTTTTTCCATTGTCAACAAGATGAGCTGCTGATCAGAAAAAAACCACTCCTAATTTTTTTGCTGATCGGTCAGGTGTTTGCTTGTAAGATTTTAGCTATATTTTTGCGACTTGTCTTCAAGTCAAAAAGGCCAAAATAGTGTGGCCAAGGAAACAAGATTTCCAGTTTATTTATAGCAAGGGAAATGTCTGAGCTGTCACTGCTCACTATCTAAGCTGAAAAAGGACAAATGTCAAGAAAGTTTCTTAGACAGAAAATATATTAATCTTGATGTTTGCGCAATTTTTAAGGCCTACTGATCTACTGCAGCATAAAAAGATGTTGAGCCAAAAACATTCATTATTTCTTGAAAAGGTTTAGAAAATAGATGACAAACTATCTTTCATTTTCGTGCTACTGTGGCTTCCTGTAAACATCATACACCAATCAGATTCTCCATCCTTTGATGCACCCTTGCATTGTCAACTCATTGATCCATCTGCCCCCGGTCGCATAAAAGGCAAGAAAGTTTGCTAGTGCGATGCTGTGGTCTGGAGAGAGAGCGTATGTTGTGACAAGAGAACGTGTGGAAACCCAGTAATGACCTTTCCAGTCAAGAAAAAATTCAGTACTGAAATGTTGAGTGTTAGAATGGCAGCCCTTAATATATTAAAGAGTTTGTAAACGAGTGGCATTTGCTGATTCGGGGAGCGTGTTTACCTTACGCAGAAATGCTACTTTGACCTAAAAAGGTGGGTGAATGAAAGATCAGGTGTGAGCTTATCTTGAAATGAGTTTAATGGGAATGTGATAAAACAGAACATTTACATTAAAATACCATGAAAGCAAAAGTAAAGAAAAGAACTTGAATTGAGCACATTGTGAGACCCACCAGTGACCCTTCTTTCCAATCAAGAAAAGAATCAATACTGATCTGTCTATTGATAGAATGGCAGAGTTGTGCCCATGGTGATCAGCTAGGTGTCACTTGCTGATTGGGGGCAGCAAGTAT
>Ga0194133_10003188_pt1 | contig 23706 bp, 18 predicted proteins | sample TA2KigOf40mmetaG_FD_155448 | JGI IMG/M metagenome (GOLD analysis project Ga0194133, IMG submission 155448) | Freshwater microbial communities from Lake Tanganyika, Tanzania - TA2015055 Kigoma Offshore 40m | ecosystem: Environmental > Aquatic > Freshwater > Lake | place: Tanzania: Lake...
AGCCCTGAATATCTAATCCGATAATTTTATACCCTGCAGCCGGCACTTTCTCCATTTCCATCCGACCGTTGGCACCAACAAACAAGATTTCTATCTCAGCATTCATTCTTTTGAGTGCATTCGCAATTGCCACAGCCGGAAATATGTGTCCGCCTGTTCCGCCACCGCTTATAATCACCCGAATCGCCATTTTTATCTTGTTTTTAACCAGGTAAAAAATTATTAATTATAATCTTATCCCATTGCCGGTATTTCACCAATAATTACTTTTTCCTTATTCTTAGTTTTTCTTTCTTCAATATCCCTACTCACACTAAGAATAATACCGAAAGCCACGCTTGTAAATAAAATAGATGTTCCTCCCATACTTACTAAGGGCAAGGGGACTCCGGTTACCGGACCAAGTCCAACAGCAACTGCCATATTTGCGAAGGCTTGTATAGTTAAGCTAAAACTCAAACCTGCTGCCAATAATGCACCAAATGCTTTAGGACTATCGGTCACAATTAAAACGCAGCGGTACAAAAAGAGCAGGTACAACAATACTAATCCAACTCCACCCACCATGCCATACTCTTCAATGATTAGGGCAAAGACAAAATCTGAATAAGGATGTGGCAGGAAATTTCGTTGAGTACTATTACCCGGTCCTTTACCAAAGATTCCACCCGTTGCAATGGCAATTTTTGCATGGTTAGCCTGAAAGGCCTTATCAGGATCAGCCTTTTCAGGATGAATAAACGTATTTATCCTTGAATAATACGTCTCTCGCCTTGGGCCAAGCATGATCACTGCACCCAATAAAACAATACCCGCCAGACATACAATAGCAATTTGTTTGATACTGATTCTACCCATAATTAACAATAGAACACTAACTCCAAATAACATCAACGCCGTTGAAAGATTTGCAAGTGCTATTAACACAAACACCAAACAAACCGCTGCCATGATTGGCAAAAATGCTTTTTTTACATCCTTAATGTTTTCCTGTTTTTTACTCAGTGTGCGGGCCAAAAATGTAATTAAAGCGAGCTTGGCCAAATCAGAGGTCTGGAAGGTCTGGTTAATGATTGGAATAGTTACCCAACGGCTAGCTTCATTCACATTAGCACCAAACAAAAGCGTGTATGCCAACAATGGAATCGTGATGACCATTAAAACCTTAGATATCCCGGCATAATAGCGATAATCAAGCAAATGCGAAAAATACATCAGTGCAATACCTCCAACAATCATGACCAGATGCTTGATTAAAAACTGCTCTGAGCCAACGCCCTTCTTATAAGCAAGTGTACCGATTGCGCTATAAACAGCCAGTAGCGACCATACCGAAAGTAAAATAACAATCAGCCATATCCAGCGGTCACCTTTTGTTTTGCTAATTAGTCTTTCCATTTATTCTTGTTATTGCTTTTTAGTTGCCGGTTATTAGTAATTTAAAGTTTAATGCAAATGAAATTTCAATATCTTAATGATGATTTTCCATTCTCAACTATCAATTGACAATTGTTATAATTCTTTCACCGCCTTTTTGAACTGATTCCCCCTATCCTCATAATTCTTAAACAGGTCGAAACTTGCACATGCAGGTGATAAGAGTACGGTATCTCCTTTTTTTGCGAGATGATAAGCAATTTGAACCGCCTCATTTGCTGAGAAGGTATTCACAATGACTTCTACATCATTCTCAAAAGCCTCATGTATCCTTTTATTGTCCTTTCCCAAACACACAATTGATTTCACCTTCGACCTAACCAAATCCTTAAGCATGCCATAATCATTACCCTTATCCACCCCGCCAAGAATGAGTATAACATCACCGGGCATACTTTCAAGGGCATACCAGGTGGAGTTTACATTTGTTGCCTTAGAATCATTGATGAAATCGATTCCTGAAATTTTAGCCACATGCTCAAGTCGATGTTCAATATTGGTAAAACTACCCATGCTATCGCGAATGGTCTCGTTTTTTAATTCAAGCACCTTGGCTACTATACCCGAAGCCATTGAGTTATAGATGTTGTGCTTGCCCTGAAGCGCTAAATCGTGAAGTGACATAGTCAGTGATTCTTGGTTTGTACGGTGTAGGTTAATTATCATTTGTTCTCCTTGAAGAAAAGCCCCTTGATCAAGGACTTTCTCAATTGAGAATGGATAGACCTGCGGAATTATCTGACGTTTCGCCAGACCTATTTTAATTTGTTCATCATCAGTACAGTAGATAAATACATCATCCTTTTTTTGATTCTGTATGATTCTAAATTTAGAATCGGAATAATTCTCCATCTTGTACTCATACCTGTCAAGATGATCAGGGGTGATATTTAACAGAACAGCGATATCCGCTCTGAAACTAAACATGTTATCCAGCATGAAGCTGCTAATTTCCAGCACATAATATTCAAAATCCTGGAAAGCAACCTGCTTGGCGAAGCTTTTACCAATATTTCCCGCCAAACCCACATGAAGTCCGGCGTTTTTGAGAATATGATAGGTCAGCAAGGTGGTAGTTGTTTTTCCATTCGACCCGGTAATACAAATTAATTTTGCATGAGTATATCTTGCTGCAAATTCAATCTCAGATAGGATTGGAATATTTCTTTCATTCAGCTTTTTAATAATTGGAGCTTTATCAGGGATTCCGGGACTTTTAATTACCTCAACGGCAGTAAGGATACGATCTTCGGTATGCTGATTCTCTTCAAATGGAATTCCGGATTGTTCAAGCTCTTTTTTGTACTGATCCCCAATTGGGCCAAAATCAGAAACAAACACAGAATACCCTTTCAATTGAGCCAAAATAGCCGCCCCGGTGCCACTTTCTCCTGAGCCTAAAACAACGATATATTTTTCAGTACTCATTAACGCAGTTTTAAGGTTACAATGGTTAAAATCGCTAAGAAAATGCCGATAATCCAGAATCTGGTTACAATTTTGGCTTCATGATACCCTTTCTTCTGATAATGATGATGCAAAGGCGACATTAAAAATATTCGTCTTCCTTCTCCGAACTTCCGTTTTGTATACTTGAAATAGGAAACCTGCATGATTACCGATAGATTTTCGATAAGAAATATTCCACACAGGACAGGAATTAATAATTCCTTTCTAATCATAATAGCAAAAGCAGCAATAATTCCACCTATAGCCAGACTGCCCGTATCCCCCATAAATACCTGAGCGGGATACGAATTATACCATAAAAATCCAACACATGCCCCAACAAAAGCCCCCGCAAAAATGACAAGTTCACCTGAATTAGGGATATACATAATATTCAGGTAATCAGCGAAAATTGTATTGCCTGAAACATAAGCCAGAATTGCGAGCGTGATACCAATGATTGCAGAGGTTCCGGTGGCCAAACCATCGATACCATCGGTTAGATTGGCTCCGTTTGAAACTGCTGTCACAATAACGATTACAAACAACAAAAAGACCACCAATGAATACTTTTCATAACCGGCACCAAACACAGTAAGCACTTTGGCATAATCAAACTCATTATCCTTATAAAAAGGGATATTAGTAATGGTTGACTTTAAATCTTGGGTGTAGTAGAACTGTTCTCCACGTTTATGTACACCCAATGGTGCACTGATTTTTGCCGGAAGAGTGACTTGCTCCCTGACTACTATATCCGGATGAAAATACATCGTCCAGCCAATAATCAATGCTAAACCAACCTGGCCCATAATCTTAAAACGACCGGCCAGTCCTTCTTTATCTTTTTTGAATACCTTAATATAATCATCAACAAAGCCTATTAAACCCATCCATACTGTAGTTACCAGCATCAGCATGATATATATATTGTCAATTTTGGCAAATAGAAGGGTAGGCAACAGAATTCCAAGTAAGATGATCAAGCCACCCATGGTTGGGGTACCTTGCTTTTGCATCTGTCCTTCAAGACCCAGGTTCCTCACCGACTCGCCGACTTGCTTTGCTCTCAGCATCCGAATCAATCGGCTGCCATAAACAGTGGTCAGTATGAGGGACAAGATGACTGCCATGGCAGTTCGAAAAGAGATAAACTGGAACAATCCTGTTCCGGGAATATCATATTGTTTATCCAGCCATGTGAACAGATAGTATAGCATTAGCTCATCAGATTTAAAAATTCAGTTAAAATCTCTTTATCATCAAACGGTAGTTTTACGCCTCCAATTTCTTGGTACTTCTCATGTCCCTTACCTGCCACCAGTATGATATCACCGGGCTTCGCCAAATGGCAAGCCGTGCGGATTGCTTCTTTTCTGTCGCTAATTGAAAGCGTTTTCTTCTTATTGGTCGGCATTACTCCTGTTTCCATCTCCTTTATAATTTGTTCCGGGGCTTCAGACCTGGGGTTATCAGAGGTGAGTATGACCTTGTTACTCCAATCACAAGCCACCTTAGCCATCACCGGTCTTTTGGTTTTATCCCTGTCGCCTCCACAACCAATGACTGTAATCACCTGCTCAGTTCCATTTCGAATGTCCTGAATAGTACTTAACACATTCATTACTGCATCGGGAGTATGAGCATAATCTACAATTCCGATGATACCGGAAGGTGAAATAATGTAATCAAAGCGACCTTCGGCACCATTCAGACGACTGAGTGAGGTTAAAACTTTAGTTCGATCTTGCTCAAGAAGTAATGCTGTGGCATAAACAGCAAGAATATTATAGGCATTGAAACTACCTACCATTTTAAACCAGACCTCCTGCCCCTCAATATTCAATAACAAGCCACTGAAATGGTTCTCAATAATCTTCGCTTTAAAATCAGCAATGTTCTTAAGACCATAGGTTTTCCGGTGCGCTCCGGTATTTTGAAGCATGACAATCCCATTTCTGTCATCAATATTGGTTAATGCAAAAGCCTGACTGGTCAAACCATCAAAAAAGCTCTTCTTAGCTTTGAGATATGCATCAAAGGTTTTATGGAAATCCAGGTGATCGTGAGTGATATTGGTAAACACGCCGCCCGAAAATTTAAGCCCCTCCGTTCTATGTTGAACCATTGCATGAGAACTTACCTCCATGAAGCAATAATCACAGCCACTTTGAACCATATCTTTCAAAAGCCGATTCAATGCCACAGGATCAGGAGTTGTATGGGTTGAAGGAACAACGAGTTCATTTATTTGATTCTGTACTGTTGAGAGTAAACCCGTTTTATATCCTAAATCCATAAATAACTGATATAAAAGGGTGGCAATGGTAGTCTTTCCATTCGTTCCGGTCACCCCAACCAATTTCAATTTGGAAGATGGGTTATCGTAGAAATTAGATGCGACTATTCCAAGTGCTCTGGCTGAATTATCCACCAATAAATAACTGACCTTTTCTCGAAATTCAGGAGGAAACTCTTCGCATAATACTGCGATAGCACCCTGATCCAGGGCTCGGTTGATAAAAGCATGGCCATCTGACTCAGTTCCTCTGATTGCAACAAATAATACCCCTGGAGAAACTTGTCGGGAGTCAAAGCATATCCCCGAAACTTTGGAATTGGTTGAACCCGAAACCTGTCTTAGTGATACGCCATATAATATATCTCTCAGCTTCATCATTATTGCAGTTCTATTGTAATGGGAAGTCCCTTTTGAACAATAGTTCCCGGAGCAAGCGACTGCATCACTACCTTTCCACGACCTCGAACTACTACTTTTAAGCCTGAATTACCCGCTACATAAAGTGCGTCTTTTAACCCCATCCCACTAAGGTCAGGCACAAAACCTTCCGCAATTTTTACCTCTTGAGAAAAAACACCCTTATTCGTGTCGATGCTTACGTAATCTGAATTCGAAGCAAATAAGGCCTTGATACCAAACGCCTTATAAACAGCCTGAGTCGCTTTCCGCTCACCGGCTTTAGCTTCAGGGAAGCTCAAATTCCCGGTGAATTTTTGGTCCTTCAGCGGATCAAACATATTGATATCACTTGCAAAAACTCGGTCGGCTATTTCCCTGAACACCGGACCGGCAACTGAAGCAGCATAATACGTGCCTTTACGAGGGTTGTTGACTACAACAATTAAGGAATACTTTGGATTGTCGGCAGGGAAATAACCACAGAAAGAAGCTTGATATTTCTTGTCAACTCGGTAGCCCTTATTTGCATCAGCAACTTGCGCTGTACCAGTTTTCCCCGCTATTTTATACAAAGGTGAGGCAAGGCCTTTCCCTGTTCCGTTTTCAACCACTGCTTCAAGAAGTTCCTGTGCCTTTTTGATGGTTTGATCCGAAACAATTCTTTCATTAATAACACGTGCTTTAAACTGCTCAACAGTATTTCCAAGCCTTCTAATTTCTCGGACAAAGATAGGTGCGATGTATCTGCCATCATTAGCTACTGCATTATAAAAGGCCAGCATTTGCAAAGGTGTAATTTGCATTTCATAGCCATAAGCCATCTGAGGTAGTGTTTGCTTCTTGTTCCAGCTCTTGTTTTTAGGATTTTTAATAACCGGTTGACCCTCACCCGGAATCTGGAGCATTAGCTTTTTATTTATTCCCCATTTATACAGATGAGCAGGAAACTTTTCTTGATCATTCTGGTAGGCAGTATTAATTAACTTTGCAATAGCTACGTTTGAAGATTCTTCGAAAGCCCTTTTGACGGGTACAGTTCCAATACCCCCATGTGAATCACGAATGGTATGTCCGGGTATGCGGTAGGTTCCATCTCCCGTAGCTACCAAAGTATTGGTGTCCACTTTTTTATCTTCGATCAATGCCATGTAAGAAGCCAGTTTGAAGGTTGATCCGGGATCCTGACTTGCAGCGATTGCATAATTGAACTGTTCCTTATATTCACCTTCCCGCACCTTGCTAAAATTGGCAACCGCTCTTATTTCGCCTGTGGAAACTTCCATTAAAATAACGCAGCCGTGATCTGCATCACTGGTTATCAATTGTTTTTTTAGGGCACGCTGCGCTACATCTTGCATATTGATATCAATCGTGGAAATGATATCTGCACCCTCCTTTGGCGCGATTTCTATGTCTTGATTTACAGGCATATAGACACCACCGGCAATCCGCTGCATAAGACGCTTACCACTTTCTCCGTCGATGTAGGTGCTATAAGCTCCTTCAAGTCCAACCGGTTGAACATTTTTGTTCTTGTATCCTATAGTCCTGGCAGCTAAAGTTTGAAATGGAAGAATTCGTTTATTTTGAGGGACAGAAATCAAACCACCCTTGTAACGACCCATATTAAAAATTGGAAATTTTCGAATCTCCTTTAACTCATTATGACTTACATTTCTTTTCAATAGCAAATAGCGGCTACTATCTGCTCTGGCTTCACGCAGTATACTCGAATACTGCTGCCTGGATTTATCACCAAAAAATATAGAAAGACGCGCCGCGAGCGAATCTACTTTCTCGAAAAATATATCATCTTTTTCTATACCTCCTGCAAGCATGTCCATCCTTATCTCATATTCGGGAACAGAAGTTGCCAGCAGACTTCCATCCACTGAGTATATATTACCTCGTGCTGCCTCAACATTCGCAAATCTTGTTGAAAGACTATCGGCCATAACCCTCCATTTATCACCTTCCACAAGCTGAACTTTCACGAGTTTAAAAAGGACCGCAAAAGCTAACACTACAATCAACCCAAAGGCGATATACACACGGATCAATATGTCGGTTCTGATGTTCATCCTATCTGTTGTCTGTTATCTGCAAGAGAAATTGTCTCGGCTCATAATCTTTCATTTTCAATTCTCTTTGCTGAATTATAAACTATCAAGCAACTACTCAAATTCTCCTTCAACGATTGTTATCTTCTTGGGTGGCTCATTCGGCTCAATCAGACCCAATGTATCCACTTCATTTGCTACCTCAGTCTGCGTGCTTTTTAACATTAAATCAGCTTTTAATGTTTTAAAATCCCAGCTTAGCTCCTTCACTTCCCTGCCAAGCTTGTCGATATCCCTAATGTTATTTTCAGCTAAATGCCGATTAGCAATATAAATCATCGCCAAAAAAGCTATAAAAACAATGAATGGTAGCGAATGGGTAGCAAATTCCTTGGAGATTAGCCCATCGGTAAAGATGGTGATCAGGAAATTCTTTGGAAGTTCTGCCCTTTCTGATTGCTCTTCTAAAGGCTCTACTTCCTGTACCAATTCCTCTTCTATTTTACCCTGTTTAAATTGGTTACTCATTCTTGAAGCTAATCGAAACTCAACTTTTTACTGCTACTCTCAATTTGGCACTTCGTGCACGGTTATTCAATCTGATTTCTTCGTCAGAAGCCACTATTGCTTTGCGTGAAATACTTTCAAATGGTTTTATTTGATTTCCAAAAAAGTCTTTTTCCACTTCTCCCTGAAATTTCCCCTTTGTGATGAAATTCTTAACCAAACGGTCTTCCAGAGAATGGTAAGACAAAACGACCAAGCGACCCTTCGTTTTAAGCACTTCCACAGTTTGCTCTAAAAAGGTTTTGAGGGCCTCTAGTTCCTGATTAACCTCAATACGAAGTGCCTGAAAAACCTGTGCGAGATATTTATTTTCTTTACCCTTTGGAATCAATTTTGAAATTGCTTTTTTCAGTTCATCAACTGTATCGATTGACTTATTTAACCTCTGGGTGACTATAGTTCGAGCTAAGGTTTTGGCATTCTTAATTTCACCATAAACGCCGAAAATACGGTACAACTGTTCCTCACTATACGAATTAACTACCTGCTTAGCCGTAAGTGAAGCGCCTTGATCCATGCGCATATCCAGATCGGCATTGAAGCGAATAGAGAACCCCCGTTCCGGCTGATCAAATTGGTGAGAAGAGACACCCAGATCAGCCAGAATTCCGTCTGCTGGAATGGCGCCCCGCAGCCGGCAATTATTTTTAAGGTAGCGGAAGTTCTGATCAATAAAGGTTAATCGATCATCTTTAGGTAAATTTCTTTGCGCATCTGCATCCTGATCGAATGCAAGCAAACGACCCTTAGGACCCAAGTGCTTTAGTATTTCAAGAGAGTGTCCACCACCCCCAAAGGTGACGTCAACATAAATTCCATCGGGCTTAATATTTAGCCCTTCAATACATTCCTTTAACATCACCGGATGATGATAATCAGTCATGCAGCCTCCTTCCCGTACTACCCATCACTTCTTCAGCCAGTTTGGAAAAATTTTCAGGTTCATTATCCAGCTGAGAGTCGTAAGCATCTTTAGCCCAAACCTCGATTTTATTCAATACACATGAAAGCACAACCTCTCCACTGATACCCGCATACTCCATTAATACTTTAGGAAAAAGAATACGATTTGCCGAGTCTAGTGTAAGCTCAGTTGCCCCTCTTGTGAAATAGCGAATAAAATCACGACTTTTCTTTTCATAAACATTAAGCTTACTTAACTCTTCGGTAATATTATCCCATTCCCTCTTGGTGTAAATAACCAAATGCTTTTCAAATCCCCGATTGATTACCAAACCCTCACGCTCAGCTTCAGGAAGCTGCTTCTTCAGACTGGATGGAATCATCATCCGGCCTTTAGCATCAAGTTTACAATCAAATTCTCCTAAAAAGTGGGACATACCGGGTATTTATTCAAAAATTCGATTGTAAAAGTAAAAAACTTACCACTTTTTACCACTATCTCCCACAAAAAAGTTTTCCACAGTTTTTGACACTAAATTTCTTACAGTTTGCAAACCGTCAGAAGCTTATTTTTTTTCAAAAATTTGAAATTTCAATCAGCTTTTCGGAAAACTGGGGCCATGCATTGTTTAATCAAAACACTTGAATCATAGGAAATAGTTGCTTAGTCGCATTTGAAGATTGTCAAAGCCACAAAAACCAAGGAATAAGTGATCATGGATGTAACAACCCATTTCAAAACAATGTATTTTAGCGTCCGGAACAGCTTCAAGTAATAGGACTTTCATTCAGAAAAGAAAAAATGAGTTTAATGAATGGAGCTAATGAAAGTTATTTGATTTTATTTTCAGCATTAAATAATTCTAATGAGACAAAACAGACACTTGGTACCGGAAGAAGCCGAAAGACTATTCATGGTCTTGAAATCCCGATTTGAAAAAAACATGAATCGGCACAATGGACAGAAATGGGCTGATGTGGAAGCCAGATTAAGGTTAACAAGTCATTCGGAAAAACTATGGTCGCTCAATGAAATGGAAAAATCAGGTGGCGAACCTGATGTTGTATCCCTGCATCAAAATTCGGGAGAATTCATTTTCTATGATTGCTCCGCTGAAAGTCCGAAAGACCGTAGAAGTATATGTTACGACGAGGATGCTCTGGAATCGAGAAAAGAACATAAACCTAAAAACAGTGCGATTGGAATGGCTGATGCTATGGGCATTCAGATCTTATCAGAAGAGGAATACAGATATTTGCAACAATTTGGAAATTTTGACACCAAAACCTCCAGCTGGATTAAAAGACCGGAAAATATTCGGAAACTGGGTGGCGCCATCTTCGCTGACTTTCGCAACGGCAATGTTTTTGTTTATCACAATGGTGCTGAATCTTGTTACGGTGCCAGAGGATTCCGTGGATCTTTAAAGATTTAATCTTAAGTTTCCATAGCTATTACAGACTAAAATTAGGTTTTAGGATATGGGATTGATATCAGATACTGCCGGAACCTGATTATTTTTCTCAGTTTTTGGAAAGCAGGATCTGTTGCTCTTGGTCCCGTGTTCTATCCTATTTTTTCGCTGAAAATTGAATCCTTATCCTAAGATTCAGTATTGACAACAGTACTAGGACACAATGCCACGTTTTCGGGGGATTTTGGTCTTCCAAGCTACTGATAATCCTCTGGATAAAAATATCGTCAACCATGATGAAGTTGAGGCAATTTTTCTCACTTCTGTGGCCGGAAAAAATTAAGAATCAGGCAGAGTTTCTTTCTGCATTAATGATCCCGAAAGAACAACGCATGACTAATTTCTCAAATATTTTTACTTCAGCCGAATCAGAAGATTTGCTACCCCTTTCCCGAATCATCGCTAAGGCATATTGTTGTATGGTGATTAATGGTAATTCAATTCGCTGCCTCATCCGTATCGAAAGCTGATCAGTCTCGCGATCCGCCATTAGCTCAGTTTTTGCTGTCAACATAAAAATATACTTTTTCGTACGTTCAAATTCTTCATGAAACAAATTCCATAAGCCTCCATATATCGTGTGATTGGACAAGTATGAAGTTAAGGGGAAAAAACATTTACTCATTGCCATTTCACAATTACCCATGAGAGTTCTGAAATACAAAGAATTTGTATAAAGGTTGACAATTTCACCCCATCTACCCTGAGCTTCCAGTTTTTCAAAAGCTATTCCAACTCCATAATATCCAGGGATATTCTGCTTTAATTGACTCCATGCCCCGACATAAGGTACTGCCCTGAGGTCAGTCAGATTCAATTTCCCGGATTTTCTTTTGGATGGTCTGCTGCCGATGTTCGCTTCTGCATAATAACTTAAAGGACTTGCAAAATTTAGGTACTCCAGAAAATCAGGATTGTTTTTGAGAACATTAAATGCCTGATAACTTTCTTCGGCCAACTCTTGTAATAATTCTTCTTCAACGTTACTCAAGGTCGAACTCCTGGATGAAAAAATAGCATTACTAATCCCTGAATGCATTAATTGTTCCATATTGAACCTTGCGGACTCCATCGTGCCAAAATTAGAACTAATCGTCTGACCCTGAATAGTTAATTGAATCTCTTTATGGGCAATGTTTTTACCCATTGAAGCATAAAACTGATGAGTTTTACCTCCACCCCTGGCCGGTGGACCTCCTCTACCATCAAAAAAAACTACCTCAATCCCATGCTCTCTAGATATTTTTGTTAACTCTTCTTTAGCCTTGTATATACTCCAGTTGGCCATCAAATATCCGCCATCTTTTGTCCCATCTGAGAATCCGAGCATGATAGTTTGAGCGTTATTCCTACGTTTTAAATGTTTACGATAGGATTCATTCTGATAAAGGCTTGTCATGATCTTGGCTGCACTTCGAAGGTCGCCGATTGTTTCGAATAGCGGGACAAAATCAATGGTTAACTCCTCCCTCTTCCAACCGGCCATGAGACATAGACCATAAACTTCCATTACATTAAGTGCACTCGTAGTATGGCTAATGATATAGCGGTGACATCCTTCAGGTCCGTTAAAACGCTGAATAGTCCTTATCGCCAACAGCGTATTAAAGGTATCTTTATCCAGGTCGGTATCAACTACCAAGGAATTAATATCCTGTAAATGCCGGATTTTTATTTCCTCCGGAAGCGCAGAATAATTTTTAGGTAAAACATTTGTTTTTTCGGCAATTAATTCAACCAAGTCGCTGTGAACTGAACTATCTTGTCTGACATCAAGGGAAGCGAAGAAAAGCCCAAATAAATTGACTTTGCCAAGCAAATTATTTACTTTATTTAGAAATAAGCTATTATGTTTTGCGATTAGAATATCCCTGATTTCAATCAAGGTAGTAGTTATTTCATTCTTTGAGAGGTAAGCTTTATATCCTGGAATAAATAAGTTATTGTACAAACGATCTTCCAAAGAAGCTAACAAAGTATCAACGCCTTGAAAAGTTAATCTTCCTTTGAGTAATCGCACTTCTCTGTAGTAGCACTTAATAATACTCTGCCTCAAGGCTTCAGCAACTTTAATAGTCGTATCCGCCTTCACAAAAGGATTGCCATCCCGATCACCTCCCGGCCAAAATCCCATCCTGATTAATTGATTTTCTGAAGTAAGCGCATCCGGAAATTCGCTGTTAAGAAAAGATAAAATCTGTCCTGCCGAATGATAAAATACATTCTCAAGAAACCAGATCAGGTTTACCGCTTCATCATAAGGAGTTGGTTTTTCCTTTTTGAAGAACGGAGTTTTTCCCAATTGCTGCAAATAGGTATTCACCAATACGGTGTCGTCCTTTTGAAGTGCTTTGCCAAGATCATGAATTATACCTAAAACGGCGCTGGGATAAAACTGATTAGGATGAGCAGTGAGTACCATACGAACAGAAAAATCTTTCAGTTTATCCGCCAGCTGTTTCTGCGTATTAGTCTGAACAACTTCAGTTTGTAACTGTTTCAAGGTTCCGGAGCCATCCATATCATGAGTTGAACCAAATGCTGCATCTTCCAGTGCATCAAACAAAACCACCTGCCTTTCAGAATATTGAATGAAACGGAATAAAAGATCTATCTGCTCTTTTCTACTGGCATAGTTGGTGTATTGGTGAAAAAAAGTATCAATAATTTCCACCGGACTTTGATTCTGGCGAAAACCATCTTCACAATGCAGCAAAAAGAGTGAAAGTAAAATTCCTGTTTTTTCAACCTTGTTAAATGGTAAAGAGGTAAACAAACTGTTATACATCTCAAACTTGGTTCCAACAAGATTCTTAAATTCCGCCAGGTTATTATTCATAATGGTATATCCTTAAGGTGATGACAAGCCAAAAACAGCATCAGGGCTGAAATTACATCAAAATGGAAGGAAATCAAAAATAGAATAATAAAAGTATACTCTCATGATATAGCAGAAATCTTCAAAGCCGGAGAATGCACATCCCCGAAACTAATTTTTAAATGTCTGAAATAACTATTTTTTCCATAAGGGCTTTGGCTCTAAATTGAAGTCATGCGATTTTTAAAATCCAATCTATGTGCTTAACTCTTGGTATTGAGATGGCCCAGCATTCTATATTTATCTTTTTATATAATTGACTTTCAATTTATTAAAAATGTAAATTCCAACAGTTTCACTCGCACCTGGCCACTGTTTCTTAAATTTAATCCATTTAACCTGAGATCGATATTTGCTCTTGCCGGAGCCTGATTATTTTGCTCAGCTTTTGGAAAGCAGGGTTCGTTGCTCCTGGCTTATTCCAGTCCCGTGTTCTGCCCTATTTTTTTGCTGAGAGTTGAATAGCTCACATAACATTCAGAAATGCAAAAAAGATAGGTCTGCCACCCGGGTTTGTTTCACAGGGTCTGGCGTTCTATTACCGGACTGCCCATCCCGATGAAAAACAGCAGCGGGTAAACTAAACCTTGCCGAAGGAGGTATCTTCCGGCTAAGGATCATCTGATATCAGGTAGCATTTCTTGCCGGAAATACTCCGGAGGAAAGGACTAAACGAAGCGATAACACGCAGGTATTGCTTTCAAAAATCAAATCATACGCATTCGGATCGGCATGAGAATCATAACATAGGTACTTCTTTATCTTTCAAATATTGAACTCAGGTCATCTGCTATTTGAAATACAATTCCAAAAAAATAACCAAATCTATGCCATATCTTAGAATCCTATTTACAATATCTAATAGCAGTTTTATGTTGTGCTTTTAGAACTAATCCTTATTTTTCATTAACAATGAACACCTTTGCAGTACTCAAAATTAAAAGTAAACCATGAAAAGAACATCCCTATTGTTTCTACCACTACTGCTACTTAACATGAAGGCTTTTGCACAGGTCAGGCGAAGTACGGAAGAAAAAGAAATTCTACTGAAAGTGCAACAGTTTTTTGATGCCTTAGAAAAACAGGATACCGTTCTATTTAATTCCATTTTGTTAACAGATGGGCAGGCATGGGCTATTTCTGAGAGGGAAAATAGTGTTAAATATTCCATGCGGAAGTTCGATGATTTCGGGAAGACACTAATCAATCCGGCGAGGATTATTCAAGAAAGAATGCTTTCATCAGAGGTAAAAATCCATAAAAGAATTGCCATGGCCTGGATACCCTATACTCTGGATATCAGTGGTAAATTCTCTCACTGTGGCATAGATGTTTTTACCTTGTTCAAAACAAGTGAAGGTTGGAAAATTGCCACTGCCGCATACACGATTGAACAGGATTGTTCCTTTTCGGGTCAAGTCCGGAATAACAAATAAGTAGGGTAGGATGATGAGCTTATTCCGGACTTAATCCGGAGCACCAATAGCTTTCACACCGGGTAACTCTTTTCCCTCCATATATTCCAGTAAGGCTCCACCACCGGTAGATACATAAGTCACGCTGTTCTCAAAGCCAAATTTAGAGACTGCTGCCGCGGAATCTCCACCTCCAATTAAGGAAAAAGCCCCATTTTTTGTTGCTTCAACGACTGATTCGGCAATGGCTTTGGTACCATTTTCAAATTTCTGCATCTCAAAAACCCCCATGGGTCCATTCCATAAAATTGTTTTGGAAGTTTTTATCACCTGACTGAAACTTTTGATTGATTCCGGTCCAATATCAAGCCCCATCCAGCCCGCAGGGATCGCATCATTTTTTGCGATAGCGGTTTTAGCCTCAGGATCAAAGGCGTCTGCAATGACTGAATCCGTCGGCAAAATCAGTTGGACTTGCTTCGCTTTTGCTTTATTCAGCAAGGCAATCGCCAGATCCAATTTATCCTCTTCAACCAATGAATTACCAATTTGACCACCTAGTGCTTTTGCAAAAGTATAAGCCATCCCACCCCCAATAATTAAGTTGTCAACCTTTTCCAATAACTTTTCTATTAGCAAAATCTTATCTGATACCTTTGCCCCACCCATAATGGCTGTGAATGGCTTTTCGGCATAATGAAGAATTTTCTCGGCATTTGCAAGTTCTCCAGCCATCAGGTAGCCGAAATATTTTGAACCCGGAAAGAATTTTGCAATAATTGCGGTGGATGCATGCGCACGATGGGCTGTCCCAAAGGCATCATTGACATATACATCCCCCAATTCAGCTAGTTTTTTTGCAAATGCTTCATCACCCATTTCTTCCTCTTTGTAAAAACGAAGATTTTCCAGTAATAAGACCTGTCCGGATTTTAAATCCTTCGCTTTTGAAATAGCGTTTGCGCCGATACAATCATCCGCGAATTGAATGTCTCTGTCGAGTAAAATACCAAGGTGGCTGACCAGGTGCTTTAGAGAATACTTTTCAGTCGGCCCATCTTTTGGCCGTCCTAAATGAGACATCAAAATAACGGAACCGCCCTCATTTAATATCTTTTTGAGCGTCGGTACTGCTCCTACCATCCGGTTGTCATCCGTAATCATCAACTTATCATCAAGCGGAACATTAAAATCGACACGAACCAATGCTTTCTTACCCGAAAAATTCAAATTATCTATTGTATTCATATACACTTATGTGAGGCCGTTTACTGTTTATTATTGGATTTTCAAGTACATCTCTCTGTGAGGCCCAACACCCGCTATTTCAAACTGATCAGAAATTATCTCGAAGCCTAAACCCAGATAAAATCTCAGGGCATTAATTCTGGCATTGCACCAGATGTAATTTATCTTTTGCCCTCTAAGATAAACAATAGAAAAGTTTAACAATTGATTACCAATACCCATTCCTTGATAATCTAGCCTGGTGGCCATACCTCTCAACTGATATCCTTCACCGGGATAACCTTCTTTTGGCTGTTTATGAAAACTACCAATACAGATTAATTCATCTTGGTGATAATAGCCCAAATGGAAGGTATATTTATCATCATCCCCTTCAAAACGACAATAATCAGCCGGAATACCTTCCCTCAAGATTTCACTTCGCAAAGCCAGAGTTTCGTCTGTACCGATAAATCTGATCATACCAGAGAAATTATTTTCTTTGAGCAGCAATTTTTACCATTAAATCCACCAGACGATTGGAATAACCCGACTCGTTATCATACCAACCAACCACCTTGACCAATTCTCCAACTACCGAACTTAATTCAGAATCAAAAATGCAGGAATGTGGATTATCTAAAATATCAACCGACACGATCGGATCTGAAGTATATTCCAGAATTCCTTTCAGATAGCCTTTAGAGGCAGCCAAAAAAGCATCATTAATCTCCTGAGTACTCACTTTCTTCTTAAGTGTACATGTGAAATCCGTCAATGAACCATTTAATACCGGAACCCGAATACCTGCACCACCCAATTTACCTTCAAGATGTGGAAATATGGCAGTGATTACTTTGGCAGCACCTGTGCTGGTCGGAATAATTGAAGCTGAAGCCGCTCTGGCTCTCCGAAGATCCTTATGTGGGGCATCATGTAAGTTTTGATCCCCCGTCATGGAATGCACAGTGGTAATATATCCATCCACAATACCCCAATAATCATCTAAAACTTTAACCATTGGAGCTACATTATTGGTTGTGCAGGAGGCATTTGAAAGTATCGGAGATTGAAGATCAACCAAATGATCATTAACCCCCAGCACAATCGTGGCAATTTCCTTGTCAATAGCCGGTGCAGTAATGATCACCTGCTTAGCACCAGCCTTTAAATGCAAGCCCGCACCGACCTTATCGGTAAATTTTCCGGTTGACTCAATAACCAGATCAATATCAAGTTCCTTCCAAGGAAGTCTGGATGGATCTTTTTCAGCAAAAACTTGAACTCGTTTCCGATTGACTAACAAATGACTATGGCCAACCGATATTTCACCGGAAAAACTACGGTGAACAGAATCGTATTTAAACAGATGTGCCAAAGTTTTAGGATCTGAAAGATCATTAATAGCACTTATTTCAAGTCCCGGTCTTTGCAGCAGAGCTCTCAGTGTATTCCTTCCAATACGGCCAAATCCGTTAATTGCGATTTTCATAGCTTGTTGAATGTTCAAAGTTATTCAAATGAATGATAAAGCGCTTGTAAAATTTTATTAAAGGTAAAAGGAGCATTTATTTTCGGGTAAAATTCCAATTCAGGAAGAGTAAACAGGTCTTGTTGAGGAATATTTTCCGGCTCGACAATACACTTTTGATTGAATTAATTGTGGTTAATCTAAGCTGGGATCGAGGTACATCCTGTCGTAGCCTGATGATTTTACTCAGATTTTGGAAAGCAGGGTCTGTTGCTCCGGGCTTACTTCAGTCCCGTGTTCTGCCCTATTTTTTTGCAGGAAATAGAATCGGTATCATAAGATTCAGTAGTGCAAAAAAGATAGGGCTGCCACCCGGGTTTGCTTAGCAGGGCCTTTGCTTCTATTACCGGACTGCCCGTACCGATGAAACACAACTTTAGGTCAACTAAACCTTGCCGAAGGAGGTATCTTCCGGCTACGAATCATCTGAAATCAAGCAGCATTTCTTTCGGGAAATACTCCGGAGGAAAGGACTGAACCAAGCGATAACACGCAGGTATTGCTTTCAAAAATCAAATCATAGGCGTCAGAAGCAGCATGAGAACCATTAAAAGGGTGTTTTTTCAATCTTGCTTCTATCGAACTCAGGTTAATTTAAATACTTGAATAGGGCTTAAGCTTCTTGATATATTGATTCTTACCTTTCAAACGAAAACCCCGCATCTGTCTGAGGACCTGCTGAAAGCGTATTCTATTACAGCTTAATTTGTGATCTGGGTTTGTACCCATACACTACGAATTAATTGCCTTCCAAAGCATGTCCTTTAATTCCGACAAACCTTTTTGAGCAACCGATGAGATAAAAACATAGGGAATTTCGGGTAAATCCAATTTCATTTCGTTCATCAGCTCCTCATCAAGCAGATCGGATTTACTTATAGCCAGAATACGAGGTTTTTGCATGAGTTCAGGATTGTAATTTTCAAGCTCACTGATTAAAATATCATATTCATCTTTTACCGTTCTGCCGGTATCCGCAGGAACCAGAAACAATAGAACTGAATTACGCTCAATATGCCCAAGAAAACGGATACCAAGACCCTTTCCTTTGGAAGCACCTTCAATAATTCCCGGAATATCAGCCATAACAAATGAACGATTATCACGGTAAGAGACGATTCCTAAATTCGGCACAAGTGTGGTGAAAGCATAATCCGCTATTTCGGGTTTTGCCGCCGAAACAACTGAAAGGAGGGTAGATTTACCGGCATTTGGAAAACCGACTAAGCCGACATCTGCAAGAATTTTTAATTCGAGCACCCTCCACTCCTCTTTTCCAGGCTCACCGGGCTGAGAAAACCGTGGTGTTTGCTTAGTTGAAGTTTTGAAATGCCAGTTTCCCAATCCACCACGACCACCGGAAGTTAAAATTTTTGATTCCCCATCTTTTGTGATTTCAAATAGAATTTCACCAGTTTCAGCATCCTTGGCAATCGTTCCTAATGGTACTTCCAGAATCTCATCCTTCCCTGTTCGACCTGATTTTTGTCCGCCAGAACCGGGAAAACCATTTTCAGCGATGATATGTTTTCTGTATTTGAGGTGTAATAAAGTCCAGAGTTGACTACTGCCTTTGAGTATGATGTGTCCTCCACGTCCTCCATCACCTCCATCCGGACCTCCCTTAGAGGTCAGAATATCACGGTGAAGATGAAAAGAACCGGCTCCTCCATGTCCAGAGCGACAGCATATTTTTACGTAATCAACAAAATTTGAGCTCTGAGACATAATTTTAAATGACTTAGAAAAAAATCCGAACAGATTTTTTATTGATCTCAGAAAGCATATGAAACTGAATGGATCAGCAATTAATAAGCATCAACAACTGAACAAATCGAATCAAAAATCTGATCAATGGTCCCTACGCCGTTGATCGTGGTTAGCTTATTCTGTTCTCTATAGTAATTGGCTACGGGTGCAGTTTTAGAATTATATTCAACAATCCTTTTCTTAATGATCTCGGGATTAGCATCATCCGGACGGCCAGAGTCTTTTCCTCGAAGCAATAATCGCTTTTCAAGCTCTTCGGAATCCACAACCAAAGCTACCATTCCGGAAATAGCAGAAGCCTTGGTGTTTAATAGCCTGTCCAGGGCTTCAGCTTGAGCAACAGTTCTGGGAAATCCGTCAAATATAAAACCTCTTGCATTTTTATTTGAATCCAACTGATTGCTAATCATTCCAATAACTACCTCATCAGGAACCAAAACACCTTGATCCATCAGTTTTTTGGCTTCAAGACCTAAACTTGTGCCATTAGAAATTTCAGATCTAAGAATATCACCTGTAGACAAATGAATCAATTGATACTTCTCAATTAATTTTTCGGATTGAGTTCCTTTACCAGCTCCCGGAGGGCCAAACAATACTAAGTTCAGCATTCGAATGTTAAATTATTTTCTGCATTACAAATTAATTAATTTGAAGCAGAAATATCCAATAGAATATAAAAAGCCTTTCCGGCTAATTTACGAAAAGGCTTTCCGTGATGTGCATTGTGCACCTGAAGGGAGTCGAACCCCTAACCTCCTGATCCGTAGTCAGGTGCTCTATCCAATTAAGCTACAGGTGCCTTTTTAACGGATTGCAAAAATATGCTTTCTTTTCAAACTAACCTAGTTTTTTTAAAAAAAAGGAAATCGGTTAAAAATCAGGGCAAAAAATCCTGAGTGATTACTAAGAATTAACGTAGTGCTTCGCGTATTGCATCAAAATCAGGCAGATCACCGGCAGATTCCAGTACTTGTGAAAATACAATTTCATGATTCTCATCTAGAACAAATGCAGCTCTTCTTGCTACCCCCTTCAAGTTAAATACAAATTCGTCATAATAGGCTCCGTAAGCTTTCGAAACCTCTTTATTAAAATCAGACAAAAGTGGGAATTGATAATTGTTAAGTTCTTTGAATTTGCCCAAAGTGAATGGAGAATCAACAGAAATTGCCAATATCTGAGCTGCTAGTCCATCATAATAACCAAAGGTATCACGCATCGTACACAACTGGGTGGTACAAACTCCCGTAAATGCCATTGGAAAAAAATGAATAACCACTTTTTTACCCTTAAAATCGCTTAATGAAATTTCCTTAAGTTCTGAACTGTACAATTTGAAGTCAGGTGCTTTTTGACCTTTTGATAGTGCCATATTTTAAATTTATTTAATTTTTTTTAAAGATACTATTATTAACAACTAGGCTATAATTTGTGATAATTGATGACAATTCAGGGACATTCTGTTCAGGGGGAAATTATTAGCGATTTGCACCTGAAATAGCTTTCATCTGAGCATCCACAAATGCTAAGCCTTCGTCAAAAGATTTTGGATGATAGCCTAGGATATCGATTGCTTTATTGAGAATAAAACCGGTTTTTTTAGGTCTCTTTGCAGCCTGATTCAAACTATCGACAGAAATTGGATTAATGAGAGAACGGTCTAAATTCCAATAATCGGCCACTTTCTCAACAATTTGTAAAATACTTAACAGATCCTTTCCTGAAGCATTAAAAATACCCGAGGCATTCTTCTTTGCGGCAAGCAGACAGCATTTAGCCAAATCTTCTGCAAGCGTTGGCATTCGCCATTGATCGTTTACCACCTGGATAGGATTGCCCTTTTCAAGTGCCTCTTTTGCCCAAAGTATGATATTGCTTCTGCTCATATCATTTACAATGCCATAGACAATGATGGTTCTTAAGATCACCCATTGACAGGATGATTGCTGCAAAAGTTGCTCCGCTTCAAGTTTGGTTTGCCCATAATAACTTAATGGATTGGGTTGATCCTCTTCAGTGTAGGGCCCGTCTTCGCCATCAAATATAAAATCGGTAGACAAGTGGATTAATTGAATATGATATTGTTCAGAAAGCCGGATCAGACCCTTAACCGAATCTACATTCAAAGTATGGCAATTTTCCTTATCATTTTCGCAGGCATCCACATTGGTCATGGCTGCCGTATTAATAATCGTATCAGGATGATATTTTTCTATAACCTGTTGGATGTTTAGAAAATCAAGTATATCCATATCCTCATAGCTGTAACCTTTCTTAACCGGATGCCGGTTAGGACCTTTTGAACTTGCAATCAGTACAACTTCAGGATCGGAAAGACAAAGATCAGTTAATTTCTGACCAAGTAATCCATTACTGCCTGTTACTAGAATTTTTTTCATTGCTCAAATAAAACAGTATTTTTCTTAACAAAGGAATAAAATGTAATTCATTTGAGAATGGAGAATTGAAAAACACCAGTGTCCGGTGAAAGCTCTAAATGAAGTTTCATAGGATCCAAGGGGTTCCAGCTTTCGCTGGATCCGATAATTATCGGATGACAATCCGAGGGGCGGGAAAAGGAAATTCCGTACTTCGCCGCAATCTGAATGTTATCATTATGGGTGTCCTTGAGGCACTTAGATCCTGGCGGAGGCCAGGATCTCCCCGTTACTAAAAAAAATGCATGTCATTCCAGCGAAAGCTGGAACCTCATTTTAATTATCCGAATATTTGGTAAGAGCGAAAGCTGGAACCTCATTTTAGTTATCCTAATATTTTGTTAAGAGCGAAAGCTGGAACATCATTTTAATTATCCGAATATTTTGTTCCACAAAAGGACATGCTTTTAAAAACTTTAGTGAAATACTCATTTTAAAAAAAATTAGCGTATTTGACTTTAAGTTTAGTTTTTCCCCAGATACTCATAATTCAAAATTGAAAAACCAGATAGCTTTTGGGTTTACAATTTCCACCATTTTGTGCGTCATCTCGTCGCAGGAGAGATCTGTTGATTTTAAGTCCAAAAAGATAAAAATTAATAGGGTTCGTTCTAATTAGTTTGAAATCCCTCCTATGTAGGGATGACGCTTAGCTACAGCATCGTTCCTGTGTTAATTCTTGGTTCTTGGCTCTTGGTTCTTGGTTCTTGATAATCAATACTCACCACTCAATTCTAATTAATAAAAAAAATTCAATTAAGTATTTGATTTACGGTGATAAAGAGTATTTTTGCAAACCAAAAAATCCCTCTAAAAGGGACTGAATTGTTGATTTAAAAAAGATTTAAAAATTATATGCCAAACGCCGGAAAAATTGCACAGATCATCGGACCAGTAGTAGACGTCAGCTTCACCGAAAATGCCAAATTACCAAAGATTTACGATGCGCTAGAAATTGTAAAAGATAATGGACAAAAGATTATTCTTGAAGTTCAGCAACATCTTGGAGAAGACAGAGTTCGTGCAATCGCGATGGACTCGACAGATGGTCTTGTTCGTGGAATGCAGGTAATTGATAACGGGGCGGCGATAAAAATGCCTATTGGTGATAAAATTAAGGGACGTTTGTTTAACGTTGTCGGACAAGCCATCGATGGGATAGACACCATGGAGAACGCCGATGGTTATCCAATCCACAATACTCCACCAAAGTTCGACGAATTAAGTACTGAAACTGAAGTGCTCTTCACAGGTATCAAAGTAATTGACCTCCTTGAGCCCTATGCAAAGGGCGGTAAGATTGGTTTGTTTGGTGGTGCAGGTGTGGGTAAAACTGTTTTGATTATGGAGCTTGTAAACAACATCGCAAAAGCTTATGCAGGTTTATCCGTTTTTGCAGGTGTTGGAGAGCGTACCCGTGAAGGAAACGACCTTTTACGTGAATTCATCGAATCCGGAGTAATCAACTACGGAGATGCCTTTAAACATTCCATGGAAGAAGGAGGCTGGGATTTAAATTCTGTTGATAAAGAAGCATTGAAAGATTCTAAAGCCACATTGGTTTTCGGACAAATGAATGAGCCTCCGGGTGCACGCGCCAGGGTAGCCTTGTCGGGCCTGACTGTTGCAGAATATTTCAGAGATGGTGATGGAGAAGGACAAGGGAAAGACATTCTTTTCTTCGTAGACAATATATTCCGTTTTACCCAAGCCGGTTCTGAAGTTTCCGCGCTACTGGGTCGTATGCCATCGGCTGTAGGTTACCAGCCAACACTAGCCACTGAGATGGGTTTAATGCAGGAAAGAATTACCTCGACAAAGCGTGGTTCAATTACCTCGGTGCAGGCTGTTT
>Ga0194133_10003189_pt1 | contig 23699 bp, 39 predicted proteins | sample TA2KigOf40mmetaG_FD_155448 | JGI IMG/M metagenome (GOLD analysis project Ga0194133, IMG submission 155448) | Freshwater microbial communities from Lake Tanganyika, Tanzania - TA2015055 Kigoma Offshore 40m | ecosystem: Environmental > Aquatic > Freshwater > Lake | place: Tanzania: Lake...
AGCGGCGCCTCGCTCGAGCCCATCACGGCGGAGCTGGTGTTGGATGAACCGGGGCAGGAGACCTTGCCTGTGCCGGTGGCTGAGAGCTGGGGCGAAGCAGCGCGTTATGCCCAGTTGCGCTTGCTGCTCGAGCGCACCGTGATCTTCACGTTTATCAGCGTGGGCCTCCTCAGCCTCTGCGTGCGTGATGTGCACAGCGGCGACTCGGTGTTGCCGCAGGAATGGCGCACGTTGATCTATTTCGCCTCTCTGTTTGCGGTGTGGCTGCAAATGCACAATGGCTTTGCCATTTATTACGCCAAGAAGTATTTCAGTCTCAATCCCGTGCCATCGGCCGATGGTCCTAATCCCCAGGGCTTTGTGTTTGCAGGTTCGGATGAGCCGGAATTTACCGATTTTCTGTATGTTTCTTACGCTGTGGGTCTCACCTATGCGATGAGCGACACCAATCTTGAAGACAGCTCTGTGAGGCGCGTGGTGTTATTTCACTCGGTTGTCAGTTTCTTATTCTATTCCACCGTGATCTCGGCGGTGGTCAATCTGATCACCTCGGGCTGAGCGCGCTTCAGATCCCCAGCGAGCGCAGCCAGGCGCCGATGCCGCTGTGGGTCATCGGCGCCTCCATGTTGCGATCCAGGAACCAGAGGTAGCCAGCGGCCGCATTGAGGGCGATCACCAGGGCCCAGACGCGCCATCCCTCGGGCAGTTTCATCGCGGTTGGCTTGGGGGTCATCGGTGACAACGTTACGAAATGCGTGCTTCTTGGCGTCAAGCGGGCGCTTGGTAGCGGCGCGAACGCCAGCCATGCTCGCTCGGGCGCACAGTGTGGAGGTAGCAACCGCTACCAAAACGTTCACCTCGCATCTGCGAGGCGCAGTTCGATCCAGGCCATGGAACGGGGACCTGGGCTTGCCTGTGGACAACGACCATGACCCTCACCTATCGCGGCCAGAAGTACGAGCAGAACAAGCAGGCTGCTCCCCAGCAGCATCCAGCTCTTGCCTATCGCGGTATTCGCTACCAGAAGTGATCGGCTGCCAGAGCTGACGCGCAAGCCCCGCATTGCGGGGCTTTTTTGTGCCTTGCAGCGCCCAGTGTTGCCTCGGCTAACCGGTCAGTTCACGAAGCGTTTGTAGAGCCAACGCACGAAGTTGCCCACCACAGGAACAGGTTCAAACGTGGGGCCCACGAAATCGAAATAGTCGCGGTGATCAACGATCTTGCCCGAGTCGTTGAACAAAAGACGCGTTGCGCCGGGATAAATAAACTCAATTCCCTTGATCTTCAGGCCCATCGTCCATTCCACGAAGGCCGTGTTGCCGTCGATGGCGATGGCTCCGGGCTCCAGAAACACATCATCGCAGCGGCGCAGCAATCCTTCCTGAGCAGCCAGATACGCCTCAAGCCCCTGTTGTTTCTGGGTGGGGTCTTCAAACACCACCGTTTCGCTGTAGGCATCACGCCATTGCTGCTCTGTTGGAGCGGGGGCTCCGTAGGGCTTGGTGAACAGGGCGCGCAGTTGTGAGGTGTCCACGGGGATCGGCAGGGTTGGTCATTGTGGCCGCCTGCAAGCAGGGTGCCGTGATGAGCCGCCATGCCTGAGCCTTACTGCGTAACTTGGGTGGCCGATCGTTTTGCCGGCAAGCCCGTGCAAAACGGCTGCCCCCGTTGATGATGCCCAAACAGGATTTCGTTTACGAGCCGCTTGAAGCCTTCGGTGAAGGTCTCACCACCCGCCGCCCCTGGAACACCAAGGCGTTGGCGGGAGTGGAGCGGCTCAATGGGCGGGTGGCGATGCTGGGTTTTGCAGCGGCCTTGATCGGTGAATGGCTCACCGGCCATGGCCCTGCCGGCCAAGTGGTGGCGCTGTTGCGCTGGTATCTCTCCTGATTGGGCATCAAAAAAGCCCCAGGCTTTGGGCCTGGGGCTCGTGCTCAGAGCTGACAGCGGAGAGCTGATCGCTCAGAGCTTCAGAAGCAGAACGGCAGGAACTGGGTGCGGCAGGCGGCATAACCGTCCACCAGAGCGCCGAGGCCGATCTGATGGGCAATCCCGGCGCCAGTGAGGCCCTCGGTGATGATGCCGATCACGATGCCGAGCATGGCGGCGCGGCCGTTGAACAGTTCAACGCGCTTCAGCTGCTCCATATGGATCTGCTGTGTGGCGCGATCCCAGTACCACTTGTCGTTGGCAGGGCTGTTGGTCATGGCTTCAGCCCAGGCCGATCTGGGAGAGGATGCCCTGGCCGGTGAGCAGCTCGGTGCCGAGGCCGATCACGAAGCCGAGCATGGCGAGGCGGCCGTTCCAGGTTTCGGCGAAGCCAACGAAACCGAAGCGGGAGGTGGAGTCGGACATGAGACGTTACGGAACGTTTCAACAACCGTAACGGATCGTGAAGCCTTTTGGGTGCGGGGTAGCCAAATTCGTGTGAGCGCATCAACGCGGCCCTTTGGGAGGTTCGGCGATCGCGGCCTTCGCCTTCGTTCCGGCTGAACAGTGCGACGGTTTCCGCCTGGCTAGGACGGCGTTTTGTCGATGAGCCCGATCTTTCCCTGCAAGGGCTGCGGCACATTCATCGAGCGCTCAACCCAGCACTACCGGCGCGTGAAGGGGCAGGTGCTCTGTTCCACCTGCGCCGATGCGCGGGACGCGGCGGCCCAGATGCGCCCGGTGTTCTGGCGGCGCTGGCTGCAGCGATTCAGGTGGCAGAGCGGAGGCGGGTGCTGATGCCCAGCCCCACCTCAACGGGCACGGTGCCGTCGGGATGCAGGGCCTGTGGTGTGGTTCGCAGGGTGTGAAGCAGCTGGGCTCTCTGATCAGGGCTGAGGCGCAGCAGCTCCGCCAGGGCGTGAGGGTCGATGCGGCCCAGGCGGGCGCGGGAGAGATCCGACACGGGGAGGCTCCACCACTGGTGATGTGCTGGACGCTAGTCGCCACATCTGGTGGTGTCAGCCCCTGTTCATGGTTCTGGATCTTGGGTGTGCTGCCTGGTTGCCCGGTGGGGTCTCGCTCGCTCCCAGACCAGATCGAACACGTAATAGAGCAGCGTGAGGCCGATATGGATCTCGATCGATTGCTTGATGCCGATGAACAGTGCCGTAAAGGCGATCGCAATAACCCGGTAGGCGAGGGCTTTCCACAGCAAGGCCAGTCGCATGCGGTCTTGGTTCGCGCGGAAGCTTTGGGTGTTCATTCTGCTGCCGGTCGCTGTGGTTGGCGTGGGAGCCGTTGACACCCTTCGGTGGACCGGCTAGTACAGGTGTACTTTGCTCCGGGGTTGATGGCTGTCGCCTCTCCGTATGCCGTATTCCGTGCCGTGGATGTGATCTGGCCAGTCGGATCCATGCAGCCGCTGCCGCCACTGCCACCTTCGCTGCCGGTGGTAGCGCCGCCTGTGACTCGTGTGCGCAAGCGCCCCCGGGCCAGTGCGGTGCAAGGTGAGTTGTTCCCTTCGCTGCCATGGGCGCCCTGAGTGCGCTTAGTGGCGCTTCAGCAGCTGCGCGCCCCAGTGGCGTGGGCCGTCGTTCTCGCGCACATGCAGCTGGGCCATCGAGGCGGCGAAGCGGATGCCTCCGCGACGCAACACCGAGCCGAGGTGCCAGACCACGGCGCCAGTAATCAGCATCCAGGCGAGCAGATGCAGGTGGTAAGCCAGGTGGTCGAGTTGGCCTGTGCGCAGCCAGTCTTCCTGCATCAACTTGCCGCTGCTCACGGCCAACAGCAACCCAATCAGTGCAGCGGCATTGGCGGGCTGGCGTAGGCGGCCCCGGCCGATGCTGATCGCGTACAGCACAAACAACAGCGCCACCGGCCAAAGCAGCGCGCCGAATGTGCCGTGGATGTCGATCCACTCGCCTGGCACGGCAAGCGGAAGGCGGAACCAGCGCCTGTCGTGGTTGGCGAGCACCACCAGGCCACTCAGCCAGGCCAGCGGCACCAGGATGGCGGTGATGCCGTGCAACAACCGCAGCAGCGAGGGTTGGTAGGGAACCGTGCGTCCCATGGTTTAAGTCAGGGCTTGTTGGAGTGACACCAGCGCAAAGGCGATAAACAGCCCGCCACTGAGGCGGTAGAGCACTTTCTCGCTGATTCGCCCGCCGATCCACTTGCCGGCTCCCACCGCTAGCCAGGTGTGACCAGGGCATGGCCAGCCAGGGTGCTTGCCAGAACGATGGCGGTAACTTAGGCGCGCTCGCAGCCGAGTATCAGGCCAGTGGATCGGTGTCTGCGATCAGGCTGAAACGATCGGAGTCGTGGTCGCTCTCGTGGTGGTCGATGGATGATCCACCCAGCGCATACTCCGCGTCGTCGTGATACACCTCGTGGCCATAGCCATGGTGATCGTCGTAGCCGCTGGAGTGATCGCGGTCATCGTGATCACGCTCATAGCGCCCGGATTCACCACCCGAGATGATCGGGTCGTCGCTGAAGCTGTCCACTGATGCATTCATTGAACGGCGGCGACCCTTGTGGTCATCGTGGCGCTCGCGGCGATGATCGCGGTCGCGGTGATTGCGTTGACGGTCGCGGGACATGGAACGTCTCCGGAGAACCTTTTCAACGTATGCAGGCTCCCGTGAGGAACTCGTGAGGGCCTCAACGTGATGGGCAGCGATAGAGATCCGGCCCCTGGGGGGCGCTTGGGGTTGCCTTCGCGATCACGCTGCAGGTCCGTTGGCCCCTGCTGGGATCGCTGGCGCTCAGCACCAGCTGTTCTGCGTCGCTGAGGCGCAGTTGGCGCCGCGCCCTCGAGCCGGTGTTGGTTTCCTGCCCTACGTACCAGCTCAGGCTGGGGCGCTCGTCCTCCTGAAGCAGCAGGGGAGGCGGCCCCCCTGCGCTGGCGAGTGGCTTCAGCCAGGCTGCAGCGGGCTGCACGCTCCATTGCTCGCTCAATTCCCAGAGCCAGATGGGACTGGCGAACAGCTCAAACAGGGCCACCCAGAGCAAGGCCACCAAGGCCGCCGCACCCCATTGCCGCCAGCGCAGTTGCGGTGTGAGCAGCAGGCTGCCACCCAGTAGCAGGGCCAGTGCGGCGGGGAGCGTTATCGCCGCTGGCGCGCCGAGCTGCCCGTGCACGGCCATCAGTGCGGCGCCCGCCAGGAGCCAGAACCAGGGCACGGCCAGCAGCAGCCGGTTGGTGAGGGCGTTTTCGGGCTTGCCGCGGTGGATCAGCTGCGCCAGCAGAGGCCCCACGCTCAAGGTGAACGAGGGCCAGAGCAGGTGGCTGTACCAGGGAAGTTGGGTGCGCAGCGGCAGCACCGCCGCCGCGGTGAGCAGGGTGAGGCCTAGACACCAGTAGCCCCAGCGGCTGCGGCACTGTTGCAGGGCCATCAGCATCGCCAGCGGCCAGAGCGCCAGCCAGGGCCATCCCCCTTCAAGCACCTCAAGCACCGGCACCATCCAGCCGCCGCTGTGCCCCTCGATGGAGCTCACCACCCGCGCTAGGCCCTGATGGCCCCACATGGCGAGGGCGTCGGGCCCGCGCTCCAGCAGATGCCATCCATGCCAGAGCAGCCCTGGCAGCAGGCCGATCACGATCCAGAGGAGTACAGGCAGCCATTGCCGCAGTGCCCAGCGCCGCTCCCAGGCCAGCAGCAGACAAGCCCCTGCCAGCAACGGCAGGCTTGCCGGTGCCTTGAGCAGCAGAATCGCCGAGCCAGCCACACCAGCGATCAACCCCCACTGGCGTTGTTGGGGGGCTGAAGGCTCGGGTGGCAGGCTGAGTAAAGCCCACCATTGCAGCGCCATGGCGCTGATCAAGCTGCCATCCAGCATCGCCAGGCGACCATGGCGCATCAGCGGCAGCAGGGTGAGCGCCACCGCGGCTGTGCAGAGCGCAGCCAGCCGATCGCCTGGCCGCAGGCGTGCCTGCACCAAGGCCACCAAGGGCACGATCAAGCTGGAGCCCAGCGCCGGAATGGCGCGCACCAGCCACTCCGGTGGAACCTGCCGGATTCCTTCGCTGCCAGCGCTGTGGCGCCAGACACTGATGGCCAGGCCCATCAGCGCATGCAACAGCGGCGGTTTGTTGAGGTAGGGCTCGCCCCACAGGCTGGGCAGCAGGTTGCCGGGAAAGGGCCGCAGGCTGATCTCTTCAGCCACCCGTGCCACCAAGGCCTCATCCCAGTCGCGCAGGGGGACACCGCCGAGATGGTGGAACAACAGCAGGATTGCGGCAGACCAGAGCAGCAGAATCCACCAACGCCAGGCCATCGCTGCGGCGCTGAAGGCGCCAAAAAGCAAACCGTTTCACAATTGGGTGAAGAACTCGTGAAGGGCTGGTGAAGATCGCCGCTTCAGCTGGCGGCCGGTAGTAGCGCCACCATGCGGCAGCCCCCGCTTCGGGCGCTCTGGGCCTCAATCAGCCCTCCATGCACCTGGGTGATGCTGCGGGCGATCGAGAGCCCCAGGCCTGAATTCGAGCCGCTGCGACTGGCATCCGCCTGCCAGAAGCGCTCAAACACCAGCTCACGCTGTTGGGCGGGAATCCCAGGTCCGTCGTCCTCGATCGCCACGCTCACCTGTTGCCCTTGGCATTGCACCTGCAGGGTCACCGCTCCACCAGCCGGCGTGAACTGCATGGCATTCACGAGCAGGTTGCTCACCAGGCGCTGCAGTTGATCCGGATGGCCGTGCACCATCGCCGGCCGTTGCAGCACACAGCGCAGCTGCAGATGCTGGCTAGCGGCACGATCTTGATACAGAGCAGCGAGATCTTCAGCCAGATCACAGAGATCAAACCGCTGCCAGTGCTGTTGATCCGGGGCTGCGCGATCCAGGCGCGTGAGCAGCAGAAGATCATCAACCAGGCGGGTCATTTCGGCTGCGGCCTGATCAATGCGATTCAGTTTCTGGCTGAGCTCCGGTTCGGCGCGATCCAGCTGTCCCCGCTCGCGTGCTGCGCCGATCACGGCGCGAATGGCGGTGAGGGGATGGCGCAGCTCGTGGGAGGCATCGCTGCTGAAGCGCATCAGGCGCTGCAGTTGATCACGAATCGGTTTGAGCGAGCTACCCACCATCCATTGGCTGAGCACGGCGGCAGCCAACGCCCCAACGGCGCCGCCCACCACAAGCCCATTGCGCAGCCGCACGAGTTCACGATCGCTTGTAGCGGTGGAGAGGGCGCTGAACACATACCCCTCCAATTGGCGATTGGCTGCGGTTGATTCCCTCAGATATACAGGCCGCCAATAGCCAACGCCGTTGGGCACCGCAACGGATTGGCGTTCGTTTGGACGATTCAGGGCCTGCAGGGCCTTGAGATCGGTTGGTAGTTCACCGAATTGACTGAGAATCTGACGGTCTTTGTTGAAGAGAACAATCTTTTTGTTGTCCAGGGTTGATGCCCGCGACTCCAGCAGTGCCACATGCCCTGATTCCAGTTGCAGTTGTTGATCGGGCAGATGGCTGTATTCCTCCACCTCGTGCAGGATCAGTGGCATCTGTGAGGCGGCGGCCGAGGCTAGCTGTTGCACCTGTTCGCGCAGCAGGGCTGAGCGGGCGCGGCTCACTTCAAGAAACACCGCAACGCCAAACACCAACAGCACAAAGCCCGAAATCAGCACATAGCGGCCGGTGAGCTTCCAGCGAATGCGGCTGAGATCCGGCTCCATCGCGGCTGTTGTCATCAAGCGTGGCTGGCGTTGAGGCGGAAGCCAACGCCATACACAGTCTCAATCAGGTCGGGTGGGGCGCCGGCTTGGCTGAGCTTGGCCCGGATGTTTTTCACGTGGGTTTTCACGCTTTCATCGCCCGGCACATCCGCCCAGGCCCAGGCGGCTTCAATCAGCTGATCTTTGGAGCAGGTGCGTCCCCCCGCGCGGAGCAGCGCTTCAAGCAGGGCATGCTCCTTGGGGGTTAACCGCAGGTCCTGGCAGTTGAAGCTGGCGGTGCGGCCATCCAGGCTGAGCTGTAAGTCACCCCAGTTCCAGTCGTCGCGCAGCGGCCGGGCAGCCCGCCGCAGCAGTGCCTGGATCCGCGCTTTGAGCAGCGCCGGCTCAAACGGTTTCACCAGGTAGTCATCGGCTCCCTGCTCCAGGCCGAGCACGTTGTCATCCAGGCTGTCGCGGGCGGTGAGCATCAGCACCAGGGGCTGATTGATGGGTAAGCGCCGCAGTTGGCGGCACACCTCAAGCCCATCGAGGCCCGGCAGGTTGAGATCGAGCAGCACCAGATCAAAGTGGCCGGCCTCGAGCAGGTTGAGCGCCTGCTTGCCATCGGCGCATGCTTCCGGCACCAGACCCCAGTGCAGCAACAGTTCCTTCAGCGCGTCACGGATCACGGGATCGTCTTCCACGATCAGCACTTTCATGCCTAGGAGTGGTCCGCCTGGAGCCTCATGCTCTCTCGATCCTGCAGAGCGCGAGGTGAAGAAGTCGTGAAGCTCTTCACGGGTTCTCCCCGCCGCCGGGGTTAGTGAATGCGTGCTGAGCGCTGGGGTGATTGAGCCATGCACAGGTTGACCGTGTCGGCTGCCGCACTGTTGGCTGGGATTGGGTTGGGAGCTGTTCCCAGCTGGTCGTCGCCCCATGCCGCAGGCCCCTGCGCAGGGCGTTTGCAGCAGCTCGGCTACAGGGTTGTTGAGCTCGATGCCGAGGAGGCCCACAGTTCACTGTATGAAGCGCGGCGTGGCCGTGACGAGGTGAAGCTGATGGTGAAAAACGGCAGCTGCCTCGTGGAGCGGGTGTGGCTGGATGAATAAGGCCGCCTACACGTAGCGACCGGGATATTCGCCGGGATGGTCGATCCGCGTCACCCTGACCCCTGCAGCGCTTTTGCCTGAGAAGCGCAGGAGATCGCTGCCGCTCACGGGATAGCCCAGCTCCTGGGCGAGCATCGCCACCGCGTCGGCGGTGATGGCTTCGCTCACCTGCTGCCGCAGGACAGGATCGGCCTGAACCCGGGCCAGGAACTGCTCCAGAGGCGTTGGTGTCACGGCCGGCTGCTCACGCCCATGCCACCAGCGTCGCACCGATGGCCATGGTGAGCACCCCGATCCAGGCCTTCAACCCAAGGGGTTCACCCAGCACCAGCCAGGCCAGCAGGGCCACCGGCCCGAGCTGGAGGGCGCGGTTGTAGCAAAACCACGACAACCCGGTTGCCAGGCCTGAGAGGGCCAGGGCCAGTTGGCCGCGGCCTGCAAGCACCAAGGTCAGGGCGATGGCTACCACCAGGGTGCGCACCAGCGTGGCCAGCCCAGCATCGATGCTCTGCACCCCGAGCTTGGTGAGCAAGGCGGTGATGGCGGCGAACAGTGCCGCGGCTGCGGCCCATAGCTGCCAGCTCTGCACGATGCCGTTCCCACGGGTTGGTGCCCTGAGGCTACGGGCCCTGCTCGCTGTCGCTGGTTGGGTGGACGTGATCGTTGCTGTCCCAGTCCATGCGGATCAAGAGGTCCATGGTTTGGCGTTGGATCTCGATCTGTTGCAGCAGCAGGTGCGCCGCTCGTTTGGCCTCCTCAAGGGTGGTGATGGCTTCGATTTCGCGCCGCACAACCTCGCTGTTGAAGGCGCGCCCCAGTTGCTGATCCATGGAGTCTCTTGTCGTGCCAGAGCATGGCGAGAGCGGCTCAGCCGTGCCATCAATCTCAAGGGTTGATTTCGATTGTTGCGTTGGGATCGCTCACCTGGCTGGTACGGTTCGGAAGCAGGTTGCGATGGGCCAGGTACGCGTGGGCTGTGCGATGTTGCTATGAATCTTGTTCTTCTTAGCGACGAGGATTGGATCGGTTCGGATTGCGTTGTATTGCGGGATCACCGTGCTGATCATCTGCGCCATCTGCTCAAGCTCCAGGTGGGTGATGCAGTGCGTGTGGGGCACCTTGGGGGGCTTCGGGGTGAGGGAGTTGTGCAGGCGATGAATGCCGATGGGGTGCAGCTTCATATTCAGCTGCATCAAGCTCCCCCGCCGCGCCATCGCTTCGATGTGGTGCTCGCTCTCCCGCGCCCGAAGATGTTGCGCCGGATCCTGCGCACCGTGGCCGAATTTGGTGTGGCCAATCTGCATTTGATCAACACGGCGCGTGTGGAAAAGAGTTATTGGCAGAGCCCTTTGCTTCGGCCAGGCAAGGTGCAGGAGGCCCTGCTCGCTGGCATGGAGCGCGCCAGCGACACAATCGCTCCGCAGGTGCATCTGCACAAGCGATTTCGCCCCTTTGTGGAAGATCAGCTTGTGAATCTCTGCGCTGGCCGGCCCTGCTGGATGGCACATATGGAGGCCCCGCGTGCATTGGCGGATGTGCCCCCTGATCCTGCTGTGGTGATGATCGGCCCAGAGGGTGGATTTGTGCCGTTTGAGGTGGAGCTCGCAGAACGGGTGATCGCCCAGCGGGTGCATCTCGGTGGCCGGGTCCTCAGTGTGGATACAGCCTTGCCTGCTGCTTTGGCCCAGGCTCTTTAATACGCTCGCGGGTCAAGGTTGTCGTGATGATCATCGAGCTGTTGATCGCCCTTGGGCTCCCTATCGCCTACCTGGTGGTCACCACCGCTGTGTTGACGACTCGTCATCAACAGCTGCCCCGGGTGCTGCAGCGGCTCACCGCCCGCGATGCCCTGCTTTGGAACACCATGGTGGGCATCACCATCGCAGCGGCGGCGCTGCGATGGGCCTTACATCGCTGAGAGCAGGAGAGTGCACAGGGGGTGATGGAGCAGCTGAACTGGGGCACCGTGCAGCTGGGGTTGTTTGCCTTGGCCTTTGGCGGATTGCAGATCTGGTGGATCGGCAGCACCCTGCGCCGCCAACGGCTGCCCCGGCCGCTCAGCGAGGCTGAGTTCCGCCGCCGCTTGGAGAGGATCTGGCACAAGCAGACCTGAGTGCTAAGCGTGGCTCCAATCACGAGCGGTTCACGCCCTTCCAGATCCACCAGAGCACCACGGCCAGGATCGCCCAGGGCAACAGGGCCCGCAGCAGCACCAGTGCTCCAAGCACCACCAACGCCGAAATGGCGGCGCGCTTGGTGAGTGTTTTGGCGTCGTCGGTCATGTACTGCCAACGAGGGATCAGGGCCATGGAGCAGCGTGGTGCGCGGGACCGGAGCATCATCGGTAGCGCAGACCCCTTCAGGAGCAGATCCAGCGTTCAGGAGCCCTTGGGGCACCGCACGAGGTTGTGTGCTGCCCAGCCACGGAATCACACCAAAAACCCCCGAGCAGCGCCCGAGGGTCATGGACAAATCAACATTCCAATGGCAAGGGTTGGTTGAAGCTGCTGGCGTTGGCGCCTGGGGCCGAACGTTCCAGGTGTGGGCTCTTGGTTCTCCTGGGGCACCTCAGGCGGTGCAAACGGAGTGTCGATCAGTCAGGCGCACGAGGTGAGACACAGCGGCGAGGGCTGCTCTCTTGCCCGGCTGAACGACCCACCCACGGTTGGGTGAAGACTGTTGGAGCAGGGGCCTGCAGTCAGCGTTGCTTCGATGCGTGCTGCGGTGGGCTGTCAGCCATGGTTGGCTCCTCCCTGGGTTGATGGCTGCAGCATCGCCACATCCCAAGGAGCAGGGCAATCGGGATTTACACGCATTGCCTTTGCTGCCGAGGAGGAGCAAGTTGGTGGGTTTGGCCCAGCGTCTAGAAGCTGAAGCTGATGCCTGTGCCGATGTGGTGCTGCCAGCCCACGCCCCAGCCTTCACCTCCCTGGCTGCTGTAGATCGGCTTCCAGTGGGCAAACACCACCACCGAGTTGGCCAGGGGATACTCCAGCTCGATTTCTCCACCCCAATCGGTTCGGAACGGCAAGCCGGCATAGGAGCCGGGGCTGTAGAAGCGTGGACCGGCTGAGAGGGTGATATTTAACAGGTCGATATTGAAGCCAAGACCCAACCAAGGATCGGTGTAATTGCCCAGATATGTGCCTTCGCTTTCCCAGCCTGTTCTGTTTTCAAGCGAGAGGAAGACCCCATCCACGATCGATTCAAGGCCATCCCCCAGGGCAAAGTTCACATCGCCATCTCCCAGCGCCCAGATCGCTTGAACTCCCAGCTCATTCTTCAGCCCAGCCACGTCATCGCCTTGGCTGCCGGTGACGTAGTAAGGCCACCAGGTAAGAGATACCTCAACGCGATCATTCGGTTGATAGCGCGCCTGGAGATACCCCTTCACATCGGTGCGGCGATAGGGGCTGCCGTCGGAATGGCTATCGCTGTGATGCCCTCCGTGATCCCCGTCGTGGTGTTCTCCGTGGTGATCACCATGACCGTCCACATGCACGCGCCCGTAGAAGTGTTCGGCTTCACCCCACACCAGGGCAGGCCCCAACTGGGCTTCGATGGCAAAACTGCCTTCGTTATCGAGGCCCCATTCAAAGACGGCGCCGAACAGGCCGTCCAGGGCGTAGTGGCGCGGCTGCCCTTCCAGGTTGTTCTCCAGCCCTGCGTGGCCCTCGATCGTGATCAACGGTCGAACGCGAAATTCGCCTGGAGCGAGTTCTTCGCCGCCTGCGGTGGCATGGGCCCAGGTTGGACTTGGTGAGGCGCCCGCGGCCAGGCAGGCCATTGCGACGAGAATCGTGTGTCGTTTGCTCATCGAATCGCGGCCCATTGTTGTTGCAGTGCAGATGCCGTTTGTTGATCGCAACGGCCCCCTTGCGCGGTCACGAAGGTGCACACGTTGGCGGTGGCGGTTTGGATCAGTGATTGGCCTGGTGCCTGGCCATCGGCGAACAGCGGTTGTTTGGCGATGGCCACACCGCTCACGGAGCTGATCCGCCGCAACGTTTTCGACGGCGGCAACGCCTCGGCAAAGATGACCTTGGTGCCCGACTTGCGGATGGCGGCGCTGATGGCAGCCAAGCTCGAGGGCCGCAGCGTTCCGCCTGTTGCGAAGGTGTCGAGCACGGGGAGCTCTCGGATGCCGTAGCGGCTGGCGAAGGCCGAAAACGCCCGGTGCTCACTCACCAACACCCGTTGTGCAGTTGGCACGGTCTGCAGCTGTTGTGCGCTCCAGCTGCCCAGTTGGTTGAGCACGGCTTGCATGGCCTGGCTGCGTCGTTGGAGAGCGGGGCCCTGTGCGCTGCCCAGCACGGGCTTCAGAGCTGAAGCCGTTGCCTGAACCATGGCGCTGGTCAGGGCTGGGTCGTGCCAGACATGGGGATCGAGTGCTTTGTTGCGCGGCACAGCCCGCTCAGCCACCGGCACCACAGGGGCACTGACGCGAATGCGTTGCATCGCCGGCGTGAGGTTGTACCCGTTCATCAGCACAAGCCGAGCGGAGCTCAGGGCTTGCCGATCGGATCCGCGCAAGGCGACGCCATGGGGATCAGCTCCAGGTGGAATCAGGCAGGTCACGCGAGCGGCGCCCTGCACAAGCGATCGGGTGATATCGCAGAGCACGCCATCCACGGCCACCACCAAGGGTGGCGGTGGTGCTGCAGCCATGAGAAGGCCCGCAAGGGCACCTGCAGCCATCAAGTCCAGCATAGCTTTGTGAACGATAACGGTTCTCAGTGCATGCTGCTTCGCTCGGCTGCCGCGCCCTCGTCCGTGAGGGCTTGGGCGCCGGCCATGGCATCGATGTCGACCTGGGTCTGGCCCATGAATCAGCCCTCAAGGGAGCCGAAACCGATGCCACCAAGCGAGCCCTGATGACCTTTGGCAATCCCTTTGGCCTGGCCCTCTACGACAAGCAACAGCGCCAAGTGAGCAGCTCAGCTGCTGCCACCACCCCGGCACCCGTGGCCAACGGAGCCAACCATCCCAGTTCTGGGATGCCTGATGCTCCCCTTCAACCTGCCGCCATCTCCCGGCTACAGGAGCAGATCAAGGCTCTGCCCCCTGCTCAACTCGACGCCTTCTCTAAGGGCTTTCGCGCTGTCTTCCAGGTGCCTGATGCCGTGCCCTCCCTGGCGGGGTTGATCACCACAAGCCGCCATCAGCGCTGGATTGAGGGCTTCCTGGCGGAGGCGGCTTCCGCCTGATCCATGGATTCTGCCTACTGTTGGCATGGCGACGGGGTTTCTGCCATGCCGACACCAAGCCATCTGGATTGGGCCGATTGCCCGGCTGTGGAACAGGATCCGCAGCGCGTCAGCGGCGCCTGGGTGTTCCGCGGCACCCGGATTCCCGTGGCGGCGCTCTTCGAGAACCTGGAGGACGGCGTTTCCCTGGTGGAGTTCGTGGAACTCTTCCCTGGGGTGAGTGCAGCACAGGCCCGCCAAGTGCTCGAGCACGCCGCCAGAAGTACGGCCGTGGTCCTGGCGTAGTGCGCATCCTGTTTGATCAGGGGACACCAGCTCCTCTGCGGCGATGGCTGAGTGCCCATCAGGTCAGCACCGCTTACGAGCAGGGCTGGTCAACCGTGACCAACGGCGATCTGATTCGCCTGGCTGAGCAACAGGGCTACGAACTGCTGATCACCACGGACACCAACCTGCGCTATCAGCAGAATCTGCAATCCCGCACCATCGCAATCCTGGTGCTCTCCACCACCAGCTGGCCGCGGATCAAAGCAGCAGCCGATCAGGTGGTGGATGTGGTGGCTGATCTGGCGCCCGGGGATTACTGCGAGCTCCGTATTCCCTGATCAGCCCAACGGGAGCAGCAGAAAAGGCCGGCCAGCGGCCGGCCCTGCCTTCAGCTCACCTGAGCCCTGCGGCTGCAGCAGCCTGATGAGCGGCCACCTCAGCCTCCTGATCGGCTTCGATGGCCTGATCAATGGCCTCCACCCGGGCGAGGAACCCAGCCATCGCTGGCAGCAACTCCTCCTCGAGCAGGGTGATCTCCTCCTCCCCATAGGGGTGATCAATCCAGGGCCTCGGGATCAAGACCCCCTTGGCGGCGTGGGTGGCAAGGATCCACTCCACGGCCCGATAGCAGGACTCCACCAGACCAACCGGATCCTCGGGGCCATACCCCAGGACATGCGTAGCCATAACGACCTGACGCCCTACGGCGCAGCGACGGGACGCCTCAAGGACCGCCTCGCCAGTCAAGGGGCGAGTCCATCAGCCAATGCGCGGTGAGCACCGGCGCAGCCGGGGCGATCGCGCCACACCAACCAGTCAGCTCGCCTCGCGCAGCCCTTGACCAGGGGCGATCCTGGAGGTGCCCGGCGCGGCGCTTCTTGCGGTGCGTCTTGAGCCGGTGGGGTGTATCTGGCGGACTGCTCAACCCTCCACCGGCCTGGGGACAGGTCAGGGAAGCATCCACTCACAGCAGGCGCCTGAGGTCGTTTACGCACAGGCGTAGCGAGCAGAGCGCCGCCGTCCAAGGGGCTCGATCCATTCGTTGAGGATCTGCCGGTGCCTCATGACGCGGCCAGGGATCCTGCAGCCCAGATTCACTTGGCCCTCATCGATCAGGCGGCCTAGGCGCAACGCCAAAGCTTCTTCGTGCCGGGCGAATGAGTCCTGATGCGCTGCGATCCAGGCCATCTCACGTTCCGTGATGACGCCTGTAGCCAGGGACTCAAGGAAGACCTCTCCGACGGACATGAGAGAAATGTAACGGGCTCGTTACATATTGGCGCCCCGCTCGGGTCGGTGCGTCCAGTGCTGCGAAAGGCCGGCGTTGTGGATCTTGCGGTTAGCGCTCTGCCCTGGTGATCCGCTCACACCCGCCGGCCTTGATCCCCTCCCTTGACGGTCCGCACCAGCAATCGGCTCACCCACTGCCGCGGCGGCGCGTGCCTTGGAAGCGGCGTGGATCCATCCCAGCGTGCCCACTGCGTCAGAGTCGGCAAGGATCAGCCTGATAGACGATACGCAGATGTGCATCTTTCAGGTGGAAGCCAACATCATGTTTGGCAGCAAGCAGGTAGGGCTGATGGTGAGTCCACTGCTTGGGCGATGGATTGCCAAAAGTCAGTGCGTTGGACGACGACACGGCTTTTTACATCTTCCACCTGTTGGATTCGACTGGGATCGTTTTCGCAGAGCTCTTCTACCATTCGTTGAGCAAGCGGGCCGTGGCTGTCCCCGTCAAGTGTGACGTGCCGCTGCAAGTACCAAAGTAATGTTGGCGCATGCAGATCTTGGCGATCAATCTGGCCATGTAACTGCGTGAAGAGGTCAGGAACAAGGCATTCGCGGCCGTAACAGAAAGCAGCTGCCATGAGGTGAGCTTGTCCGGATTCGATGATCTCCAGAGTGCTTCTCATGAATGCTTTCGAAGGAGCCGGAATCATTGGATAAAGCAGGGCGTGATCCAGTCCATCACGTTGGGCTATGGAGAGGACAGCATCGATCGGTCGGGTATCAGCGCCGATTTCCTGCATGGCCCTGCGATAGATCGAGAAATGGCTCAGATGAATCGGACCACCGAGCTCTGCTGGTAGGTAGTCGCACTCCTCTTCCGCAACAAGCGCATTGATCAATCCGGCGACACCTGGATGCTTCGGAGGCAGCCAAGGCGTTCCGGAGGGGGCGATCTGTTGCTGCAGGGACTTCAAAAGCAGCATGAAGTCCCAGACTGCAAAGACATGATGCTCCATGAACAGTCTCAGCTGATCAAGCGTTTTGATCCTCAGTGACGGTGTCATGAATCAGATGTCAGAGGCCGAGTTCGGTAAGACCAGGAAAATCCAAGGGACGCGGCCCTTCGCCCCATGTAAAAAGCCTGTCGCTTTCACGGATGGGCACATCATTAATGCTCGCTTCACGCCGTCGCATTAAGCCAATTTCGGAGAATTCCCAGTTTTCATTGCCATGCGAGCGGTAGTAGTTACCTGAGTCGTCGTGCCATTCGTATTGGAAGCGAACCGCAATCCTGTTATCGGAGAAAGCCCAGACCTCCTTGATCAGTTTATAGTCCAGCTCCTTTGCCCATTTGCGCTCAAGGAAACGGAGGATTTCCTCACGGCCAGTGATGAATTCACTTCTGTTGCGCCAGCGACTGTCGTCGGTGTAGGCAAGTGCAACGGCTTGAGGGTCTCGTCCATTCCAGGCGTTTTCAGCCATCCGTGCTTTTTGAATAGCTGTTTCCAGAGTGAAGGGAGGGAATGGGGGCTTGCCAGTCATGGTCTGAAGAGCTGCGGGATGAAAACGATGTGGTCAGTTAGAAGAACTCTGAACCTCAACGGTTTCAGTGCTGTTGTAGAGGGCGACGCGTTTGCGGAGTTTGAGGGCTTCTTCGTCAGTACGAGTACATGCGAATCCGTAGCGTGCACGGACTCGTTCGGAGGCTTCACTGAGAGCCGCTAGTCCTTTCTGCTCAAGTTCAGCGATGCTCAACCTGTCACCTGGCTTGAGAAATTCATACACCACGGTTGAGGGGGAATAAAAGCTGCTGGCTTCGCCATCAGGCCATCGGAGCTCAAGCACGACTTCAGGCATTGGTTGAGGGGCGAACAAAACAGTGGCTAAGAAGTCGCCACTGCTCTAAATCCGGTTAGTGGGCTCATTGAGCTCCAAAGCTGCTGGGTTTGACCATCTTTCTCAAGCCACACACCGCTTGCCTTGTCTTCAAATCGACCAATGCTTTCACACATTAAAGCGGGGTGCAGGTTGACCAGCTTCTGGAGGTTCGGCAATTCAGTTTGAGGAATGGCGAGAAGAAAGCCAAAGCTTGGGAAGCAGCTGAGCCAACTCAATTCATCGATTCCAATTGGTCGCGGAATAGCATCCAGCTCGATCGTGATTCTCAGGCTGCAAGCCTCGGCAAACATCACAGCTGTGCCGACTAGGCCTCCCATACTGATGTCTTTCGCGGCGCGTGCGATTCGTGCATGCGCCAGCCTGGGGAGTAGGGACAACTGAGCGCGCAACCGTTCTGGATCAGCGTTGGTGGCAGCATCCCAAAAGGGATAGTGCCGGTAAAAACTCCCATCACCATCAATCAGCAGCACGAGTGCGTCACCAGACTGGGCAGCTCTCGCCGATAAGACTGGACCGTCGGCTATCCCTAGAACAGACACCGACAGAGCAGAGTACGGACTCTGATTATTAGTGTGACCGCCCACCATCGGCACAGCAAACTTATCGCAGGCAAAGCGCATTCCTCCCAACAGCTGCTGTGCAGCCTCATGTCCTTGCGCCCAAACGCTGTTGACGAGTGCGAGAGGACGTCCACCCATCGCAGCGATATCACTCAGGTTGACAAGAACCGCACTCCATCCCGCAAACCAAGGATCCTCCACCACAAGTTCCGGCTGCATGCCTTCGCAGGCCAGCAACAATGAACCCAGTTGAGGCGGAATCAGCGCCGTATCGTCTCCCAGCCGACTGGCGTCACCGAGCTCTGGGAATGGATGGTGCGCAAAAACAGAGGCTGGCTCCTGGATATCGCGCTTTGAAAGAAGGCCAGGTAAGGAACGGAGCTGCTCTGACAGAGTCTGGAGCTCAAGGGCGCTCATGCAACGCTCACCGCAGAGGGGCGCCGCTCAACTGAAGGAGCGTAGTAGTTGAGATCAGCTTCCATTAGGTGGTGACGGATGCCTTTGATCTCGAGTTCATCAATCGATTGCCAATGCAGTCGTTGAAAGAAACGAACGTTCTGTATCTGGACTGTTGCTAGGAAGCGATCGCAGCCCCATCCGTTCGCGGTTGTTACCGCTTTCCAGATCAGCCCTTTACCAATTTGATTGTGGCGCCGGAACTCACGGTGGACTCCAAGACGCCCTCCATACCAAAGTCCAGGATTTTTCTCGACGATACGCACTACACCTACCACCTGGCCGCAATGGTCAAGGCCATGGTGAATTGCAGCTATGGCATAAGCATGGCTATCGAGTTCATCGCGATCACTCTCTTCGAAGAGATGCTGCTCTTCGCAGAAGATGGCACTGCGCAGCTCCCAATAGCCATCGATCAAGCTGGATTGAGGCCGTAAGAGATGAAAGGAAAAACGATCAGAGCTTGCTGTTGGGGAAAGGCGGAAGTCGTCAGCGTCAATTCCAAGCCCCCAGCGCACGGAAGGCGTGAATGATGCGGGGGCTGAGCTGAAACTACGGCCGATGTCATGGCTGCTTGGATCGATGAAGAACATGGATGTCAGCGATCGGTTTCAAACAACGAGAGCGCGGAGCACGCACCGCATTTGGCACAGCCAGCGGCCATGGCATCCGACCTGATGTCTGATGCCCTCAAACGACTGGCAATTGCGGTGTAGACCTCCACCATGAAGTCGGTGGAGGGAGCTGGATGGTTTTCAAGCGGTGTACCTGAAATCGGAACAAAAGGAACGACAAATGGATAAACACCAAGGCTGATGAGCTTGTCGCTGCAGGCAATCAGAGACTCAGCCGAGTCACCAAGACCTGCAAGGAGATAGGTCGAAACCTGCCCGCGACCGAAAACCTCAACCGCCTGTTCAAAGGCCGTGTAGTAGTGCTCAAGGGTGATCTCCGACTTGCCAGGAAGAATGCTGCGTCGCACCTCTGGCTCCACCACTTCCAGGTGCATCCCCAGGCTGTCAACCCCTGCCTGCTTCATGCGTTCGTACCAGATCGGGTCATCTGGCGGTTCACACTGGGCTTGGATAGGAATCTGCACTCGCTGCTTCACAGCGGCGGCTGTTTCTGCCATCAGGCGTGCACCACGGTCATCGCTGTTGGGTGTACCTGTGGTCATCACCAGTTGTTTCACTCCATCCAGACGGACGGCTGCTTCGGCAACCTCGGCAACCTGTTCTGGCGTCTTGCGCACGATGGTGCGTGCGTCTTCCAGAGACTGCTCAATGGCGCAGAACTGACAGGAATCCGTTCGGTCGCGGAATCGGATGCAGGTCTGCAACAGAGTCGTCGCCAAGACATCGCGCCCGTGCAGTAGAGCAATGGAGCGGTAGGGGATACCCTCTGCAGTGCTCAGTTGATAGAAGGCTGGTTCCGAGGTAGTTTCCACAGGGCGCAAGGCCTCGGAGCCTTGATTTGCAAGGGCTACAACGCTGGTCCCGGATGGCTCCAGGCTGTAGGGAGAAGCCTTGGCTGCTGTGTTGTAGACGGGAACCATGACTGTGGTTCCGTCAATCGTCAGTGCTCGGTGATCGGAAGGTCCTGCACCACCGCGACGGCCTCGATTTCCTGGCAGCGCCGGGTCGGCGACGCCATGAACCTGGAGCTCAGTAACCAAACGCCCTAGCTCAGACATCGAGGAGCTCCTGGCCAAGGGACAGTAATGGGGTGGATTCGTGAACTTCAGTAATCGGATTCATGCCACTCATTTGTGTTGCAGGAGTGCGACTGATCCGTAAGCCCAGTAGATCTGGTCTGCTGTAGTGCCCGACACTGTCCATCATTCGTTTGCGTTTCGTGATCAGTGAACGGTCCAGTTCAGCGATCGCTAGACCCTCACCATCGGGAAGTGGACCCGCGAGATAGCGGCCTTCTGGACTGATCACTGCTGTATGACAGCCACCCTGGAAAGCCTTATGAAGGGAGGTGTCTGCTGTGATGGTGTTGTAATCCTCAGGATCCAGCCATGCTGTGGAGCAGATGACGAAGCACCCAGCCTCCAAGGCATGGTGCCTCATGGTCACGGCTGTTTGCTCACTAAAGATCTGACCCACTAGAGACCCTGGGAACTGGGCGCAGTGGATCTCTTCTCCTTGAGCCATCAGGGAGAATCGTGCTAGTGGGTTGTAATGCTCCCAGCAAGCCAGAGCACCGATCTTTCCCAGCTTGGTGTCAACAACTCTCAGCCCGGAGCCATCACCTTGACCCCAAACCATCCGTTCATGGTAGGTGGGAGTGATCTTGCGCCGTTTCAGAATGATCTCACCAGCGTTATCAACAAGCAGCTGAGTGTTGTACAGACTGCCACCATCACGCTCGTTGATTCCGAGCAGCACGTGCATGTTGTGTTGACGAGCTGCTGCCGCAATGACCTCGGTGGCGGGTCCCGGCACAGTGACAGCTTGGTCGTAGAGCGTGAGGTGAGAGCGGCCCATCAGGACCGCCGGCTCCACAAATGAGAAATAGGGGTAGTAAGGCAGAAAGGTTTCAGGGAACACGATCAGCTCTACCCCCTGCTCAGCAGCCTCTGCCATGGCCGACAGAACCCGTTGAACGGAGCCATCGAGGCTGAACAGAACCGGACGGATCTGGACTGCTGCAACCTTGAGTGTGTTGGCCATGGGTCAGAGGGCAGGAGGATCAGAGGGTCCAGGTATCGAGGATGAAGGCACCTTCCTTGCGGTGCATCAGCACAATGTCGAGGACATCAAGCGGATTGATTGGCCGGATTCCAGGCATCAATGCTCCTTCGCCATGGCCATAAAGAGCTTGCAGGGCAAAGCGACAGGCATACACCTTTCCGCCTTGATCCATGAACTTCTGTAGGCGGGCGTTGAAGTTGAGGTGGCCGTCGAATGCGGCATCGCCGAGTTTCGGAAAACCCCTTTGCACGCCCAGCGTCACCCCAGGACCGTAGAGCAGGATTGAGGTTTCAAAACCCTTGTTGATCAACCTGCTCGCCTGCAGCAGATTCACCAGGCCAATCGATCCCTCGAATGCGACTGTGTGAAACGTGATGAGAGCCTTTTCGCCTGGTTCAGCCTTGACATCGGGAAAAACCTTTTCCTCGTAATCAACGAGGTGTTCGCCTGGCTGGTTGGACGGACGGCTGACGGCAGGCATGAACGTTTTGGAATGTGTCCAAATCAGCTTTGCCCTCCCTCTCCATTCGGCAATGTCGCCGATGCGACCAAAAGCGACGTAATTATCCAATTGTCTCTAGCTCCTTGTGTTTGGTGTTGACTGATACGGACACCGGTCGACCTAGAGAGGAATATTGACTGTTAGGCTTGATGATCCCCTGTGTACGCTTCTTCTCAGGTTCGGCATCACCAAGTGGTGGTGGTTGGTGGCGGTCAAGCTGGCCTATCGATCGCGCACGCTCTTCAGAAACGCGGCATCAGACCCCTTGTCCTTGAGAAAAATAGGGTTGGCTATGCGTGGGACCAGCAGCGCTGGGACAGCTTTTGCTTGGTCACTCCCAATTGGCAATGTCAGTTGCCTGATTTCCCTTATGACGGATCTGAACCAGACGGGTTCATGGTTAAGTCGGAGATTGTCTCTTACCTGCAGCGCTTCGCGGCATTCGTAGCGCCTGATCTTCGTGAGGGTGTCACCGTTCATCGTCTTGTTCACAATGGAACGGGCTATCGGCTTTTCACATCAGAGGGTGAGATCCTGGCTGATCACGTGGTGGTTGCGACGGGCGGGTACCACATTCCCCGACGCCACGCTGACGCTCCAAGGCTTCCCGCACAAACACTTCAGCTCGATGCTCGCGACTACCGAAACGCTTCATCACTCCCGGAGGGGCCTGTCCTTGTTGTTGGAAGCGGTCAGTCCGGTTGTCAGATCGCTGAGGACCTCTTTCTCGCTGGTCGACAGGTTCATCTGAGTGTTGGCTCTGCGCCACGCTCTCCCCGACGTTATCGCGGGAAAGATGTTGTGGATTGGCTTGACCGTATGGGGTATTACTCCATGCCGATCGCAGATCACCCTGATCCGCGCTCCGTTCGCTCCAAGACCAATCACTACCTCACTGGCCGTGACGGTGGCCGAGAGATTGATTTGCGGGCCCGCGCGCTGGAAGGCATGCACCTTCATGGCCGCCTGCGCTCAGTGACCGCAGAGCACATCAGCTTCAACCAGGACCTTGCGACCAACCTCGATCACGCTGATTCGGTGTACTGCCGCATCCGCAGCAGCATTGACAGCTGGATTGCTAAGGAGGGTGTTGAGGCCCCAGTCGAGGCTCCTTACTCCCCGTGTTGGCAGCCAGGCCCCGCGGAAGATCCCGGCATCGATCTCAGGTCCAAGCCACTGGCTGCTGTTGTGTGGTGTACCGGCTACAAGTCGGATTTCCGCTGGATTGACGTTCCGGTTTTTGACGGGTCTGGACAACCAGCACACGACCGCGGCATGACCCAGAGCTCCGGCCTCTACTTCCTTGGCCTGCCCTGGCTGCACACATGGGGCTCAGCCCGTTTCTGTGGTGTGGCTGATGATGCTGATTATCTGGCAAGCATGATCACGCTCCGTCTTCAACGGCGCGATGCCAGCCAGGAGCGTCTTGAGTGCACTGCCTTACTCGGCTCCTGAATCCCTCGGAGGACCACGACGCGCCGAGCGCTGATGTGGCCGAGTGCCTGATGGGGTGGTGAATCACCCATACCCGCCGGCCTCGATCCCCCCCCTCCCCTGACGGTCCGCACCAGCAATCGGCTCACCACACAGCCGCGGCGGCGCGTGCCATGGAAGCGGCGTGGATCCCTCCCAGCGTGCCCACTGCGTCAGAGGCGGCAAGGATCAGGCCGGGCCGCTGACGCGGTCCTTGCCGCCTCTGCCACAGCGGGCCTCGGTCGGGGTGTTCCACGCCTTTCCCTTCCATGGCACGCCCCACCGCTCCCTGCTGCGAGATCCGCTTCCTGGTGCTCCACACCTACCCAGATGGCATCAAGGCCTATGGCCATGAGCGCATCACCACCCCCATCGGTCGCCGCGGTAAGCCCGTGAAAAAGCTGCGCCTGATCCCTGCAGAAGATGCCCATGCCATGGCCCGGCATTTCCAGGGCACCAAAGGCACCACGGTCTCGGTGATCTGAGCCGTCTCGGGAGGCTTCGCCTCCCGCCGGCCGGTTTCCCGGCCGGTTTTCCCTGTGGTGATGGGTGATCTCAGGAACTGTGATCCACGGAACCTGGCGCAATCCAGACGCCCTTGCCATGGTCATGGGCCCAGGGGGTTGAGGCCCGATGAGCTGGTCCGAGCTGGAGCGTTTTGTGGACGATGTGGAGGTCGACGCCGCCCTCCAGCGGGCGCTCAAG
>Ga0194133_10003190_pt1 | contig 23698 bp, 31 predicted proteins | sample TA2KigOf40mmetaG_FD_155448 | JGI IMG/M metagenome (GOLD analysis project Ga0194133, IMG submission 155448) | Freshwater microbial communities from Lake Tanganyika, Tanzania - TA2015055 Kigoma Offshore 40m | ecosystem: Environmental > Aquatic > Freshwater > Lake | place: Tanzania: Lake...
TTTATCAAAAGGTGCTGTTTTAAATCTTCAAGGGTGTAAATCTAATCATTTTTTGATTTGATTTCTTTGACTTAAAAAAAGAAATCAATTTTAATTACTTAAATAAAATATATTACATATAATAGTCACTTTGACGATCTTTGAATTCTGCCAAGTCTCTTTCGTACTCATACTCCCTGTTGATTTGATCAAAATCTTTGTCCAATTCTTCACAAAGAAACTTTATGGATTCTAAAGCTTCATCTTTTTGATCTTCATCTAAGTCAACTACAAACTGGAGCTGAACACAATATCGATTGCTATTTCTCCATCGTTTTTCTTCCATCCTGATGCTTAGGGTTTTTAGGTCTGTTGTTCCAAAAATATGGTCATATGTCTTCGTCGTAAAAGATCCGTTTGGATCAGTGGTTGTTGTGCCACGATTGTCAATTGTGTATTTGGCTGACTTGATTTTCTCAGCAAGGTCAGAAAATAGTAACCCAATGTGGTTGAATATATCCGATGTGAAGCCCAAGTCTTTATATAATTCGTTTTGCCAGCCAATTATTGCCATTTCCATATTTAAGAAAATTTATTTAGATTAAGCCCACCAGCATAAATTAGTTTCAATTTTTTATAAATATATGTATTTTTGCGTTAACTAAAAATTTATTTGTTTTTTTATATAAAAAATTGAAATATTATTACATTTATCAGTAACAAATAAAAATACTTATTCCATTTAATTTTAATTATGTCGATTTATTGGTTATCAGAGATTGTAATAAATATTGGAGAATATTTATGTGGTATTTGGGGTCAAGACCAAGATGATATTGAGGCTCAAAAACGCAATAAAGAATTAGCAGAGTTACGCCGTAAATTATGGGAACAAGGATTATATGATTTGGAAGATGGAGAGATTTTTGAATAAAATGTATTTTTTACACCATTTCACATTTCAAACGCCGACCCTTTAGGTCGGCGTATTTAAATGTGATTTGGCAACTGTTACTTTATAACCGATAAATTACCTTTTATTAACCGATAAATCGCCCTTGGCGATTTCAGGTTACATAAATCGGCAATTGAAAGGTTAAAAGGTTTAAATAAAAAATTGAAAAACTTTTTACTATATATAATACATATATATACAGAAATCGCATTAACTAAAATAATCTAAATTAATTTTGTAAAGATGAATATTAATGAACCTAGTCTTTGTATCCCTCGTGTTTTTGGAAATATAAGCGAAGATCGTATTCGTACAACAATAAAAAAGCTAAATATTGGAACAATTAAACGTGTTGATATGGTACTAAGAAAAAATGATAAAGGTGAAGATTACAAAAGAGTATTTATTCATTTTGAAAAATGGTTTACGGATATTCCTGATGCTGTAGAAGCAAGAAAGAGATTGATTGAAGGCAAAGAAATAAAGATTGTGTATGATAATCCTTGGTTTTGGAAAGTTTCCGCATTAAGATCTGATAAAATAAAGAAGAATAATATTAAAATTGCTCCTGCGTTGCCTTATAGTCCAAATAAAAATACAAATATATCTGAAAATGAAAATACTACAGTGGAAATTCAAGTGCCAGATAGTGTTAAAGATGAAGCTTTATATGAAGATTTGTTTTAATTTAATATATTTATTGTAACTAATTTATTGTAACTAATTTATTGTAACTAATTTATTGTAACTAATGTATTTTTTATTGTTAATCTTTATAACGTTACACCAGTGTAACAAAAAATTGAAATAAATTTATTTTAACCCTTTATTACCAAACAACTTTGTCAAAATGTTGAATAACACTCTTTGTTGCTCTTATTGTTTTCTTGATAGACCTCTTGTAGCAAATAGCCACCATGTAACTGAATGTAATAATCAAAATCTTAAAAAATGTTTTATTGAAATAGTAGAAATATTTCACATTGTAAATGAAAAGCAGGATCCTGATAATATCAGAAAATTTTGTCATATTCTTAGTCGTAAGTATAATCATGTAACTATAGAAGCAGTATCTCTTAGATATGGAAATACAGAAGAATTAGGCCAAACAAAACTATTTTATATGAGAAAATTTTATTCAGACTTTATTGCTTTTACGGATTTTATGGGAAAAATAGAACTATTTGACACAAATATTAATCCAAATATTGTCTTACGTTTTGATGAGAAAATTATTGATGGAGACTTTTCATGTTCTATTTGTTACACAGGTGACATTTCTGGAGATAATAAAGTATTACTTAACTGTCTTCATGAATTTTGTGGTGAATGCGCAAAAAAACTTATTAATATGTCACACGATAAACCGTCTTGTGCTTATTGTAGGACCAAAATAGATACAATTACGATTAAAAATGCTAACTGTACAGCTTGGTCTAAACTTTGTCTTATAGTATAGACCACATGCGCTTCCATATCTCTGAAATTCCTGTACTTTTAAATTCTGAATTTGGACCTAATTCGCTTATTCTTTTATCTTTTTTTATCTTTATTTCAAATGGGCAACTATAGTCGGAATCAAGTGCGGAACATGGATTACATGTGTTCTTCGAAAATGTAAACCCTGGCACTTCATTTGGTATATCTTCATCATCAATAGACGTCTTGTAGTCTACAGAATTTTTATGAACAACTTTTTGTAGAACCGATTTCCCTGATTTTGGGTCTGTTTCACACTTTATATTTGTATTTGGTCCTACATTGACACCGTAAAGAAGAAAATTGCCCTCTTTTGCGTTCCAAGCTATTAATTCTTTTGCCGCATTTTTATTATATACTTTTAAAGCATTGTTTAGAGCTATTCCTGGGTCTACTTTTATCAAATTATTACGCCTAACTTTTTCTTTGAATAATTCTTGTAAATAATTAGGCCATTCCCAATAACCAATTTTCAAATATTCTTCTGCTTCCTGCGGACTAACTTGTTTTTGAAGAACATGTAAATCATATATGTAATTATTTTCTCCAACTGTGCGTTGATATTTAATAAAACGTTCTTTCAAGTCATCAGACCATAAAACCTGTTTTTCATTTTGTTCAAATCCCTCTTTAAATATATTTCTAAGCGTAAAAAAATAGTTTATTAGTACATAAGAAAAAACGATGAATATAGTTATTATACAAATATTTTTATAATTTTTTGTCATACTAAATATTAATAAAATAAAAATTATTTGAAAAAATAATATATATATATATATATATCAAATATATGTATAGTAGATCAAGTATTTATCTTACAAAAAAACGCCAAAGAACTGGTGAACAGATAGTCTTATCACAATTTAATCATATTCAAAAAAATGAAAACCCAAGACAATTAGTTTCTAAAAAAATAGAACCAATTATTTACAGATATAAATTATATCAGAATGGACCAGGTAGTCCTGAAAATGCCGTTCAAATGCCTATTTTAAATACAGATAATTTAGTATTTAATTATATGGCAACTCTACCAATGTATGATAATAGTTGGAATGTTATAAATGATAGTTATATAGTTTATACTGGTTATAGAACTAAGCCTTCAACTGACCCTGGTATCGTTCCGCCAATCCCATCAGTTTATACTGAAACAATAGATATTAATGTTAGCACTGGAAATTCTTCACGTAATGATTTTATAACAGCTAAACTTAATTATGTCGATGGAGGTTCCGAAAACGCAACATTATTGACTTACTTAAAATTTACTATATTGGGAGCAGATGGTATATTCAAAGGAAAAACAAATCTTGAAATTTTTTATAATAATGACGATTATACAAGAGAAATAAAAATTACATAAATATATTTAGAATTTATTCATATAAATATATTTTACCAATAATATCCCATACTCATATGCGAAAATCTATATAATATTATAAATACTATTGCTAGACCAATACCTAAATTCATATTATATAATAGTGCTAATCCAATAAAAGCAAGTAATAAAAGATTTCCTAAAAGTGTATTGAATAAACTAACAAATAATCCAGGAATAGCAAATGTAACTACCCATAATGTTATTAATAACGTTATTAATCCCACAACTAAGTTTAAATTTTGTCTCGTAAATACAGAACTCATAGTCATTTATATATAATGTAATTAAAAAAATTTGAACGCAAATGACTTAAAAAAAACTTATGTATATTATTATTCAATAGAAATGAATAGATTAAGTATTATCCATTTTATTAATCCAGGTTGGCATAAACAAATAGTTGATTTCTTACAACAACATCCTTCTTTTGAAAGATTACTTCCTATTGTTGCGTTAGATGAATATCCATGTGGATTTAATAAAAATCCCCACGAAACAGAAACAAATGCTCCAACAAATATTTTTGAAACTATTTTATGGGGAATTTCTCATGCTGGAGTTGATTTTAAATATGGAGATCAACAATACTTTCAAATGCTGAAATATATGAGAGAGGTTCCTTATTTTACTGAAAATATGGACTTCCCTTTTGAAGTACAAGAAAAAAAAATTAAAACCTACAAAAGTCTTGTTAACATTTGCTTAGACAACGATATTAATCCTCATGAATTATCTTTGGCAGATATGCCTCTTATTGAATATGTTGAAGATATTGCTGATAGCACTATTGCCCAAGTTTATCTTCTATACGGTGATGTTAGCGATGATAATGTTATTCCACATGCCGATGAATATTTTAACAAAGGGATTGAGATGTTTTATGGTATTCCAAAACCAAATCGGGCTCAAATTAAAACTATTACTGATACTTGGTCAAATAAAAAGGTTGGACTAATGTTTATTACGCAATATGCTCATTATTCTTCATATATCAAAGAAGAAGAGATTAAGAACGAAAAACTAATTGAAGAAGTGAAAAATATTATTGTTGAAGAAGTTTTAAATATAAAAAATAAACATAGACAAATGAGAGAAGCAGAAGAAGAAGTAAAAAGAAATTTAGTTGAAGACAAAAAAACAATAATGTCTAGTGAAGAAGTCAATTCTAATATTACTGTTGAAGAGGTTAAACATGAAAAGAAAAAGATCGCTACCAAATCTAAGGCTATTAAATCAAAAAAATAATTATTTCTATATTAAATATATGAGTGATACATCTATATTTAATATAAAAGTCGAAAAAAATGGTTATAATTATTATATTATTCCTTCAAATTATCCACTTTTTAAAGCTTCAAACCTGAACTACATTAAACTATGGCCAAATAACGTGTATTTTTTTGGACTAAAAAATATGGATCCTGAATATATATACGACTATGAAAATGAATATGGAATAATACATGAATATAAAACTACACATACAGTAGAACTTCTTGCTCTTGACGATAAAGTGACAATTAATAAATTATACGATGACGCACCCCCTGATATTCAACGTATATTAGATAGAAACTATGGATATAATTCTGGAATAAGATTATCAGAAAAAAATCCTGATATGAAATTAGCTAATTATTTATGTAATAAAGGATTTCAGGGTTATGCCATATATTCCATGGATACAGATTTTGGAGGACATTTTCATCCTGAATTAGCTATTTGTAATGCTTCTAATTCAGTTAAATTGGTTGGACAAGTTACTAGAGATAACCGTATTCAAAGTATTTTAGAAAAAGGAAAATTAAGAGAATTAGGAAAACAAATGGAAGAAAGTCAACGACAATCAAAAAAGAGATCAGAACCAATTATCATTGAACCAATGAGTTCAAAGAAACTATTTGATGATGATGATTTTGATGGAGGTAAAAAAAGAAAAACAAATAATAAAAGAAAAACAAATAATAAAAGAAAAACAAATAATAAAAGAAAAACAAATAAAAAAAGAAAAACAAATCAAAGTAAATTTATTAATTATCACACTTACTCAAAGTTGTCATCATATTAATTATACCTTTTGTTTTATAGGGTGAAATTGGATCATTTGATAAATTATAATTATCAAATGTTACTTCATCATCATCATTATTATTATTTATATAAAAATCTTGTATTCCAAAATCATTAATATACATTGGAGTATTAATATTATCTTCTTCATCTTCATTAATTATATCTGGAAAAGTACTACTAAACCCAATGTGTCTCATTGGTGTATTTAAATTTATATGTCTAAATTTCCGTCTATTCAATTGTTCTTCATATAATTCATCTTCATTTATAGCAGAACATGTATATGTATGTTGACGTCCTTGTGAAATTTGTCTAGAATAGGTAAACATACACCCGATATTTGTTCCTATAGTTTTATAACATATATATATATCATCTGCTAATGTCTTATAAAATGGATCTTCTTGTAAATTATTAGTTTTCATATAATTAGTTATATTACTCAGAAAATTTTTTAACTCTTTTTTAAAAGACATTTTTTCTTCATATGGTTTTTTATAAATCTCTTCTATTACTCTAGATTTATACAACATTTCTTGTACTTTTTGACGAAATAAATACTTTGTTAGATCTACTAACTCAGCATGATGATATGAAAATGTATCTATTATATTACCTTCTTTCGTTTTCAAATATATTTTTACCTCGTTTAAATTGTTTACATTTGTTCTTATTTGGAAGTCTTTACGCTGTTCACATGATAAATCATCTAATTCTATATTTGTTTTCCATTCGTTTATATTATAATCATATATTTCCGCATTTACACATTCGATAAATGTATTTTTTAAAACCTTGTATAAAATTCCATGAACTATTTCACCATAAACTAATCCAGCATTTTCCAAAACATCAACAAATCTATATTGACCTTGTTTCGAACTTGAAGCTAGCTTTGCCAATAATGTTGAATCGTGTGTTTTTCCATATCCAATAAATATATTACTACAATTTTTCGTATTAATGTATGTTTTTAAAACTTCAGGATCAGTTATACCTGATGTAATTTCTCCATCCGTAAGTAAAATATGTACTATTTCATGGTTTATATTATTTTGTTCTTGTAAATATTCATCTATATGACTTTTAATTGAAATAAGTGTTTTCCCAATATCTGTTGAACCATTTGGCTTGATATTTTTTATTTTGTTAATTAATATCTCAATATCTTCTTGTTCTTGTATTATAGGATAAACTTTATCATCAAATGACTGAATATATATTGAAATTTTTTCTCTATTATGATTATTAAATAATCTTAACATGTTTTCTAATGTGTATAAAATATGGCGCATTTTTGTTCGACCATCTTTACATTCATCAGACATTGACCCCGATTGATCAATATTTAATATAATATGTACATGTTTATTTATACAGTAACTTTTGTCTTCAGTTATATCAAAATGAAGTAGTCCAAATTTGTTAGTTACTAGTTCGTTTAGAAACGGAATAGTAGAGTCGTGAAATGAAATTGAATAATTAGAGATCATTATAGATAATATTGATTTTATAATGATTTATTGAAATTAAATTTTATTCAATTTTTTTATTATTATTTTATCTTATTATTATTTTATCTTATTTCTTTTTATGTACATTAAATTTATAGCAATCAATATAAGGCAACCATTCCAATACTGAATTAATTGACGTGTCTCTATCATCAATAAAAATGACTGTTTCATAAGGGGTTAAAAAATCTACTTTATTGAATATGAATTCACCTTTTGACATTTCATTGTTTGTATAATAAACTCTGAAATCATCATAATTTAATCCAATTTGCTGAAAATCTAATTTTGTATCTTTTATATATTTTTCATGACGTGCTGTTAAAAAAATTATTTTACCGCCTAATTTATTCACATTTTCTACTAGCTGTTTAAAACCGTCAAAATCAGTATGTTTCGGCTTATTAATATGTTTATACATATTATGTAAGTCGATTGCTTCCTTTTGTATCCAACGAATTGGCTCATGCGGAAAATCTTCTCTTATCATATTAAAAAAATCATCAAATTCTTTATCAAAAAACATGATTGTATCATCTATATCACATATTATCAAAGGTTTTAAATTTGGTTTTAATAATATCTCATTAAAACTACTTATAACATTGTTTTTATTCATTTGCTATTTCAATTAATTTTTATTCTTTAAGTTCTTTTTTATATATTTTAAATATATATGGATCAATTAATTGCTAATCATAATCAGCAAATAGCTTTATTGACAAACACTTATAATGCTAATGTTCGAACAGTACGTAATTTGAGAGGAATAACTAATGCTAGAAGGAATGTTTTAATTAATCAACTAACTAACAATTATAGAGTTGCTATTACTAATTTACAAAATAAGTTTCAACAAGATATGAAGGTTCTTCAGGATGAAAAAAATAAAGGGAAAAAAACTGCTTTGCTAATCGGAATAAATTATTTTAATACAAGATATAGATTGTATGGATGTATTAATGACACAATTAGTATGAAAAAATTGTTGTCTGAAAAATACGGATTTACCAATTTCATTGAACTTACTGACGCAACTAACAATCCTTTGAAACCAACTAAAAAGAATATTATTGATAATTTGACCAAATTGTTAGTTAATTCTAAATCAGGTGATCAAATTGTCTTTTTTTATAGTGGACATGGAATAACTAGTAAAGACTTAAATGGTGATGAAATAAGCGGACTTGATAATTTATTGGTTCCTTCCGACTCAACAGAAAATTCAAAAAATTATATCGTTGACGATGAACTAAAAGATATATTTAATAAATATTTGAAACAAGGAGTACAAGTATTTTCTTTGTTAGATTGTTGTTTTAGCGGAACTGGACTAGATCTAAAATATAATTACTTGGATACAACGAATGAAGGCAAACTAACAACAAATGAAAAACAATCTGAAACTCAAGGTCAAGTTATTATGATAAGTGGTTGTACAGATTATCAAACTAGTTCCGATGTTCAATTTACTGACTCAAGTAATAACAAGTTCTATGGTGGTGCTGTCACATATTCTTTTCTAAAATGTCTTAGTCCAAATATATCTTATAAGTCTCTAATAGAGAAAATGAGACAAGTTTTGAGCAATGAAGGACATAGCCAAATACCACAACTATCTAGTGGTAAATTAATTGATATTAATTTGACACAATTTAAGCTTTAATAAGTATTTCAATGATTAAAATACTTATTAAAAAGGTCTCACCGAGATTCGAACTCGGGTTTCAGGATTACTGTCGAGAAAAATTACTCTTCAAAGTCCTGAGTGATAACCACTACACTATGAGACCATTGTACATGGGGAAACATTCTTTTTTAAAGGGGGACCATCGGGAATTGAACCCGAGTCGTATGCACCCAAAGCATACATTCTACCACTAAACTATGATCCCGTACTACCTTTCCTTAAATGTTAGATATAATCAAATCCATGTAAGATTTTTTCATTCACCCAAGGACATATAAATATGTATTGTGTCTTTAAGTTATTTTTTTAGAAAATACTTTAAAGATATAGTGTGTAAAATAATATAAATAAAATATTTAAACATTTGGCTACCTATTTATGTAATGGGTTTCATATATAAAATAACAAATAATATATCTGGTAAATGCTATATTGGCGAAACGTTGAAATCTAACCCTGAGTTACGATGGAATGAACATAAACGCAAAATTGAAAAGGGTATTGGATGTCCTGCGCTTCAATATGCTATTAAAAAATATGGTGTTGATAATTTTTCTTTCAAAGTATTAATTATTTGTTTTGATGAAGATAGATACTTTTATGAAAAAGAATATATTAAAAAATATAATTCAATTGTTCCAAATGGTTATAATTTGACTTCTGGCGGAGAGGGAGGTGGGTTCTATGGTAAAAAACATTCAGATGAAACAAAAGTAAAAATTATACAAAGTTCTAAACAAAGATATATTGATAATCCTGAGTTAAGAGAACAAATGTCATCACAACAAAAAATATTGTTTAGTAATCCTGAAAATAGAGATAAGATTAAACAAGGTATGAAAAAATCAGATACATGGAAGAATGCCAAAAAAGGTAATTATATGTGTAGAAAACATAGTGATGAAACTAAATTAAAAATAGCCAACAGTTCAAAAAATCAATCTCATTCTATTAATATTGAAAAGCATAGAGAAGTAATGGCAAAAGCTTCTGGACATTCTGTATCGCAATATGATAAGAATAATAATTTAATAAATAGATATATTAGTGTTAGTGAAGCATCTAGACAAACATGTATACCCAAATCAACATTATTAAAGGCATTAAAGAATAACTGTAATTCTGGAAATTATATCTGGAAAAAAGATTTATAAAATAAGTAATTATTAACCACTACTTATTTTATAATATGATGCACGAGGTGGGATTTGAACCCACGAACTCTAAGAGGTACGATCTTAAGTCGTAAGCGTTTTTTTGGGCTACATACTTGGTGCTATTACTTTATTCACGGCATTATTCCAAGTTATTATAACTGACCACTTCGCTACCCGTGCTTTTATATAAATTTTGGTCCACTTATTCATGGTTAATACAGGGAACGAACCTGCGTCTTCCAAGAAATAGATTGTAGCTCAAAGCATTTTTGGTGTACTGGTTTCATTATTCTTTTCGATACAGGAAAATTTTATAGTAATTGCTGTTAGAAACCATTAGAAGAATTATTACCCATTCTTCTTCACAATATATACTAATTAATTGTCTTTAAGTTATTTTTCAATAAAATATTTATTATTAAATGAACAAATAATTATTAAAAATTAAGTTAAAGATAGCTAACTAACCTAATTATTTAGAGCAACGCGTATTTTAAATTCCGACTTTGGCAACTTTATAAAAGAATATTATAGTATTTCAGATGCGTTTTCAATGTATATCGTACTGTAATTTCGCGTGCTTGTGATAAAATTGATGGAACAGCAGGAGGTTATAGATGGACAAAATAATAAAAGCATTTCAAATATATAATACAATTAAAAATAATAAGATTAATCAAATGAATAATCATATTATTGATGCTCACGACCGGGATTGAACCGGCGACCTCCCGGACATAAGCCGGGTGCTCTAACCAACTGAGCTACGCGAGCACAAAAAATTGAGTTTACAGAATATAAATATTATATTTCAAATAATTATGGACTACGAATACCTTGACAACACATCTAAATTAGCTATATATTTAAGACAATATGAAGATAAACTAATGAAATTACCTGATGAATACCAAAAAAATGACGGAACTACTTTATTCTATGATAATCAACTCAAACTTGTTTTTGTTAAACATTCAAACATAGTAAATATATTTGAAGACAAATGGAGTATATTCAAAAAATCTGAGTAGCGACAACCGCAGGATTCGAACCTGCGCGGGAATGTCCCAAAGGGTTAGTAATCCTTCGCCTTAACCACTCGGCCAGGTTGCCTTCAAATATTTTTATTTTTATAGTAAACGACAACCGCAGGATTCGAACCTACGCGGGAATGTCCCAATGGATTTCAAGTCCATCTCCTTAACCACTCGGACAGGTTGCCTTTACATATAGTTAACACATTTTGTCTTTAAGTTATTTTTAAAAAGAATATTTTTAATATTACTTATTTCATATAAAAAATTGAATTTTAATAGTTCAATATAGAAAATAAATATTATTCAATATAATCTATGGACCTAAATAACTTAACAAAATCAAAACTTTTAGCAAAATGCGAAGAACTAGGAATTACAAAATGCAAATCTAAAAATAAAAATGACCTTATCAATTTAATAATAAATTACTCTAACAATACAAATATTAATGACAATACAATTATTCATGGTAATAATATAAAGTTTATTATTGAAGATGATGAACAAAATGATAATGATAATTATAATTATAATTATAATTATAATTATAATTATAATGTTATTCACTTAAAACCAATAGTAAAATGGAGCGGAGGAAAAAGCGACGAAATTAAGATGTTTGAAAAATACTTTCCACAGAATTATAACAAAGATAATAAAAAAATTGAATTAAATAATATGAATGATAATAATGAATATATTAGTAAAATGACTGATTTAGTTGAAACAAAACCATTATTAAAAAAAAAGATAATTAAGAAAAAATTAATTTTGGAAGAAGAAGAAGAAGATAAAATATTAGATAATATTATAACTAATAATATTGATAATTCTACTTCTTTTCATACCCAATATATAAACACAACATCTATAGAAAAAAATAAAATATATAACATAGATTGCTTAGAATATTTATCTAAATTAGAAGATAAAATTATTGATACCATAATATTAGATCCACCATATTACATGGTTGTTAAAGAAAGTTGGGATAATAAATGGAATAATTTTGAAGATTATTTAAAATGGATGGAAGATATTATAAAATTAATAGAAAGAGTAGCGAAACATTCTTGTTCTTTATGGATTTTTGGATTTCCATATCAGTTAAGTTATATTATACCTATTTGTGAAAAATATGGATTTGCTTATAGACAGCATATTACAATAAATAAAGGTATGAGAAGTGTTGCAGGTAGAACAAGTAATAAATTAAAGATGTTCCCAGTAGCAACTGAATATCTTATATATTTTCATAAAGAATCAAGGCATTTGATAAGAGATATTTTAAGAAAAAAACAAAAGGAAACGAACAAACCTTCACAAGAAATTAATACATTTTTAGGAAAAGCAATAAACGGAGGTGGTACTTGGTCTTCAATTGCAGGAGAAAAACAAAAAAACTTGCAATACCCTACAAGAGAAGATTGGAATAAATTAGATGAGTTATTTGGAGGAATAACTGAAAAATATGATGACTATGTTTATAAATTTAATGTGATACAAGGTTTAACTGATGTATGGGATGATATCAACTTTTATGACAAAACATATAAAAAAACACATCCCACTCAAAAACCATATAGTTTAATCGAACGACTTATTAATTGTTCGACAGATAAAAATGATAACATATTAGATATATTTATGGGTAGCGGTATGACTGCTTTAGTGTGTAAAAACACCGAAAGAAATTTTTATGGTTGTGAATTAGACGCCAAATATTTTAATGACAATTTATTAAAATAAATTATAATCTTGTTGTTTCACCTCTATTCTTATTTAATTTTTTATTTCGTAACTCTAATTTGTCTTTAATGTCATTATATGAAACATAAGATATGTCATTTGGTATTTCATATTTAATTTTTTCTGTTTTTGTTAAACATTCTGTATTAAATTCTAAATAATTATCATTATATCTATCAATAAATTCACTTAGTAAATTTCCTGATAAATCATATTCTAAATCAATTATTTTAATTGGACCACTTGAATAAAAGTCATAACTAAATGGCACTAGGTTGCAAGTATTTGATTTTTCTGAGTTTTCTAACTGATTTTTTATGTAATTATTAAAATAATTATTATCACTTTTTATTACAAAAACTGAAAATTTAATTATATCATTAATATCGTTTATATAAATCAAAAGGTAATCTTTTAATAATGATATATATTTAAAATGTGCTTTTGCATCAATACTAAATCTTGAATCATTTATTTTTGTGAATTCATTATGATTGCAATAACTACAATTTTCTTGATAAAATGGTGTTTTTTTAAAACATTTTTTACAAGTCTTTGGTTGAATATGACAACAAGTTTTAACTTCTGTAGCAGATGTAGTTTCGCCATCTGAATTTATTATAAAATTATCAAATGAACAGCCACCTTTACTTGCAGAGCATAATGATTTTGGATTTATAATTGTTGCTAGTTCTTCTCCTAAATCACCTATTCCTCTAAATGCATATGAAATATTTTTACGTCCCTTTTTTTCCTTTCCTATATTTTTAATTTCTTGATTAATATAATCATTCATAAAATTTTTAATTTCTTCATTAATTTCATCATTTTCACTAATTAATTCAAATTTCATTTTGTCTGACATTGTTTTTAGATTTGAATTAATTATTTTCTAAAAAAGTATTTCAATTTTTTATTTTTATTTTTATTTTTATAATATATAATGATTCCATCTTTTGGAGCACTTTTTATTACTGGTCTCCTAATGCTTATAATTGTTATCATATTTGTTATGAACTACGATAAATTTATGCGTCTAAATTATGTCACTAAAATAGTAGTTTTAGGAGTTATGGCTATTGCTATTGGAATTCATGGTCTAATTCATCTCGGACTAGAAACAGTTTATAATTTCAATCCATATAATTATATAAAACTAAACTAAAAATAAAACTAAACTAAAATAAAATTAAACTAAAAAAATAGTTTCTAACAACGAAACGCAAATGCTAATGCTCCAACAGCTATTAGTCCAAATACAAACCCCATATGATAGTTATACTGCATTGTTCTATACATGTGTAACCAAGCCTTTGTTTGTTCTGGTGAATTTATGTGGTTCAACATCCAATCACTTTTTGGCGCAAGAATATAATAGAAATAATGGGTTAAAAATGTTATCACAATAGTGATACATACTAAAGACATTGTTGTGAAAGGGCTTTTTTTTACGCTTATGCTATAAAATATAATTAGTAAAGAAATGGCTAGTCCAATGGTATAGCCAGTATAACTTATTGTTAGACGTTCTTTCGAAATTTTGTCATAAAGTTGGGCTAAATTTGGAGGCAATTGTGACTTATAACTTTGAACGACTTGGTTTTTGTTAGTTGCGCTATAAAAATATATCATTGCGAACAAAAAAACTAATGAAAGCAAACAACTTGGATAACAAGGCATATTATATTAGATATTGATTTTATATTTTTTTATTTTTTTACATTTATTTTATATTCTTAATTGATATTACTATAATACTATTAGGGATAGATTTTTTAACCACAATCGAATGTATTTTTAGATTACTATTACTTTCATTAAATTGACCACAAGGTCCACAATGATCTGTATTTGCTAAGTCTATTTTTTTATTTATTACATCATTACAATAATTTATATTCCATCTACCTAAAGGAGGAATTGGGGCTTTTATAAGTATTCTTTTAACAAATGTGATTATTGAATTCATAATACTTTATTTATTTGTATTACTTGTAATACAAAATTTATAAATCAATTTTTTATTATTTTGTTAGTTATTAGTATGGATATACTAACAAAATTTTTCGATTATTTTTTACCAACCATTATTTATTTCATTATTTTCATCAAAATTGTATTTATTATTATGGCTTTGTCCCATATCTATTTAGAAAATTTTAGTAAAAATGAAGTTCTTAAGGATCAGTATTCAAAGAAAACACTTTATTGGAAAGAACGAACAGAATATTTATTTATTATTTCTATGGCCATTCTCCTTATATTCATATTTCATCCTTGGAGCAACCATGTCCACAAATATATGACGAATGAGATTAAATTGTTATTCTATTTGTTCGGTTGGGTTCTTATTATCACTGCTCATTGGTCATTATTTATTCGTGAATCACCTTGGTACAAAATTATTGTTAATGCATTAGAGTAAAAAATGCTTAAAAATAAATATTGTCTTTAAATAATGGTTGTTGGAGATTTTAAATCAAAACATTCTTTTGAACATAGAGTAACTGAATCTACAAGAATTAAAGAAAAATATCCTGACAGAATACCCATTATATGCGAAAAAATTAATCGTTCTGATGTTCCTAACATCGATAAAGAAAAATACTTGGTACCTAGTGATCTTACTGTTGGTCAGTTCGTTTATGTTATCAGAAAACGTATCAAATTACCAGCTGAAAGTGCCATTTATCTTTTTATAGGTGGATCTATTCCTCCAACTTCAGCATTAATTAGCGATATTTATGAAGGTTATCATGATCAAGATGGCTTCCTCTATGTGACTTATTCTAAGGAAAATACCTTTGGTCAAGAGGGTCTTTTACAATATATATTCTAAAACAACTTAAAGAAAAAATAAATTAAATTACAAAATTAAAGTTAAAATATATAGATTTTATTCAAAGAATATATGGGTTGGCTTCTTCTTCAAGACTGGTCTAAAATATATTTGGCTTGGCTCATAATCTGGATCTTTGTTGTACTCATAAAGGAACTTCGCATCATCTTCGGCTTCTGATTGGACATCATTTGTTAACGCATCTTCATACTCATTTTCATCTACAATCAAGTCATAAGTTTCGTCATAGTATTTATCCTCCATTTCTTGAATTAAATCATCTTCTGGTTCATAATCAGAACTACTGTCATTATCCGTTTCTGATCCGTTCGTTTTACTTTCATCCATAGAATATTCTTCTTCACCTGATGATAACACACTCACTTCTTCTTCTTCTTTTATTGGTTCATCATCATCACTATCAGTAAAGCAACCATAGGTCAACTCTTTATTAAAATCATCATCTAGCTCATCATCAAATTCAGCATCTTCTCTCTCAATTTCTTCGAGCTCTTGTTCATCAGGCACATAGTCGGAGCTAGAATCTTCATCTGAACTTGTATATTCATCTGAACTTGTATATTCATCTGAACTTGTGTCTTCGAAATCTTCGTCTAACACTGTAGAAACTTCTGAATTTACATCGTCTTCATCGGAACTTGTATATTCATCTGAACTTGTATATTCATCTGAATTTGTATCTTCATCTGAATTTGTATCTTCATCTGAACTTAAATCTTGATCTAAATACTTTGTTGCTCTTAATTCTTTAATAAATTCATTTTTTATCAACTTATAAGAATTACTATCTTTATTAAGTTTGGAACCTAAAATCTTTTCTTGAAAATTTAATTCAGCTACTAGATAAGATGCTTTTTCTAAACAGACTGTTCTAAACTTAGGATTGGCTCTTAACATATCTCTACAATCGTTATTTATATATCTAAAAATTTTAGTAACCTGTATGAGTTTTTCCTTTAATGAACTGGTGTTATCAACATTAATAGATTGACATTCATTAAGCATTCTCTTAATAGTTTTAATTTCTTGAGACATTTTGTTGTGTGGGTTATGATAAGATTACTGATTAATCTAATAATTTATTTAATTTCAATTTTTTTTACAAATACAAAATTTATTATTATTACATGAACGACAATAAATCTTGTATTTATAAAAAAAAATGAATTGTTATTTACATAGTTTCAATTTTACTAAAATAATTATCTACAATATTATAAATATGGAACTTAATAAGGTGCAACTCGCATATAATGAACAACGTAAAAATATTATTGAACGTATTTTAGAAGCTATCAATAATAATACTAACACAATTGCTATTCATAGAAATTCTAATTGTGACCATTTTGATATTATGTTTATTTTAAGTGGTCTACAATCAAATAAATTAATTAATGTTACTCATAATAATAAAGAAGAAAACATGTATATTGTTAGATGGACTAACCCAAATAGCATCTTAAATTATTTAAAACGACCAATAACTTACAATAAACAATTTCTATATATATAAAAAATTGATTTTAAAAATTGAGTTTAAAAATTGATTATAAATATTTATTATAACGATTTTTAAATAACTATTATTTTGTACTGTAAAAATGGATACTAATTTTAAATTCAATTACGCTATTGACAATAATAATATGGTTAATGTACTTCACAATGAAGTATTTGGTGGTAAAAATGGATTTATTTCGACCTTGATTACCTTATTAATTTTTATATTATTTGTTAACATTCTCATCTCAATTGTCGGCTTATTCTATATTGGAACATGGACAATCAATTTTATTAAAGAACACATTAGTTGTGAAATATTTATGACTATCGTTATCTCAAGTAGTTTAACTATCTCTTTTATGAATGTCTATCTGATTTTATGCGAAACAGATTTGTTAATAAAAAAATTAAATCATGAAGTCAGACACAATAAAGAAGAAATTATGAATTGTTGCTGTAATGTTATTGAAGAAGATGAACAAGAAGAAGAAGACGAACAAGAAGAAGAAGAAGAAAATGAAGACGAAGACGAACAAGAAGAAGAAGAGCTATTAGGAGAACATCTCATAACTTGATTTATATATTTTAATTTATATATATTAAATTTAATGTTATTTTAGTTTTTTTACAGAAAAAAAGAAATTTATTTATTGTAATTACAAAACAAAATATATAATTTTAATAAATATTTTTTAATATTTTTTAATATTTTTTAATATTTTTTAATATTTTTTAATATTTTTTAATATTTTTTAAATGTGACTACTAGATAATTTATATGTTTCCAACATTAGCTTCATTTGTAGAGCTTCTTCATTCACATAATTTAAAATATTATTAGCGTCTCTTGCTTCTTCTTCATAATTTTTAGCACGTTCTTGTAATCCAGCTTTCTCCATTTCAAGTACCTTGTTTTTCCATTCAAAAGCAGTTATATGAGCTTCTTTTTCATCCAATTGACATAATAGATCACCATTTACAAGCGATTGATACGTATGTTTTTCTTCTAGTTCCATATTTTTTTGCTCTAATATACGTATCTGATTTTGATAATAATACATTTGAGCTGCCATTGTCTCTACTAGTTTTTCCATTTGTTTCACATATTCATTCGTATCTGATTTATACAATGATTGAATATTTGTTAGTTCATCACATTCAATATATTCTTCACTTATAGCAGACTTAAATTCCATTACATGCCAATAGCGACTATTGAACACATCATGGTATAATCTTGTTGTTCCGTCTTGTGATACAGCCATTTCAGAAAATAATTTTTTTACTTGTGGTGTCGTAAACCAGCGTTCAAATTGTACAATTGCCCCATTATACTTTTTCCCCATATGGTCTTCTTTTGGCAGAAATTTTATTGACTTTACTACTCCATATTGTGAGTTTGCGAGTGCCAAACTAATGTATTCAGAGTCTTGATTTTCTTCAGCACGTTTGATGTAAATAGAAACTGTCATTTTAGTATTTAATGAATTGATATTTTGTTAGGAATATTTAAAGTATGAAAAAGTATTTCAATTTTTTTACGCCATTTCACATTTCAAACGCCGATCCTTTAGGTCGGCGTAATTATACGTGATTTGGCAACTGTTACTTTATAACCGATAAATTACCTTTTATTAACCGAGAAATCTCCAAGGGCGATTTCAGGTTACATAAATCGGCAATTGAAAGGTTAAAAAGTCTAAAAATCAGTCCAGTATTCCATTTCATCAAGAATATAATCTATTTCATCATCTAATAATTCTATGTCAAATAATGGATTATTCTCATTTATTATACAATAACATATTATTTGTTCGGGTAAATTTTCTTCTAATGATGACGTAATATAGTTACCACATGTAACACAATTTACGCAACCTATATGTATATCGCTGCTACTCCAACTCCAATATGGCTTTGTATAATCTGTTTTTCTTGTAACTGAAGCATTCAGTATATCTTGGCTAATACGTCTTTTATAATCCATTATTTGTTGACATAACATTTTATAAGACTTGATTATTCTAGAAATTGTATTACATAAGTAAATCAATTTTTTACTCGATTATCTTCTCTATGTTACACAAGTGTAACAACAAAAGAAAAAAACAAGTTATTATATTACAATAATACAAAATCATATCACGAGTTGTTTGTTGAAGAAACTAGTTATTAATTCTCTTTTATTGTCTTGGACTGTAGATATGTATTTCTCTATTGGTATTTCCTCTATATCTTCTTTTTGGTCTTGTTTGTCTTGGTTGTCTTGGTTGTCTTGTTTGTCTTTGTCTTGTTTGTCTTGGTTGTCTTGTTTGTCTTGGTTGTCTTGTTTGTCTTGGTTGTCTTGTTTGTCTTGGTCTTCGGAAAATTTATTTATTGAAAACTTGAATATATCTACATCAGTCTTCTGACCAATGCGATGACATCTAGCAATCGCTTGGTCTTCAACAGCTGGGTTCCAATTTGGACTAACAAAATAGATCTCGGAAAAGTTCTCCTGTAGATTTAATCCTTCATTTCCCGACTGAATTTGTATTACTAACGCATCAGCATAATCACCAATGTGTTCCAAATTTTTGCCTCCTGAATTTCTTCCGTCATATTTCACTACCTTTTTTAATCCACCATTAAGCAATTTTTCAACAATTGTATCTATTTCTTCTCTATAATGACAGAATATTATCTTACCTCTGCCATTATCTTTTCTCGATAATACCAAACTAATTAATGTATCCATTTTACTACTATATTCTTCGATATCCGTATATATGTTTGCTGAAGCCAATATTGTACTAATTGTCGTGTCGTTTTTCAACATCTTCGGCAAAATACTCATCTGTCTTGCCTTCTGCATCGCAACAAGAGCTATCGATGGACCATCGAGATAACTATAATACAGCTGGGCAAATTTATGCGCTTTTGACATTGGAACATGGCTCTGGTTTGGCATGAGTGTATGTATTTCTTCTGCTAAGCATTTCTCTGAGTTCGATTTCCATTCTAAATTACATTCATGTTTTACTACTGGAGGTAAATTAATGCCTACATCTGCCTTTGTTCGTCTCAACATGAATGTTTGTAAAATCGTTTTCCACTCATTTTTTGCTATTTGCCTATCAATACGTATCATTGAACAGAGAGTTACAAAATCTTTGAATCTGTTATGAATTGGAGTTCCAGTTACTAACCAACGAGCACGACCATTTAATTTGAGACACATGTTGTGTCTATTTGTTTCCAGAGTTGTTCTATTTCTTAAATGATGTGCTTCGTCAAATATTATCCTATTCCAGACAATCGTATTAAGTAAATTGTTTCTCTTTGACTGAACTGTATTGTACGTTGTCAATACTATCGGTCTTGAATTGAATTCTTCTTGAGTAATTGTCTTTTTTATTTCTCCATGGTAGACCAAACATTTGTGTCCAGCAGCTTTATAGATTTCACGTTCCCACTGCTTTAGTAGTGCTGGAGGAACCACAATCAATGTGTGCGGCAAGAAATGAACAAACATTAGCCCAATCATCATAATTGTCTTGCCTAATCCCATTTCGTCAGCGATAAAACCGCCACGCACATCATATTTTGGATTTGGACAAATCTCATTTCTCAGACACCACTCAACACCATCATATTGGTATTGTTTGAAGTCGAACTTGGCCGCCTTCAGCAAAGTATGGAATAACTCCATTCTCTCGTCTATCTTTATTTGTAACTCTAGTTCGTCCTTTTGCGACATATTTTGTAATTGATGATTTTTTATTTACGTTCTGTCTTCATGTAAAAAAAGTTTTCAATTTTTTTCATTTAGATCATTTACACGTTTAACTAAAAAAATAATTAAATTTTTACTTAAAAACTTGTTAAAATGAATGACAATATATTTATACAACATTTACTCTTCGGTTCAATATGGCTCTTATCTGACCATAAACTTCCATTCCTCTTCTCTCATACACTTCAGCATTTTCATTTGATACTCCTCTTGGATGGTCTGCTATCAGCAGATTTTTAATTAGGTCAGCTACCGTAAAGCCTTTGGCCAAAATTTGAGTAGCTATTTCTTCGGCATCTGGAACTGGTATTTCTTCTTCTTCGTCTTCTTCAGTTACTGACTCCCATTCTTCAGCAGGTTCTTCTTCAACTTCTTCGCCTTCTATTCTTTGGTGAAACATTCTAAAAGATACGAGTGCGTCTTCGTCAAATTGGCTTTCATCTGAGTAAATGCTATCGATATAAGTCGACGCATCGTCTTCAGGTTCGTCGGCCATAGCCGTGCGGCAGTAAGGACAACTGAAACCATTATGCGCGCTATTTTGCATCAAGCAACGGCAATGAAAGCTGTGACCACACTCAGTTACACAGGTATTGGCTGTACCAACAATGGGTTCCATACAGATTGGGCATTCGGACATTTTCGCAAAGTTTTGACTGATTAAATTGATGAAAGTTAATATTTTACTTCTACATCTATGTCAAAAAAGTATTTCAATTTTTTTTATAATACATTATAAAAATAGTACAACTAAAAATTGTATTGTATTAAATTTTTAGTTAATGGAAAGTGAATACCAATAATAAAAAAAATTGAAATACTTTTTTGACATATGTAAAATAGCAAATCATTTATTTATTAATACTCAAAACAATGTACTCAGCCGCTATCCAGTCAAAGGTCTATCATATGGACAGAACACTTTTCATGCTCCGTGAGAAGATCCAGATAAAAGGCCCAATAACTCGGAACAAATTCAAAATTGCTAGAACTGAAGTTAGAACTGAACTATTTGACAATATTCGCATCGGTACTGAAATCCTCTATCAACGCAATCAACTTGCGCCATCCATCCCATTGTCTGATTTAATCCAGATTGACAGCGAAATCCTTAATGCCATGGAAAACCTGAGAGCCCCAGAGTTTCAGGGACTGTTTGTGCCAAATACCGATGAAGAACGCAAAGTAATGAAATCTTGGAAAGACGAAATCATCCATACTAAATTTTAATTTGTAACTTTTTATAATTTGTAACTTTTAATTTGTAACTTTTTTTTCCAACAAAAAATTGATTGAATTTTTTCTTTGGAACCATTTGAATAAACCTATCTTATTAAATGACGACCATTGGAAAACAGCTACTCATTAATTGTCTATTGGAAGACAGAGGGTGTTTTGATTTACGCCATGAAGTCAAAAGCTATTTATTTATGGATGAAGTCCAAAAGACTAGTCTTCAAAGAAAAAATAATCTCATTAAAGGTATTAAGTGTTTCATTAATCGATGGCAAGATGAAGGTCACTGGGCAACTACTTATTTGTACCAAATTAATGTTCAATGTATATCATGTTTGGAATGTGGTGGATATTCGTTTATTGGTAATCCATATATGTATGTTCATGTAGCTCCAAGGGCTTTATGTAATTGCGCTGGATTTGACCAATATTATCAAGAAAATATATCAAGTATTATTCAACCTTTAACTATATATACCTAATTTATACTTCGTTTTTATACTTATACTTCGTTTTATACTTATACTTCGTTTTTAAACTTATACTTCGTTTTTATACTTATACTTCGTTTTAAACCCTCTAAAAAAAAATTGAAATACTTTTTATCATATTGTTTGAACATAAATAACTATTTATAAACTGATCACTTAAAGTACTACTCATATTTTAAAAATGGCTCCCATCAATTCCATTTTCATTCCCTATGTTGCTAATCATTGGACCCCTGAACTAATTGCCTCTACTCTCTATGAAAATGGAATTGCCAAAGCTTCTACTATTCAAATATTTGATAACATTATTCTCGAAACATCCGTTAAATCTGTTTTAATTGGAGTTTTAGAATGGATGGATACTGAAATCGCCTATGATTTTATTTTGAATTTAAATGGAGCCGATGGGTATGCTACTTTGTATTTGTCTGATGAAGAATTTTGGAAGACCTATTTACCTGCGGATTTAGATAATATTTTTGAAACTGGATCGTCTGTTACTGATTTTAATCTCAAGTTTTATGATTTGCTCGACGAAATGGAAAATGAAATGCTTGAAGACGACTTAAACATGGATGAAATTGAAGAATTATATTTGAATGATCCTGAATTATATACTCAAGTATGTATTTGCTGTGTATAAAGAATTTTATATATATTTATATCTTGTTTTATGTTTCTTGTTTCTTATTATTGTTTTGAAAAAATTAATTAATTAATATTGTTTTTTTTCGTTTATTTTTTCGTTTTAGTATATTTTTTGATCAATTATATGTATATGGGGATCCACTTTACTGATCAATT
>Ga0194133_10003191_pt1 | contig 23687 bp, 20 predicted proteins | sample TA2KigOf40mmetaG_FD_155448 | JGI IMG/M metagenome (GOLD analysis project Ga0194133, IMG submission 155448) | Freshwater microbial communities from Lake Tanganyika, Tanzania - TA2015055 Kigoma Offshore 40m | ecosystem: Environmental > Aquatic > Freshwater > Lake | place: Tanzania: Lake...
CTAAAAGTTTAATATTTCTTTTATTTTTGTTTTAACGATTTTTAATTGACCGTGCGCAGTTACTAAAATAGAATTTTTTAATTCATCCCAATCAATCTTATAGGATTTATCTATCTTACCACCGTTCTTACTTGCAATCAATGCGTTTAATGCATTAATTGTATATATTGTATTTGTTTGTTTCTTTCTATGCACTGATATAGTTGAAGCTGGCGGTGCGTAATGTTCTTTTAATGAACCCGCTACAATATTATATGTTAAAATTAATTGTGTAGGGTCATCAACATTTTCTAGTACGTATATATTGTTGAACGCTAATGTGTAGGAATTCTTCACTAAATTTACACTTTCGTCCAATTTATCAGCCGCTATAAAAGTACATAACAGTTGCGTTTCATTCATATGATACTCGTAAGACTGTTAACCAACTTCTTATAAGTATCAAATTTTATTCGATAACACTATATTTTATATACGTTTAATTCATTATAATTGTGACCACGATACTGCCGAACAGGATATCCACCTGCACTTAATATTTCTGCAACTTTCTCCATCAAATACAACTCATCATTTGGAATATCCAATAAAATTGCATCATAGGTATAAAGAACCACCCGATTTAAGAATTGACAAACCTTTTCTACCCGTTGAATGGCTTCTTCGGTTTCGGTCAACTGCATCATATAATTGAATACTTTGTTCTTTGATGGGTTAGTAAGTATCACCTTGCGACCAGTTTGCGACAATACAAATCCATTCTGACGGTATTCTTCCCATAGTTTAGACGAATACTCCTTAATCTTTTGGAAGAACTCTACACCACCCGTATCATCAGATTGACCATACATCAATGCGAAGGTTCTGGCCTTAGACTCCTCATATTGCTCTTTGGTTATAGTAAGATTACCATAATATTGTTGAGCGAGATATTTGTGAAGGGATGTGGGGGGTAGATAATAGTCCATCAACTTTCCTGCTAATCGTAAGTGGAATGCCTCGTAGTCAAACTGCACAAGGGTTCCGTTCTCACCAAACCTACTGATGAACTTCTCACGACTTCCATCGTTCTTATTAAGAGCGGCAAAGTTGATACCACCGAAGGCATTACTTGGACGACCTGTCGAGGTATAGATATTGTAATCGGAGTATACCATTCCGTCCGTAGTACAAATTCCAGACTTTTCAATATTGGTCAATGTAGGAATCGTAACCTGATTGATAAACTGGAACGATGGGTCAAGTTCCATAGATTCATACCGCTTGTGGAGATGTTCACAATGTTGAAGAAATGCTTCAGCAGTTTCCACCCACGAAGTCAGCGGGATACTATAATGAAGATTCTTGAACTTGAACTGATTTTTAATTTGATGAATACCCATCGTATAGAATTCACGATATATCGGAATCACATCATTGTTGAGATGTAACGCTGTTGCCAAATCAATCACATTGACCGCATTGGTCAGATGTCGGAGTTCTTTCTGGTGAAGGGTGACGAGCTTATACGCACGGGACAGGTCAATCTCAAAGTGTGGAGCATCGGGATGATTCACCGATACTGTATAGAATGTCCCATCTTCGAATCGGAAATGAAGTGAGGACAACTTATTCTGGACGGGATGTAGAAACGCATCAACCGCTACGGGATAGACATAAGCAGTCTCTTCCAGTAAGCGGTTGGTGAGTTTTGTAATATCGTCTAGATTTGTGATAACCATTCGTTCCTCAATAATAATATATAATCAAATATAGTATTACTCGGTACGATTGTCAACCCCTATTACATACTGCGAACTACTTCGGATAATATATGTTAATTCTGGCATGGTTACTTTGTAATACTTTAATATAGTAGAATTTTTACTTAGCACACCCTTGACTACTCCATTAGCAGATTCAGTATCTTCTAATCTTCCGTTAATATACCATTTAAAATAAATCACAGCATATAATGGATTCTTACCAAATCTATCATATTGTGTCTTATCTATTTCAATCACCGTTTTATTAGATAAAATCCGTAGGAAGTATCGGGTGATATATCCGACTCGCATATCATTTAAGGTTATTTTTGGTATTGTCCCATATGGGATTGTAAAATTATTCATCATCGTTTTGTGGTCTATATCTAAAGCGTCCTTGAATTTTAGTAACCCATCCAGATTGTAATGTAAATTCATGAGCTATCTTTGTAACCATGTATACCCCACGTTTTAATATTTGAGGTACACGATCTACTGCAAATGTTTGGAACAGTTGAATCCCACCGATACCAGGCATAGTTAAATCAACGATACTCTTTGTTAAATTACTACTATTAAATGGATGTACTTTGTCTTTTGTTCCGCTACCGCCACTATTACTATCCAATGCTTTTAGCATCTTAGGTGGGTTTAATTCAACAAGTTGTATAGCTTGACCAAGATTTCCATATTCACGAACTGCGGCCACTCCGTTTGGATTCTGAGTTATGAGTGTTTGCGCAGCAGTTTTACGTTCTTCCAATTGTCTCGTTACTGTTGTCTCAGGTGACCCAAACTCAACATCGAATGGATTAAATCCAGTTGTTAATACACCCGTCGGTGCTGCAGGAGCAGGTCCACCTAAAAACTCTGGACGTTGACTTTGTGGATTTAGTGTTGCAGCAGTTACTTCAACTCTTACATCATCTGGACACGTACCAGTTGTGGTTACTCCCCTACACGTTGCATAAATCTGTGGAATTAGTGATAACGTTTTTAATTCATTGATATCGATGGCATTAATAGTTCCACGTTGAGCAACTCCACCAATATTAGCGATTGCTTGTACCGCAATAACTTGTGGTAAGTCAAATGAAATATTGATATCGAGAAGTTCACTACCCAAGTCATCATCCGTCAATTGCTTTGTTTTACGATTAAACATATACAAATATTTTGGTCGGTTAATTTGTATAGCTTCAGTATTACTTATCTGTATCGTTTTCTTTTCCCCCATAAACTCTTCTAGCTGAAGTTTTGGGTCGTCGGTTCTAGTAATACTAGTTTCGTCTATCGTATCCAAATCAGAAACAGTTTGTGTATTTTCTGAGAATTTTGGTAAAGTATCAATAACATGCATTCCCGGCCGGGAAGTATCGTTAGAAATTAATTGTAAGTTCCAATATCCATTTACACTGGCGTTCATATATCCTAATAAATTATTGATACCTGTAGACACCGTATCTGCCGCAGTAAATGCTTGTTTGATAGCGTTAGTATTAATCCACACACCATTACTTAAGAATGAAGTATCTCCTGTACTCTTGAAATCACCAACATCTTGATTTCCTACGATTTTACCAAAAATACTACTATCCGAAAAATTGGTTGGTGGGGTAGTACCCGTTTCTTCCGACCGTCGTAGTGCTTCTGCTAACACATTAACATATTCAAATGTAGCATCATATAACTCTTGTTGCCCAGAATTGTATATTAACATTACGCCTGGGTTTGTTGACCGAAGTGCAGGATTATATGCGACTTCATTTGCTAATAATAAATTTCTATCTGGTGATGGTTGTGTTCCTCTATCACCCATTGGCTTGATAAAGTTTGAACGTAAGTATGTTTCATTTTCTACACCGTTGTTAGCGAACAAGCTCATCAGACCGTAATTTTTGTCATTTAATATTACGTTCACAAAGAACTTCCACGAAACGAAATAACCACCAATACCTGTACCTGTGTCTGGATTGTTAGCACCAGTAGGTTGATTACCGCCACCTGTTGCGTTTGTTGTTGCTATAGGTACTACGTGGCTAATCCATTCACTTGAAATTTCTGAACCATCATCCGTAATTACTTTGGTTAATAGATACTGTAACGAATTTGTTTTTCTGGATGCTGCGTCATCAAAATATTCGTGTACATCTGTAACCTTACATTCTGGGTCATCCACTGATGTACCAGTACGACACAAAGGTTTTGCTCCTGTATACTTTGATGGTATTTCAAATTGTTGTACGGAATGCACAGTAAGTTCAATTTCATATGTATTATTTTTTCCATACTTAAGTCCAAACTTTACCACATATCCAATAAAAATTTCATAGTTACCAAAATTTCTATAAACATACTTTTCTATGAAAGCTGTTTGACTACTTTCCAATGTAATCAATTTCTTAAATCCATCTTCTGAATCATTTATGACCGAAGAATCTGTACGTATATTACCTTGGTTATCAAATGTCCAATTATATGGTTCTATATCTTCTGGAGTCTGGTCCGATGCTAATCTACCGTATTCTAATATAACTCTGGTAGCTGGTCGCATAAAGTATTTCATCAACGCATTTAACTGACCAACGGAATATGCGGTTATCTTTATCGTTGCTTTAAATAACCCACCACGAACCCCCATAGGTCCAACAGTACTCCTATCAGTAGTTATACTGGTGATACCGGGGGGTGGGATGTTTGGTTGATCTAATTGCACATCTTCTTCTGTAACAACCACGGGTACTCGACCAGTTGCACTTGTAGCATATCCCACGATACTTCGCTTAGATGTACCTTGGCCAAGGTATATATCTTCAAACTTTAAGTCTTGTCGGTCATGAACGCCTAATGTTGGGCACCATGCTGACTTATGTTGCTTGGAAAGTAAATTATCTCCAGACACATACATCAATGACGTAAGTTTAACAAATGGAGTATGAGAGTGTATAGTATTCCTTGATAGTCTACGTCTAGTTAATTCGTATTGAATATTTGGATGAAATGATTCAATTGATGAGATATAAGGAGTAATGTTTGTAGTTGTTGTAGACCGTGATTTACGAGAACTTAATCTCTGAACGGCTGCTCCGTCTGTTCTGGCGTATAGAGTACTGGCTGGAATTACTGTATTTTGTGACGGAGGAACTTGGGTTAGTTCTACTGATTCAATTAGTGTATACGTGAATAGTTCTTTATGTAATGTACGTTTAATACGTACAATCCTCATAAACTGGTTGAAATCTCCAGCTGTTTGAAATACTTGACATCCTGCACTATAATTGTTTACCGCTAATGTAGTACCGACTGCGTCCGCTCGGTGAATATTAATACCTAAATCATTACGGTCTTCAAAAATAACTCCTGGACCATCGGTATCTAAAGTCTTATTTTTGTTACCATCTCTCCAAATTTTTACCTTTCCATTTCGTTGGCACAATGCTTCATATTTTCTACGGTGGAAATCTATTTTATATACATTAACATATTGGCCGGGTACCAACTGTGATACTCCACGTAAATCTTCCGGGCCTCGACCTGCCAAAGAATAAGTAAGACCTGGATCCGTTGTGGCAGCATACTGATAATATTCATACCGTCCCGCATTCTTATATACTACCAGTATCCAATCATTAAATGTATTGGTATTTAATTTTCCTGATGACGAATTACGCACGCCGATAATGTTCAGTTTTCCATCTTCATACCAAACATATCCTTTGCGTTGAAATAATTTATTTAGTTCATCTATATTAAACTGATTTACTTGTGTCATAGGTTAGGTATTCTTAACACGGTACCAGCCGGAACGGTTAACGTACCGTTCGATAGTTGATTTGCTTGTGCAATTATCCACCAGTTGTTTGGTGTTTTGTAAAAAATATTAGAAATAGTATCTAATCTGTCTCCATCACGTGCTTCATAATAAAATGGTACCGCTTCGGTTGGTATACTCGTTGGTATACTTGACGCATAGTATGCTGGTGCGTTTGGAGATTCAATTTTTTGTAGGGTATCAATATATCGATTCATTATCGTGCACGTGTGGTAGGTTGGGTTGTTGAGAATACTGCTTGAGCTGCTTGAATTCTTCCAACAGCTAAATCCAGATCTAAACGAGTTAATAATGGATTGTATTAAGATCTTGGTATCTGAGAGAATTGTGGGAATGATCGTTCAAACGGAGTAGGTAAATCTTGGAATGATCTTGGAGTTATTGGTACTTGTGGTGTAGCTCCTACTTTTGTGCCTTGACTACTTTGTGAACGTTGAGCTTTGACACGTGCTTTTCTACCATCTTTTTGTTTTTCGGGTGATGGTTTTTTATCTGCTCCACCTGGTGGTGTTACCGGTGTTTCTCCATCTGCTACAACTAGTGGTTTTTGTGCACCACGTTCCTTAGTTCCTTCCATTGCTTGTGTAATTTCATAGAATGGGCTATCGTATGTTTTGGTTCTCTTTTCCAATAATACCAAATTCATTTGCACATTAATAACTTGAGATACTTCTCTATCTACATCAAATGTAATACTTTCATCTAAAAAGTCAAAGTCTAAATTATCGATATAGCATGGTTGGTCTTTATAAATATTTCCAATAGTCATTCTAAATAATGGTGGAACCATAAATCCATTTTTTGAAATACCCTTTGGAAATGCCCGACCAGATAAATTATTAATACGTAACCACATAGAATCCAATTCTGCTGCCGTCATAGCAGCAATATTAAATTGTAATGATACCGAACGTTTGGCACCAGAATATGTTACGAATCGTTCGATTCTACCAACATATCTTTGTTCATTATATTCTGGTTTAACACTTTCTTTGATAGAAGAAATCAATGCTCTAAAATGTATCGGATTGTTACCATCAGCATCACTGAATATAAACTTAATGATATCTGCGTTAACGTTATTTTTAGTATCAATTTGTGATGTATTGTGGTCTATGATGGTACTATATGAGATTTGATTTTGAAACAAATCTTGTTTATTTGTATTTCTATCAGACGCTAATACATAATTGTATACATCATCACCAAGTGCAAAATACCCACCGGTATCTTCTAAATTTTTAAATGTTCTTGAACCAGACTGAACTTGGTTTACATAACTAAGGTTTCTCAAATTAAGATCTGTAATATTTGATTTTTCCTTATATAATCCAGCAGGTCGTTTGGTACCTTGGTCTGTAATGTCTTGTTTTGCTAATAGTCTTGGGTACCAATTTACATTATCTTCTGGACGTACATAAAAAAACCCAGTTTTCTTACCATCAGGAATCGTTTCTGGTCGTGCACTTAAGGCACGGATAGGCGATAATACAGTATTTACAACAGATTGTATAAATCCACTTGCTCCATTTTTGAAACTATCAATAGTTTCTTTTTGTAGTGCTCCACGATTTTTTCCTAAAATACTTGGAAACCCAATATTTCTACGAATAAATAAAGATGGCGGTACATTAAGTAGTGTTTCTAATGGATTATATAAACGGGTTTCCGCAAAAGTGTTTCCGGTTTGAAGTAGGGTTTGTTTAGCAAGAAACAATACCCCTTTATTAGAACTCAAAAATTTACTAATACGTGATGTATCCCGAGCTGTTGATACAAATGGGGTGAGTCGAGTATCATCTTTTATTCTACTCTTACTCTGAGCGGAGTCAGGCTTGATTTCGGTAACCGAATCATTTTGGTTAGAAAATCGTCCATAGATTTCTTTCGCTGATGCGTTGAAGCGTTGTTCTAGTGTAGTGAATGCCATAGGTTATACCACTTCGTTTCTAGAGTGTACACCAACCAATTGAAAACGAGGAACCTGTTGGATTTGGTCACCAACATTAATTGTAGTAGTTGCGTTTTGAATAGTATCAACTAATCTATCAATCTTGTTGAGAAGTATGAAATTTTCTCCAGATGGTGCTTGTAAGGTACCCTTATCGAATAGATGGGTACCTGCCATTATCGTATCACTATTATTTAATGCAAACTCCCCAGTTGGCGTAACCAAAGTACGTTCACCGTATCCTGGCATGGACATCATATCGTCTGCCTTACTAAATACTTTATCGAACAACCAATTAGCTGCCCATGACCCGGCGGTCGCGCCCAGCATTGTACCAACTCCTGGTATGGGAATAAAACTACCTAACGAACCACCTATGACCGTACCTGCAAAGGTAGCCAATGATCTACCAAATGCTCGTTTAATATCTTTATTTTGTTGATAATCAACAATTCCACTAGTTAATCCAGCTATAACACCAGCCCCCCGTGAAGCTCTAGCACCCTCTATCATTTTAGAACGAGCAGTAGGTGGAGGTCCACCTGGTACGGGAGGTCCACCTGGTACGGGAGGTCCACCTGCAGGGCCTCCTGTTGGGCGACCTGGTGCACCTAGACTTAAAGCTCTTAACGTTCTCATAGATACTACTAATTGTAAAATAAATGCTGCAAGAGAACCTACCGCTACGGCCAAACTGCCGGCAAACAACACTAACTTATTTTTTGCCAATACATCTATAATTTGACCAAATAATGTTAACTTGTCATTACTATCGTCAGTCTTTTCTTTTTGCTTAGTTACAGCTTCTTGTAATTTATCAAAATTACCTGCTCCTTTGACTTTGATGATTTCGTCAACATTAATACCACTAATCTGACCTAATAGTGCTCTGTAACTTGCACTACGTAAGTCTTCTGATTTTACTAATGATGCAACATATTTTTGTGCTTCACCTGGTGCTCCAAATTCTTGAAGCTGCGTGAGTTTTTCAAAATCAATTTCTGTACCGAGTTGGCCAAGCTGTGCTATTGCGTCAATTTGTCCATCTAGGTTTGTAACATACGATTCTGCCCCTTTGTTAAGTGAATCAAGGGAAATCCCCAAGCGGTCAAAATCTAAAGCACGTTTCAACATAGACGTTCCGAATATGTTGATAGATGTTAAGTTTTTATTTATTATGTTGGATAACGTTCCCGTCTGTATACTTTGTCTACCAGTAGCTGCACGAAGTGATTCAAATCCTGCGGCCGTTGTGGTTCCTGTTAATGCAAGTGCTCGGAATGTTTCCGCAGTTGGTGCGCCAAATATTCTGGCCTTTCCTAAATCTTGATTAAACTTACGCATCCCCTCGTCGGATCGAGTCAGTCCTTCAGAAAATCCACCAAACGCTTCAGCAGCGACCCTTGTCGTATTTTTAAGTTCCTCTGCATTAAATATTTGATTTGGGTCAAAACTGAATATAGATTTAACTGATTCTATCATCGACCCAATTTCTAATCCTACACCTTCTTGTGCAGAAATACCAATATCACGTGCATTTTTCACACCATCCATTATTATCTGCACACCGTCCATCAACGCCTTACCCAATGCCTTTATTCTGGTGGCAAGTCCATCAAACGCCGCGGACATAACCGATGCGTTTTCACCAAATATTTTATTTAACGCCACTTGTTTGACAGAGAAATCATTAATACTTTTTGTTAAGTCGTTAGTAGCCTTGTCTGCTGCTTTTTGAGCTTGGGCTCGTTTTAGGGCCTCTTTACGATCATTTTCTTCTGTAGCAAGTTGTTGTCCAACTGCTCGGGTATACTCGTTCGTACCGTTTGCCGCATCACGCATTTCCGCAACTAGCATTTGTAGTGCGGATTTTAATTCAAATATGTCATCTGCACCTAAATTATCTGCCATATCTATCTCTTATTAGATGATTTACCTTTAGACTGCTGTTGCATCATTTCTGATTCTTTCTGTTTGGTTTCTTCTAGATGCTTCAAATAGAAGTTACGAAGATAAATTGGCATATGATACACTTGCTCAAACGTAAATCCACCATTACTAAAATACGATAAGGTGAATATCGATTGATGTATTAATACCTTATGCTCCGAGCTCAGGCCAAAAAAAGTTGGCCCCAAAGGGCATCCTCAACTTATTTTCGGTGTTACACGCATCACACGTTACTACCATGTCAAAATCAACATCTGGAGATACTCGCTTTATTTCTTGACGAAGTGCTCGAATATCACGAATAATCATTGAATCTACGAAATCCCGAACAAACTTTCTGTCACGATTTCCATTAACAGATGTAATCGTATATTTTAATCTAGTGGATGCATCTGGTTCTATTGAATTATTGAACTTCTTTAGTGCATCTACTTCTGTCTTGATTGCCTTTTCATCCCCACGGGTCAATAACTTATAAGTAATGACGATTCCAGTTGGTAATGTTAATTCACGTTCACCATTTGACCACCCTTCACTTTCTGGAAGTTGCATTGGGAGTTCGGCCAAATTAATGGTGTGTTCAAATACGTGTTGACACGAATTACACGTAATTTTAACTGGGTATTCCTTTCCATATGCGAGAATACGTGACGCAACCATCACTGCGTTCAAATCACCCAATAACATATCGTCTGGTTTAACTCCTTTCGTCACAACCAAACTATCCATCAATTTATCCAGTACCGTTCCCTTTTGAATCAAATTTGTTGACGTAAGGATATCTTCTTCCTTTGCCGTCATATACTTGATGTCTACTTGACCGCTTCGTAATGGGCTTTGGTCTGGATATAATAGCCCCTTACTTGGTAGGTCAATTGTTTCTGTTGGAAATCCATATTCTGACATAATAACTCCTTAAACTATTAGGTTTTACCACCTATATAAATATCTTTACTCCACGTTTTTAGTAGAAATATCCTGCTTATAAACCTGGTTTATTTTACTGACAAATTCCTTAAAATAGGACTTTGAGCGTTCTGGGGTGACCAATGTACCATCCACCACCAAGTCTGCCACCTGTTGCTTCTCTTTAAGGATATCCCGCATATATTCGTCAATAGTATCGGCACATAACATATAATAGACTTGGACCTGACCCTTTTGACCGATACGGTGGGTACGGTCTTCTGCTTGTTCGTGGTTTGCAGGTACCCAATCGCAATTCAAGAATACCACGGTATCTATCTGGTGTTGGAGTCCGTCAATACCCATACCGGCTGCCATTAAACTGAACAATCCGACTTTTGCCTCACCGTTAGTCAATCGGTCAATCGTATGTTGACGCTCCTTACTATTCATTTCACCCGTCAACATTGCTGCCTTATCTCCATACTGTTCAGCCAAGAACTTTAACGGGGCAAGGTAATTACTGAAAATAAGAATAGGTTTGTCATTGTCTAAGAACTCATCCACCATTTCTACCAACCGTGGAATCTTCTTTTCAATTAAGAAACTTTGGATTTTCGGCATGTGACCAATGGTTGGCTTCTCCACCTTCCAGCGACCAAAGACTTCCCGTAGTAGTTCCTTATATTGCTTTTGTTCATCCTTTGTCAATTCCACATACAGGTCGTTCCGTTGCTTTGCGGGAAGTTCTGTAAGGATTTGTTCTTTCTTACGACGAATGACCAAATCTTTCGTGCGGTCATGCAAGTCTTGAAGATTACGAGGTGCGTCACCTTTCCATCCACCATATCGTTGCGTGAAATGAAAAAAGTTGTTAAACCGTTCTTTGTCAAGGAAGTTCAACAACGCAAACGCTTCGATGGGACGAGACATCACAGGAGTACCGGTAAGGAACAGACAATACTTAGTTTTGATGCCTGGATACTTTCGGCGTTCCTTATATGACCCCAAGATACTCTTTGCTCTAATAGTCTGACGATTTTTTAGGTAGGTTGCTTCATCACATACCAGCATATCAAACTCTTGCTTTCGTAAATCAGTCACCACCTTACCGACCGCATCGTAGTGGCAAATGTGAAATTGGTTGGACAGCTTTCCATCATAACTCTTACTGTCCCATACAGTGGCTTCTTTACCAGTGAACTTTTTGATTTCACGTTTCCAGTTCACGACAACCGATAGTGGACAGACAATAACGGTTTTCAACTTCTTATGTTGTGCAAACCCAATTGCTTGTGCCGTCTTACCCAAACCAGGCGCATCGGCAATAAGACACCGCCCATCAGCACGTTCTACAAAATTTACCCCGACTTTTTGATACGGGTATAGTTGGAGTTGCATTCCTTTAATATCAAACTCCACATCTTCTTTGACCCGAATCTCATCAAGGTCTTCTCTGCGGTCTTTGAGTTTCTCCAATAATGCCAATACTTTGTCATCACACTTGATATTGGTGTGACCGAAAACGTTGAATGCTTTCTGAAGATGAACCGCAGGAAACTCCCACCATTTTTCCACTCCATTCCATTTCCGACCATCCACCTCGTACTTAAACTTCGCCATCAAGTTGGGATTATACGGCATGACAACTACCGCAGTTTTACTATCCTTTAGGTGAATAGAAACTGCGGTATCCGTAGATACTTGTGATGTAGTGATGACGGTTGGATTATTAGTTCTCGCAATCTTCAAATGCGAGATATCTTCACCTTTGAGGGTGAGTGTCGCCGCTTCTTTCCAGACGTCAGGTATCCCTACGGTCTGTGTCATCCATGTGAGGTATGACTGATTATTATAGTATACGTGGGCAAGTGAATGTCCTCTAAACTTCCCAAACGTCAATATTGCGTTATTCGCCGACTGGTGGAGCATCTTCGACCTTGATGTACGTATATGTATCTACGTCTAATCTCCAACCATCATTGGGATCTAAACTCAGTATTCGCATCATTTCTTCGTTGGCGACCACGACTTTGGTAGTCAACTCTTGTTGATACATTTTTAATAATTGATTATTACTTTCAATTAAGTGGCGTATTGCCAAAGGAACTGGAACCGTTGGTGTCATAATATTTGCCTATAGTGTTTAGTGAAATTTAAAATACTGTTTAGTAAATGTCAAGGTTGTGGAATAGTTGGTAGTGTATATCCTGACGATGTTGGTAAATAGTTAGGACAACCTATAGTTGCCAGTATATATCCGGCGGTTTCAATACATACAATACTGAATTGCGAACCAGATGCTCTGTTTGGGTTAACAAATAACGATAGTGAGGTAAATAGACCCGGACATTCCTTTGTACCAGGCGGACACGAAGTTACGTCAGTTCCTAACGGGCCACTCGGCCCAGTAGGACCAGTGTTACCCGCTGCTGGAGTATCCGTACATGCTTCTTCAAGTATACTTGCTCCAGTTGTTCCATTTGGTGGTACGTTTGTTGTTGATGTAGCGAATGATGCGGTGGGTACAACCACAGAATTCAAAATAAAACTTGCGGTGGCTGCGGAAAATGATTGACTAATACTAGTTACTGATATTGCTTCGGCGTTACCGAACGGAAAGAAATATGACATTATATACCACCCCCGCATGTACCAGAAGTGGTAACAACACCTGAACCGTCGGTTGAAAATACAGCATTACTAGTTGGGTCTGATTTATTTGATAAGTTTGTTGCTAACGATGAACATGACGAATCGTAGTATAATACTACTCCATCTGTTATCGACGCAGCATCAGCATAATAAAATTGAGCTAAGCCATAGTCACAAGTATATGTCATACCGTCATATGTAGCGGACCCCAAACCATCTGTTTGGTAACATACACTGTTTGACCCTGTACTCCATCCCACTGCTAGTAAGTATGCACTCTTACCACGAAATCCTCTGGGTCCATTTGGTCCTTGTGTACCAGTTACACCGGTTTTTGTGAAATTAGAACCAGATGTGCCTGCGGAGCCGCTAATATTAAGTGCCAGTTCAGCGAGATTTATCGCGGTTACTGCTGAATTACTTACGAACGAAGCACTGATTGCTAAACTCGCACTTGTTGCTAATCCTACAATTGTTGGGGGTACTCTATGCGGAAAAAAGTCCATGATAATATCCTAGATTATGGATATGGAAGTGCGTTTGAAATAGTACCAGTAAATCCACTTGGGCCGGTAGACCCACTTGAACCAGTTGCTCCTTTTACATAAATACATTGGCCATCGGCGCCGGCAACTCCAGGTACACCGTTTGTTGCGACAGATGCAGTAAACACTCTAGTTGCTGCACTAGCGGTCAACGCATAACTTGCAAATGATGCGGTAAGAGCTAAACTAGTATCTGATGACCCAGACCCAAACGGATAAAATCTCATATTAATCTTCGGTTGAGTAGATGTATAATGATGCGGTAATGTCTGATGTACCTGCTGACCGATTTTGTAATTGGTACCCAATAATACCACTTCCCACTGTATATTCTTCACCTACCCACGTATATGCTTCTAAAGTTGGTACAAACTTATATTGGAAACTTGCACTGTCAAACATAAAGTCTGCGATTAGTTTAGAATTACCAACTGACGCGGTACCGAATGAACGAGTTTGTTCGGCCATAGGTACATTATCTACCGTGGTGGAATATAGTCGTAATCTGGATTCTGATGTCGCGCTACCACTTAATAGTAATAAACTCTTTTTAGTGGTTATACTACCGGACACGCCATATCCTGTTGTTGGTACGGACGACCCAGAAATTTTAACTACAGAACGGTCGGTCAAACTGTCTCCAACATTTCCGATACTATATACTTCAAAACTAATAATAGTATTTCCTGACGAAGCACTAGCGTGATACCAAGTTTCTCCATTAACAAATGTATTACCAATAACTGGTGGGTCTAAATTTAATGTACTCCCACTATCCAATATTGCGTCTAATATTAATCCAACATTTTCATTTAAAGTAAACGTAGTCGGACTTCTACTAGCGTCAATATTTACACTAGCACTATCAGAATATAATCTCAAACGTGCAGCTTTATTTGCTGTTACGCCTAATAGAATATACGACCCTCCCGTGGATTGTACAGACCCGCTAAGAGTACTTGTGGCAAACGTTGGGAGGATTACTGTTTTACGAGAAAATGTAGTACCTGCTGCGATTTGTTCTACTAAACCCATGTATTTCTCTTATAAAAGGTACTAGTATAAATATCTAATTTACCGAATAATAGACACATTTTACCGATAATGATCACCACCAAGCCACAATACGAAAGACCGCCGAGTTCCTTTAGTAACAGCAGAAACTCTGTGCATCATATAAGATGGGAAAATAACAACATTTCCACGACCCCGTGGTGCTTGAATCGGACCATTTCCACCTTGCCAGATTTCTAAATCACCACCTTCGTATTCGTCCGTTGCCGACAATTGGACAGTGATAGATACCTTACGGAGTGATAACATACCAGGTCCAATGTCTTGATGCCATCCATAATGACCACCTGCAGACGCATGATATTCGGTATATTGAATTGCTTCTGGAGCTGTGTGTAAATCAAAGTTCCACAGTACATCATTGGCTTCGATAGCCATATTCATCATCTTTTCGTATAACCAATCCCACTTTTCTGTCTGAGGTACCCACTTAATAGATGATGAACGCATTTGTTTATTTCCACCAACCGTAGTTGCTTCTTGGAAAGTAATTTCACCGACTTCACGATAAATCTTATCTAATTCTTGGTTACTGAACCCCTTCTCAAACCAATAATAGTTTTGTGCATCTACATGCTTCTTAGGAAAAATTAAACTGTGTTGCATACGTAACTCCTTAATTAGAATATTTAGAAAAATAAATTTGTCTGTCGTTTTCAGTAACAGGTGAGAACATCGGTAATCGTACGGAATACATATCACTCTTCGTATATATAATTTACATAACCTTCGTCTGTACCAAATCGACTTGGTACACTGAGCGGATTATCTTTATTAATTTTGTATGGGTAATCTTCTACACCTAATTCTTCAAACCGTTTACTAATACGTTCATTATAGTGATACATAATCGTTCTGACTCTGCGTTGGATATCTGCCCGAGATAAATCGTGGGTATTTTGTCCAGAATTGTTGTTATAAATAAATTGAATATACCCTAACTTCGGTATCTTAACAAACTTGGTATGTAGGAATGTACGAACAATCAATTCGTAATCATCAGCAATTGCTAAATCTCTATTATGGCCACCGATTGCAAAGTATACATCTCTCCGCCAAACTCGAACGTGATTTGGAACACCCACAATATGACGAATGGTTTTTGGATTGATATTAGAGGTTACTACTACATCCCACATAAGTCCTCTATAATTAACCTTTCTATATTTACCGTATCCTAACGAGAATCCCTCTCCATAGGTTAATGAAGTCCAATCCTCTCGTATTTCTACACTATCATTATAAATAAATCCAGCATCTGGATATTTCTTTGCTGCTGCCATCACATCTGCCGAACAATTTTCCGTCAATAGGTCATCGTGGTCAAGTTCAGCTAACCATCGGCCTTTCGTCAAGCACGCCGCTCTATACTTTGATTCTCCGATGGTTCCTTTTGTCTTTTCTCTAAAGTCATAAACTCTAACTCTATTATCCATTGCGGCAATACGTTCTGCTATTTTTAATGTCTTACCACCATCCGATGAATCGTTAACCATTACCCATTCCCAATTCGGATAGGATTGTTCTTTCAACGATTCATATGCACGAAGTAATTTGTTGCCAGTATTATATATTGGGGTAAAGTACGAGATTAATGTATCCGTATTTTGTTCCAATATTTGGTTCATCGCACAATTATATGCTATTTCTCCAACATAATCTTGACCTGGAGGCAGTGTCATCCACCGTTTACGAACTTCCAAGTTAGACATACACAGGTTTGGAAAATTAGTATAATCATTTGACACCGTAATAATAGCATCTGGTTTAAAATTCACCAAATATGATGTCAAGTTATTATCATTCTTTGCATACAATACATCTAGACTGGTATCTTCGTACCCTAGGTGATTTATCGTTTCCAATTCGGGTTCTTCGTTTCCAATATATAATACTTTTGGTACTCTGGCTTTTTTCGTAGGTGTTAAATAATTGTAATAACACAATACTTTGTGAATAAAATGAAACTGTTCTGATGCTTGTTTATATAATGGTTCTATGAATCTGCCGTCAGCATCATATCCACCTTCATATGTTCTTAACTTATATAATGATGCATGTAACACATATTGAGCAGAATCAATATGACGTAATTTCATATGCTCTGGCCCAACCTTCCTGATGTCTAATCCAGTAAAATCATTTCCCCCGACATATTGTTCGAATACAAATCCTAACTTAGTTGGGTTTTCTTGTATGGCTGTAAGTAATTCTGTATAAAAATCTGAATGTATAATATTATCATCATCCACCATACAAACGAACTCGTCACCAAATGTATTAATAATCTGACTTAGTTGCGGGTATAAATAATCTGTCCCGTTACTTTTCATAAAATGCAACTTCGTAGTACTATCTTGCATTTCATGTAACAATTCAGCGTCTATGTCTTTCAGAGTAGTGGTATCAAAAATAAGATGCCATACTACATTAAATGGTGACGGAAATACTGTTTGTTTAATACGAGGTAGATTATGTAACCGAGTACAACGAGTTAAAACATTTAGTGTTACCATGCGACATCAAAGAAGAATAGTTGGAAGAAACGAGCATTGTCAATGGCGTCACCAAAATATCCAGTTGCTGCGTGAATTGCTTTTGCGTCAAACATTACTAACCGATTATATACGTTTGCCATATTATCCACTAATTCATATGTGGTATTGTCATAGAAATTCATTTGATTACTGACACCCTTGAATGTCTTAGCATAAATTTCTTCATTTCCTTCGTATGAATCAAATCGCATCGCCCCAGTAATTTTACTCTTGTAAGTAGCTGTACCTGTGTTTAATGGTGCGTTTGGAGTAAGATATACCATCGCAGCATATGTTTGTGTATCTACGTGATATACTATAGGATCGGTAGACGTACAATACTGAAATTTACCATTTGCATATCTAGAATGATTCCAATTAATAATTTCTCTGCCCAAAATTGATTCTAATTTTTCTTTGGTTCCGTTTAGTATAAAACTTTCTTCACTACGTTTTCCACGATGATAATCTGATTCATTAAATGTTAAATTTTTCATTGCAAAATTTCTAACAAAATCTGGATCTGCATAAAAATTATCTATAATGATAATTCCTTTCTTCTCATTTTGGAATCCCGAATAAAATACTGCCCAACGTTCAAATGTACCAATATTGTGTACCATTTCACCGTTTTTAAGAATCAATCCGATTTGACTTTGTAAGTGTGTTTTGTGTAACCGAACCGTCACGCCTAGATTATCGGACTGTAAATGCGGGTAAACTTGACGAACATCTGGTCGTGGATTAATTCCCATCGCCGGAAGGAGTTGACCTCCTATAGTTAATCCTACCACTTCTTCTCTTAGGTGTGCTATCCATCCAGAAAATATATATGTATCATCATTATGTACTTCCATTTTATCCATGTACCACAACACTGAATCTGTGCTTGTCATATGATTAATAAAATCTGACATGTATTAACTCCATATTAGTAAATTTAGTTACTGTATTAGGCAAAAGAGAGTTGAGGACAGATGTATGCCCTCAACTCTCTCACTTATATAATATAAACTATATTCATCAACTGTCCTTTGAAATAAACCTAATTTAGTTTAATATAAAAACTCTATTCTGTCAAGTCCTTGTTTTTCATTTTTTCGATTTCTATATCTAATTCCTTAATTGCTTGAATCAATAAGGCAACAATCTTTTCATAACGTACTGCCATATATCCGTTTTCTCTGGTGATTACAACCTCTGGAATCACTCGTTCAATTTCTTGGGCGATAACACCAATATCATGTCCATAATTTTCGTGGATACCTTCCATTGGAATCCAGTCGAATTCATATCCACCTAATTGACGAATCTTTTCAATTGCACTAGTAATAATTTGCTTATTCTTCTTTAATCGTTCATCTGATGAGTAATATGCCACGATATCATTTGTTGCTCTAATATTACCTGCTGTACCCGATGCACCAGTACCCACACCCAATGAATTTACTTGTGCATCAGAATTAGTGGTAAATCCACCGGCGGGACCAGTTGGGCCAGTTGGCCCAGCATCTCCTTTTGGTCCATTTGGACCAATGGATCCAGCATCTCCTTTTGGTCCTGTTGGGCCTTGATTTCCTTCATTTCCTTTTGGTCCTGTTGGGCCTTGATTTCCTTCATTTCCTTGTGGTCCTGTTGGGCCAATGGATCCAGCATCTCCTTTTGGTCCATTTGGACCAATGGATCCAGCATCTCCTTTTGGTCCTGTTGGGCCTTGATTTCCTTGTGGTCCTGTTGGGCCAGTTGGGCCAGTTGGGCCTTGATTTCCTTGTGGTCCTGTTGGGCCAGTTGGGCCAGTTGGGCCTTGATTTCCTTGTGGACCTGTTGGGCCAGTTGGGCCAGTTGGTCCTTGCGCACCAGTTGCGCCTTGAGGTCCAGTTGGACCTTGATTACCTTGTGGACCTGTACCGCCAGTTGGTCCAGTTGGTCCTTGCGCACCAGTTGCGCCTTGAGGTCCAGTTGGACCTTGATTACCTTGTGGACCTGTGGGACCAACATTACTGATGCTGATTGTTCCAGACATAGATCCGTGGTGTTGGCAAATATAATATAATGTGTTTGGCGCATCATATGGAACAGCAAAGGTGATGTTACCTGAAGCTGTTCCGTTGTTTGTTACACCACTGCTATAAGCATTGCCTGTACCTGTGACCTGTGTCGTTTTGATCCAGAATGGATGCCCAGGTGCACTTACATTGAAGATATATGTAAATCCACGCAGTAGATTTAGAGTTGGATTACTTGATCCATCAATTGTATATGAACTTGCACCGCTGTTTGTTACAGTGTAAGTTCTTGCACCATTTACGCCTTGATTACCCTGCGGGCCAGTAGGACCAGTGCCGCCCGTTGGACCAGTACTACCAGTTGGACCTTGATTACCTTGTGGTCCTGTACCACCAGTTGACCCAGTGCTTCCTGTTGGACCTTGGTTGCCTTGCGGGCCAGTTGCTCCATTTGAACCACCTGGTCCTTGATTGCCTTGTGGTCCTGTATCACCTGTTGACCCGGAGCTTCCTGTTGGACCTTGATTACCTTGCACACCAGTATTTCCTTGTGCGCCTGTGTTCCCTTGTGGTCCGGTTGGTCCTTGATGTCCTTCATTACCTTGTGCTCCTGTTGGCCCTTGGTTACCTTGCGGCCCGATAGCACCTTGTGGACCCGTTGGGCCTTGGTTACCTTGTGGTCCTTGTGGAGTAAGAGCAAAGCCAGCGGTGGTTGCATGTGATGCAGTTCCAAAGAATCCGACACCGTTTGCAAGTGAACTGGTGAATGAGGTTGCACTTACGGTTCCTGCTACGGATATATGTGACCCATCATCAGTGATAATTGAGTCAGTAATGTGTTCAAGTCCGGCTGACTTTACTAATCGGTTTTGTGTAAGAAGGGTTTCATTTCCCACATTATTAAATGTGGGTGGACCCATCAATACGACAGAAGAAGTTACCCCACCTGCAATATTCTGATGAACGAAAATCCATTGGTCATTGTCTGAATCAAATAGTAATGACCCACTACGTTGTGGTGATGACCCAGAATCGATAACAGCCAACCCACCTAATACAACTGCTGGAGTATTCGTATTTACCGTAATAATATTTGTGCCAATATTCAATGTACTTTGTGATACCGATTGAATTGATGCTGACCCCAAGACAGTTAAGTTTTGAGTAACTGTCAACGAGCCAGACAGAATTTGACTTGCGGTAAATGTGTTTGACCCCGTAGTTGCATATGATGCGGTTACACTTTCTAGTGTATTTAATCTATTTGTTTGTCCAGTATCAACTGCAGCAAGAGAACTACTAAACGTAGCATATCCATTAGTAGCGGTGATATTCACTTGTGCAGAACTGGATACCGTACCTGGGGTGACCGAGGACGATACTGCTGTTGCAAAGTTTTGAATAGCGGAAGTCGGAATACTGCCCGTTTTAATTAAGACACCGGATAAACGAGTTTCTGACACGTATAACTCCGTAAAAAGACCTATAGTATAAATAGAGTACGTTTAAATTATGACCTTGATATAAATATCATTTTTTTTACCCAAGATACAAAAAAAGACACGCCGGATAGCGTGTCTTTTTAAGAGAACAGTTAGTCTTAGACGAGCTTAAGTTCTGTTGGTGGTTCGTCCTTTAATAAAGGCATCAATCCATTAAGAACGGCTGGTTCTAATTCTAATGTGTCAGGAAAATCAGATAACTTGAATTCTACATTTGCTACTTCAACAACTTGGAGTAGAAGTTCATCCATTTCCTTATTGACGATTACAATCTTGTCATTTGGGATTTGAAAAGTGTTTGGAATAGGATTTCCCTTTTCGTCTAAAGCTTCGACCAAATTATCAAGATGGTCACGTAGAGCGTGCTTTAAGCGAATTTCCTTTAAAGGTTCATCTACCGCCTTACCAAATGGTTCGAGTGTACGAACTGCGGTGGTCACTCTCCAGGCGAGCTTAATAGGAAGTTTTTGTTGACCAAGTGCACCAAGTGCTTGTAAAGCATTTAAAACCTGAACATTCGTTAACTGCATTGTGTAACCTCCAAAAATATATTAATAGGTTGGTATGTACCTGCTTATAAGTATATAGTTGTTATAAAATTCTGTCAAGGGGGTAAAAAATATTGTATATTACGGAGCTGACCCCGTTACTGGTGCTCCAACACTACCAAGATTTTGTCCCCACGGAGTTTCGGTTACGTCTGACCATGGGTCATTCTTCTTGGTGATTTGCTTTTGAATTTGCTCATTCACGTGTTGTTCATATGTACCCACAACAACCGCTTGAATCCATCCCAAGACTTGTTCCTTGGTTAATTCTTCATATGGGGTAAAACTACCACTTGCTGGTAATGGAAGTGGGGTTGCTCCTTGGAATACACCAGTTGTACCGTTTTCATCGGTTCCAGTCTTGGTCCAACGTACATGAACGATGACGTTATTCATGCCTTCAAGCGTTGGCGCCTTCCGCATGTTGGTGATGTCCCATGTGTGTGTTATTGCCATTGTGTTTCTCCTACCAGGTATCCTGGTTCTGTTTGAGAGTTATGAGTTATTTATACGATTTTCCAGCTCTTCTATTTTTGCTTGTTGTTCCTTGATGGCTTGTACCAAAACAGGAATCAATCTGGTGTAATTCAATGTGAGATAGTTTTCACCTGATTTAGATACTCTGCGAGGATTGGTTTCATCACTGAAATCGTTTTCCACATCGAATGGTGCCAGTTCCACCAATTCAGGATAGAATGTTTCCACTTCTTGTGCACTTAATCCAATTTGTGTTCTATTGCTACCAAAATTGAAACTGTTTGCCAAGGCGTTATCCACATACTTGAATGGTGTCCAAGACTTGATGGCATCCAGTGCACCCACCAGTGTTCCTGTTTTCTTCTTCAATCGTTCATCTGAGTAATATTCTACTAAGTCTTGCCAGACATAGAATCGTTTATCATATGTGGCTTGTGCACCAGTCTGACGATTATTTGGATAACTGCTTCCAATGAACCCAGTTTCAAACGATGTGTTGATGGATGCAATCGTCAACCCACCGCCAGGAGTGAAGTAGATTTGTGCATCGTTTGTACCGTCGCCAGCCTGGTCAGCTCCGTAAAACAACATACGTCCTTGGAAGATGGTTCGATACATGTAACTGGTGCTGGCTGGGTTAACATAATATCCTGTATCATTTTGGTCATAGAAGATTGGGGCACGTAATGAGCCACCTGCTTCAAGATAATTGTACACATACACATAATATCCAGGGTCAAAACGCATATTCAAATAACGTGTACCACTTGTATTCGTATTATACAAGTACATGTTACCATCGGTATCGAATCGGAAATATGATTGCCCATAACTACCGTTCAATCGACTAAACCCACCCGGACTTCCGCCGTCATTGGTTACGTTGTATCCAAATCCACCCGCGTTCCATGTAATACCTGGTTCGGATACCCACCAAGTCATAGTCGATGTTTGTCCAGAACCTAATTCAGGTCCGTTTGTTGTTATTCTAATTTGCGAATTTCCGTGGCCACCTTGTACGTCCAATCGACCGCGAATGAAACTACTACTATTCGGGTCTACATAATATCCGGTGTCGTTATAGTCATAGAATATAGTACCACGAATTTGTCCATATGAATAAAATATTCCAGAACTCCATTCACCCCATGTACCATTTGTGCCACTACCAAAATAAATTTGACTACCATCATAATAGTTAAGATACATTCCATAACCACTTGCAGCGTCCATATGCAAATTACCGTTGGACGTAGCTACTGATGCGTAACTTCCATTATCAACATATTCACGGCTATTGCCACCAACTTGTAAATATGCCCCCCATGAATTGTTTGGCCCAAACACTGCACCACCACGAACACGAAGTGCTGTAACACTTGTACTATTTGGGTCTATGTAATATCCAGTGTCATTGTTATCGTAGAAAATAGGTGACCGTGAGGATTCGTTTGCGTATGCTACACGACCTGTAATGGTGTCACCATTGTTTTGGTCAATACGGAATTTTTCATATGCCGTTCTGTTTCCACTAACTCTTGAAGGAACGGTGAAGGAACGAATTTGACCTGTGGATGCTTCTGCGGTAAATGAGAAGTAATTGTTTGGATTATCGTGCCAGAATCCCCAACCTGTGTATGGTTCAAAGTCACAGAAAATACCTGTCCACCCTTCACCAGTTTCTTGTTGAATCGCAATAGAACCACCGGTTGAAGAGGTACCGGATGCCACGGTCATCAATCCAGGTTTATTGTAATTTACTTGACGAACTGACCCAGCCATATTCAATGAAGTACCAGTACTGTTTGGGTCTATGTAATATCCTGTATCATTGTTATCGTAGAAAATAGGTGCCCGCATATCATCACGGGAACGAGTACTACCAGTCAACGATGCGCACCATCCGCCATTTGTTAATACCAATAATCCGTGGTCATTTAAATTACCTGCAATACCACC
>Ga0194133_10003192_pt1 | contig 23673 bp, 19 predicted proteins | sample TA2KigOf40mmetaG_FD_155448 | JGI IMG/M metagenome (GOLD analysis project Ga0194133, IMG submission 155448) | Freshwater microbial communities from Lake Tanganyika, Tanzania - TA2015055 Kigoma Offshore 40m | ecosystem: Environmental > Aquatic > Freshwater > Lake | place: Tanzania: Lake...
CGTTTTTTTTATGCTTCGTCCGCATGTATTTATCCAAATGGTAAACAACTTAATGATAAGAATCCCGGTCTAAAAGAAAGTGAAGCCTGGCCAGCAGAACCACAAGATGCATATGGTCTTGAAAAACTTGTTTCGGAAGAACTATGTATGCATTATGGAAAAGATAATCATCAAATGGAGTTTAGAATTTGTAGATTTCATAATATTTATGGGCCTCACGGAACTTGGTGTGGTGGAAGAGAAAAAGCACCAGCAGCATTTATACGAAAGGCTATTTGTTCGACTGTTGATTTTGAAATGTGGGGTGATGGTAATCAGACTCGTTCATTTTGTTATATAGATGACGCAATTGAAGGCGTTTGGCGACTTTTTAATTCTGATTATAAGATGCCTTTGAATATTGGATCAGATGAAGACATATCTATGAATGATATGGCTAAATTAGTGCTACAAATTGCTAATAAACCTGAAGTATCTATTAGACATATACCGGGCCCCGAAGGAGTTAGAGGTCGTAATTCTGACAATACTCTAATTAGTCAAGTTTTAGGATGGTCTCCATCAATAAAATTAAAAGATGGTTTAACCCGCACTTATTCTTGGATTCATGAACGTATAATTGATGAACAAAACAAAGGTAATGATATAAGACAATTTATTACATCAAAAGTGGTAGAATGTCAATCCGCTACAACATTAAATACATTGAATGTATAAGGTATAAAGTCTTACTCTAGTGGAAGCCACAACTGTACTTTTACTAATCGAAGCCTTAAGTTATGGGTATATACGTCTTGAATTTTAGAAATAATAGTTATAAATCTAAAACTAGAATAAACTTCAACTGGACAATTATTAATGTCTCTGTCAAAAAAAAAACCAATTTATATAATAAATATATATGGTTTATTATATAAATGGTATATCGTTCAAAAAAAAAATATAGTAAAAATAATCGTAAGTCACAAAATAAAGGGGGTAATCCATTTCAAGATAGTAGTCTTTCTACTGAAACAAGTATACTACCAGGTGAACGATTAACTGAAAATACTGTAGCATTTCATCCTAACAAAAACATGGCTGCTGTTGTGGCTGGTAGAAAAGCATATATATGGAGCTTTCAATCGGACGGTTCACAGCCTGTTCTTTTAAACACTATAGATGAAATTCCACGTCTTAATAATTGTGTTTCCTTTCACCCAAATGGAAACGTATTAGCAATTGGCTACAACGATGAAAATATCAGATTATGGAGGCTACTGAAAAATGGTTCAGATGCCGCATGTGTTAAAACACTGCCTGGACACACACAAGGTGTAATATGTGTCGCATTTCATCCTAATGGTCAATTCTTAGCAAGCGGTTCCAATGACAACAGCATAAAATTATGGCGTATTAGTCATGATGGATTTCAGGGTTGGTATGTTAATACTCTTCTTGGCCACACCCAGGCCGTATACTCTTTAGCATTTCACCCAACTATGAATTTATTAGTATCTAGTTCTGTTTTTTTAGATAAAACTGTTAAATTGTGGCGTTTTGAATCAGACGGAACAAATCCTCAATGTACTTTTACTTTGTCTCCTCACAAAGAATCAGTTAACTGTGTAGTGTTTCATCAAAGTGGCAACTATTTACTAACTTGCTCTAACGACCATAGTGTAAAATTATGGCGTTTCTTAACAAGAGACTCTGAACCAGTGTGTGTTGATACTTTATTAGGTCATACAGGACCTGTATGTTCTGGGGCATTTCATCCTAGTGGTAAGTTTATACTGACCGGATCTAAAGATAATACGGCAAAATTATGGCAATTTCAATCTAAAAGTTTTACTTATAAATGTATTGATACATTATCTGGGCATACAAACTGGATTACTTCTGTCGCTTTTAATGTTGATGGTAATCTATTAGCAACTGGTTCCAAGGACGGAAGTGTAAAATTGTCGAATAGTTCAAAAATACATGAATACTTACGTAGTCAGGCCTTAATACATGGTGTACTATCTACTAAACTTATAAAAGCATTCACTAGAGAACCAACACAACAATTAAGCGATATGGAAACATTAATATTAGGCAATCGTGTGCAAAAAAGAATAGGAAATCTCGCGGAAACAAGATTTAATAGAGATGATGCTCGAAAAATACTCCGTCAAAAATATCTAGAATTGAGACCACCGGGTGAAGCTATGTCACAAGATACTGCCCAACAATTTTATTCTCCCCAGTCTTTAGTACCCAATGTAAAAAAAACAGCTTCCCACCCTCTTTCTTTAGAAGATCTTAGAGCTGCGAGGCTTAAATATTTCGGTCAAGCTAAATCTACTGCGGTTGATGTAGATAGCGATGATGTTAGCTCTAAGTCAAAAAAATAGTAATGAATTTATAAAAAATATCAATAAATATTATTTAAAAATTGATTTATTAATAAATTTTTTATAATTTAAAAATAAATTTATGGACAAACCCATTTGTTATATACCTGAAACATTACAAGGATTTTATAAAAAAAATATTGATAATGCTTTTATAGATAAAATAACTGCTATAAAAACAATATTAAGTATATATTTAGATTATCAATGTTTACCTACGGAATTTAATGAACATGAACCACACGATCCAAAGGGATTAGGTATTTTAGAAATGTTATGTTTAAAACTTATTATGTTTCCAGAACATACACGACATATTCGAGAAATGTATTCTAAATTACCTGAATTTTATCAACAAATTTTTGAAAAGAAAAAAAATATAATACAAATAATAGATGAAAATTTTACTCTAGATGAACTAGAAAGCTACGGACTATAAATTAGTTCTTAAGAATAAAATTTGAATTTTTTCTCAATCCCTTTTTTCAAAAAAAAAAGAACATGTTCGCAATATTTAAAAAAAATCCTACTCGGGAAAACCTAGACAATATAATAACAGATTCATTAGAAAGCCTAAACTGTATCTCATCTAATCCAAATGGAAAAGGACTATCTTTCTATTTAGCTAATTCTTATTATAATTTGTGGATAAGAGCAAGTTCTAATCCTGGTTCTACTAATCAATTTGTTATCAATGACTATTTTGAACAAATACTTAATGATATAGAAAATTTCAAAAAATATCCATGTAAAGAAGAAGAAGTTAAAAAAATATATGAAAAGTTATTAAAAATATATTATGAAAAGTTGATAGATGTTTATCAAATACCATTATAATGTCTAAATCACGTGGCCACTAATAGGCTGTTCCGCCTGATCATCATCGATAGAGCATATGTGTCAGTCATGGACCAATTCCTTGACAGGTCTAAAAGCTGAAATTCTATCACGGATTCGTAATGGAAACGGTTTTTTAATATGGTCTATATTTTCAGGATTGATATTTTGAATGATTTTAGGTAACAACCTACTATCACTAAGTGGTCTTATTTCTTTTATTTTAATTGGACTTGGTATATATTCTATTCGAATATCATCTTGTATTTTTTTACATTTATTTAGATTGATTTCATTATATAGGTCTAACGTATATGTTAAAAAACTCGCACTATTTGGAATAATACGATTGACTAAACTTATAGGTATTTCTAATTTCTCATGTTTATCTACTTTTACATTTAGTTCAATCATTTTTTTTCTTATAGTAGACATTTCAATGATGGATGTAATACTAGGTCTAGCATCCGGATTTTTTTCTAACATTTGAGTAATCAAATCATTCCATACTATATAATTATGATTATCACTACAATGTAATGGTCTATAATTTCCCCTATTAATTTTATAATTTAAGACAGCAATATTTGGACCAGTAAATGGTTTTTCAAGAGTAATCATTTCATAAAGAATACAACCCATTGACCAAATATCTGTCTTTTTATTATATTTTGGTTGATTATTTGCTTCAGGCGACATAAAATATGGGGTTCCTATTTTTGTTGAACAAAAATCATTTTGGTCATTAAGACATATACTAGCACCAAAATCACAAATAACAACTTTATTAGGAATCTCTTTTTTGTCTAATAATATATTTTGTGGTTTAATATCACGATGAATGATATTATTTAAATGTAAATATTTAATACCTAAACAACACTGTAAAAATATTTTCCATATTAAATAATCTGGTATTTTTTTACCATTTATTCTATGTTTTCTAATATAATCATCTAGATTTCCACCAAAAAATAATTCTGTAGTAATATCTAATCGTGAATCATCTTTTCTATATTCTAAATCATAAGAATGTAATAAATATGAACAATGATTGAAAAATAATATATTTAATTCATGGACCTGTCGTCGATATTCATCTCTTCTTTTTAAATAATGCATATCTATTTTTTTTATAGCAACTTCATTATTATCTTTTAATGATAAAGCGTGATATACAGACCCATAACTTCCAGAACCAATTATTTTTTTTATAGTATATGTGGTATCAAAACGATATTTCGTTTTTTCAACCAGAGTGTTTTCCTTTTTTAATATAGGAAATGATGACATATAATAATCTTTTTTATATATTAATTACAAATATTTAAAAACAAAAAAGACATTATTTTAGATTATATTAATAATTTTCATATATAAAAATAATACTATAGATATTAATTATTTAAATTATGTATTCCAATTTATCAACTTATTTTGCTACTCTTGCTTTTTTAGTCTATCTACATCAATATGTATATATTATAGGTGATATTTTACTATTTAAATTTTATATAACAGATGATATCATTGCTGATAAGTTTACATTGTATAAACGCAAATATATTATTAAAAATTTATGGAAATCATCAATGTTAGCATTAATAATGATATCCGCCACAATTAGTTTTATAGATGGGTTTTTTCATAATACATGGTCTAATTTAACTTTTTTTGTATGGGGAACATATTATGTTTCTCTCGATTTAAGTGGTCTAGTCTACGTTCGTGGTTTACCAATTACTACCAAGGTTCATCATGTTGTAGTATGTATATTAGGAACATTAAATGCTATTGCTGATTATAATATTCCAGGATATTATCGTAGTATATTAATTTATACATATTTTTCAATAGTTCCGTTTATTGTTAATTTTTATTTAGGATACCGATATTTAGAAACAAATGAAACTCGTCGTAAATTAATCTCAAAACTAAGTTATTATATTTATAGTTTTTCATTATTTACAAATATACTTTGTCAAATACTATTCTTTTATTTTGAAGTATTTAGTTTCAGTATTATATTTTATATAGCTATGTTCTCAATGATAATGAATGACGACATTAAGTTAATTCGATTTTTAAAAAATGATGCTGCTTAACTAAAAATATTTGATGTATAATTTTTATTGAAAAATAATTTAGGCAATTGAATAGGAACATATGTTGATTTTAAACATAATCTATTTTTCCCCATAAAGGGAGGTCTTAAATTAGGCATTGGTGGAACACTAGGGTCCTTTGAAAACGCATTTCTACAACTTCCATCTATTTGACAATTTTGATAGTCAAAACTGCTACGAACCGGTATATCATATCTGCTATCAAATATTCGATAAGCATAATTATGATAAATATATAGTCCCATTCCACTACTTAAAATAAGTATGAATATAAAATAATATATAAGCATATATATTTAAAACGTTATATTTTATTTTTTTATAATATAATAAATTATATACTTATAATATATGCCTACTAAATCATCACAATATAAAGTGGCTGTAAATATTGATGAAAATTTTCAACAAGAAATAGATTCAATAATAAAAGAAGTTAATCTAAGAGATATAAAAGAAGTAGATGATTTAAGTAATGAAGATGTTGATATTCTAATAAATTCAATCATAATAAATAATGAATCAAATATGACACTAATGAATCTAGTAGAAAATAAAATAACAGAAAACAATATTTCAAATCCAGATGAAATTTATGACTTAAAAATATTGTTATTATTAGATTATTTAGGTAAAAAGATGTTTTTAAAATCAATGAATTCAGATTATATATCCAAAAAAAAAGCAGTATCTAGAAAAAATTATATACAAAATGATAAAATAAATTTTGAATATGATTCAACAACTAGTTTTAAAAATAAAAAAATAAGTAAAAAAATATTAAGAAGATATCAGCCAGACAATAACATGTAAATTTACTTTAATAAATAGGCGAAATCTTTCATACTTAGATTCAATGAACCTTTGATATTTTCATTGAAAATAAGTGTTCGATCATTCAAATGATGTGACATTAGTTCTCTCTTACTCTGTTGAACATGAATAATTCTTTCATCGATGGTAGGTTTTTCACTATCTTCCTTAATAATGATTTTGATAACTTCAACATTCGACTCTTGACCAATTCGATGACAACGAGCAATAGCTTGTATTTCATTGCTTGGGTTCCAGTCTGGAGTTGTAATATATACCTTGTTAAACATTTGTAGGTTCAGACCCACACCACCAGCCATGATTTGAACAATCAAACAATCAATTTCTCCATCACGCGCCCTTTTGATCATGTCATTTCGCTGTTCTAGTGAAAGACTACCGTCAAATATTTCAATACGTAACGTAGGGTCATTTTTGAGTAAAAATTTTCGAATCAATTCTGCCTCTTCCTTAAAATGGCTAAAGATCAAACTCTTAGTGCTGGTAGAATGTGACTTAAAATACTCCAACAATTTTTCTATCTTCGTGCTGGGACGTTTGCTCCAATAACGAATTTTGGTAAGCAAAGCTTTCAAATCTGTTGGGTCAGTTTCTTTGTCTTCCGCATATTTACGGTACAATCCATTATAAACAAGTGATGGATGTATCGTAGCTTGACGTAAACGCAGAAGCAGTTCAAAAATAGTGCTCATGACGTTTTTCTCGTCTCCAGTAGTAGCACGTATAAATTCTTTCTTGACCTCATCTTTTAGATTATGGTAAAAGTTTTTCTCTTCATTGTCGATAAAATCAACATCATCAATATGAATGTTTAAGTCCTTATACGCATCCGGCAAAATATGCCGATTTCTACGCTTGATAAAATCTTGTTTCAAGTTTTCAAGGTCATCTTTAATCCTGACCTCACCAACATGTAAATAACGAAAAAGTGTCTCCAAATCCGCCAGCTTGTTTTGGAGAGGAGTGCCACTCAATCCCCAACGAAATGTTGCTTTGATATCGTAACAACCCTTGAACATTTTGCTGTTTTTGTTTCGAATAGTATGGACCTCGTCACAAATAACTCTTTCCCATTCCACACTGTGTAACACAGTCTTTTGATAATGACCTTTTTCTGTGTTGAAAACCTTTGAATAACTGGCAATCGTAATGAATGGGTCGGTGTCTTCAATGTCTTTTTTGTTCGAAAAACTACCATTTGGACCATGGCAAATTCTGATACGAGCGTTAGGGAATATCTTTCGAGCAGCATCTCTCCATTGTTCCAAAAGGGACACTGGACAAATGATTAAATTTCGACCACCTTGACTATTAGCCAAAATTAGAGCAAGAGTTTGTAGGGTTTTACCTAGACCAGGATCATCACATAGAAAACCACCATGGAATGGGTCCGTGCTCCTTTCTCTATCCACCATCCAACGAATCCCTTCTTCTTGATGGCTGTAGAGGTTATAACCTACTTTAACAAGTTGTGCGTTTATTTCACTTAACATAGCGACTATGTACCGTAGCCTCAGGCTTAGTTAGTCTATCAAATTTTTTTAGACTTGATTTTAGGTGCACGTTGGACACCAATGAGGTTGGGCACAATCGAATTTACGTGTTAACATATCTGGACTGAAATTACTTTGAACCCCATTATATACATTCGGAAATTGACTGTTTCCTCCAAATAAATAATGTCTTGAATTACGTGTTAAGAAATTTTTTTTCTTCTTTCCACCACCAACTAATTGAAAACTATTTCGTGTAAGCGAACTTTGGTCTAATAACGGTTGCGCCGTTGCGCCATTTAATCTTGTATTATATGGAATTACATTTCTTACAGCAACATCCTGCGCTCCAGGACCTAATACTTTTAAATTATCTAGACTTGGAGGAAAAGGGTCATAGCAATTATTAACCTTTGATAATCCACCTATTTTATCATTCAAATCTAAATAGACATTTCCTCCTCTTTGATTTTTTTTCGTTCTTGATTTTTTTCCACCATTTTGTATTGGAATATCACACGTTAGACAGTCTCCACCCCTTTGTTTTCTAGAACGCGACCCAGCATTTTGAACACACGTATTATTTGGATTAGATTGAGGTATTATATTAGTAGAAGGAGTTGCTCCATAAGTATTTCGAAAAAACCAAGATAATTCACTGGCACTTGGTAGATCAGTCGGAGCACCATCTGATATTGCCGTTTTTCCTAAATTAGCATAATTACTACCTAGACAATCAGCCGTAGGTCCAGCACAACTACCCCCATATTTAGGGTCATTACGCCATGAAAGTGGATCTTTTCTAGCAGCTTCTAATCTTGCTTGTTTTTCTAATTCCCATTTAGCTGCTTGCGCTGCTTCTGCTGCTTCGAGTGCTTCTTGTTTATCCAATGCTGCTTTTGCTTCTGCTATTCCTTGTTCTTCTCTTTTTGCCGCTTCTAAAATTTGTATAAGTAAACTTTTTTTTGTAGTTTTATAATGTTCGATTGGACCAGCATGCATCGGTGCATATGGATCAGTACTAGCGTTAGTCCACCAAACTTCTAGTTTTCTTAATTCTTCCTCTAACTCACTTTTAGTCTTACCACCTTCCTGGTTATATGTGCGTCTTTCATTTTTAATTGAGTCATGTCTTGATTGTTTACTAGATTGATTATGAAATTTACGCCTTGATTGTTTTCCACCAGATAAAGATATACTACCCATACCAGGCATACCAAATTGATTTTCTGTAAGATTAGGACATGGATATTTATACATTTCAACATTAGGGGTTGGTAAACAACTTGGATTATTAACCGTTGCCATACCATTACATGAATTACCACCTTTATGTAGTTTCCTATTCACACGCGATTTTTTATTCACCATTTATATACTATTATAAAAGAATACCTTTTTAGCCACATAAAAAAAATAGAAATATATTACTAATAAAATTTATTCATTGTCACTATCATCATCAATCATACATCCACGTCCACGCATACCACCTTTGTTAGGCCAAACTTTCATATTATGAATAACATATTTTACACCAAATTTTCCTTGGGGAAAGATAATTTTTTGGGCTTGAATTAAACATTTAATTTCACAACCTTTCGTAATAATTTCAAGCGGATCAGCTGGATTTCCATCCTTATCATATACTTCAGTCACGAATTTACCATCATAATTAATTAATGATAGATTCATAATAGGGGGATAATTGCCATCTGTTCCCTGTTTAACAGTAGGATTATAAAGTGCTTTTACTACATCTTCATTCGCTGCTGACGGCTTCAATTTAATCCAGTTCAATGAATTTTCTTTTCCCTTAATAACATTCGAATCATCGATTTCACACATCATATCATGAAAATCACGCTTCTTTTCAAATGCCTTATCTTTTGGATCATTATATCCACGAAAACTAAACGCGGTTCTATAAGACTTTGTAGATGGTTTACCATCCACCCCCGGATTTTCAGATACAGTAAGTCCAAATGGACAAGACATACGAGGTGTCTGGATTAAGAAAAGACTATCACTATACTTTAGATAACACTCTTTACCACCATTTGAATTGATGGAGATATCTCCATATTGTATATGTTCCGGTTTAAATAATTCAGGAGTAACTACACGAACGTCAGAATGTTTACCTAAGCTTGCGGTTGTTTGCGACATAATTGTTAAGAATTTATATTTACATATTTTTTCACAAACAAAACAAATCAAATTTTTTTCATTAAATATACCTAACTAATATATATATATGAATAATTCATGGTATGATAAACTTAATAAATCTAAATTAACACCACCTAATTATATATTTCCTATCGTATGGTCTTTTCTATATATTACAATATTTATTTCATTTTTTATCATTATTTATCATTCAGGATTTTCACATAAGAAAGCCATACTTTTTTTTGGCATACAAATGTTACTTAATTTAATATGGACACCTATATTTTTTAAACTACGAAATATTAAATTAAGTCTTTGTGTAATACTATTTTTATGGATGTTAATTCTATTAACTATAATAGAATTTTTACAAATAAATATATATTCTGGTTTATTACTAATACCCTATTATATATGGGTTTCATTTGCTACCTATTTAAATGCTTATATTTATTTATATAATTAGTATAAAAATAACTATTTAAAATTAAATTATATATCTATTATTAAAATGGATGATAATAGATGTATTTTAATAGGTAATGGTTTTGCCAATACAATGCAATTTGTTGTTTCTATATTATCAATAGCAGTTCTTTTTTTTCATAAAATATTCATTGAAAATGATATATTAAATATCAAACGTAAATTATTCAAAACAAGTCAACAAAATACAAATGATAAAAGATTATGGTCAATATGGTTTATGGATAATTCAAAACAGGGAATTAGTTCTGCTATAGCACATATTTATGCAACATATATAGCAAGAGTTTTTTCAATAGGTAATGATAAAGACGATGAGTGTGGATGGTTTTTAATTCAATTTATTATTGATACAATTATAGGAATATTATTTAGCTTTATCATATCAAAAGTCACATTATATTTTTGTAAATCTATTTTTCCTAAATTTTATAATAATTATTTAATAATTGGAAATTATAATACAAATGGACAAAAAAATAAATACTATGTGTGGCTTTTACAAGTATTTCACTGGATTTGTTGTTCTATGATAGCAAGAATATTTTGTACATTTATAATATTAATATCATTATCGTTTTGGACAAAAGTAAATAGTCAATTTTCAAATCAATGGACAAATAATAGACACAATGAATTAGTATTTGTTATTTTAGGAATGCCTGTTTTACTTAATTCTATACAATATTTAATTACAAATTGGTTTTTACATTGGAAACGTCCGGTTTTAAATCAATATATTCAGCAGCCACTATTAATTTCTTAATATATCATATAATTATAAAAATGCCTGTCAAAACCAGGTAATGGTAGGAGGGAGGTTTCATTGATGACTTTTGTTAAATTTAATTATTATTTTAAACATACTGTAACTATCAATTTATTACATTTATTAATTTCTAATATTTATTAATAAATATAATGAAGGATACACTATTATCTCCAAGAATTTGTTATAGAATAAATTTTATAGGAGATCATAAAAGTGGTAAAACCACAATTATAAAAAATAATTTAGAATTAAATTTTTTGGTTGATATTACCACTACACCAAATCTTTATAATAAATTTTATCAAAATGAAAACACATTATATAATTTTTTGATTACGGATACACCTGGACATACTACTTTAAGAAATATGACAGAAATATATTATAATAACTATGATTCACTTGTAATTGTAATAGATGTATTTAATGAACGCAGTTTCGAACAATTACCCTATCTAATTAATAGAATTGAAGAACTTAATAAGGATTATAATAATGTTGAAAAAACGGTTTTTATTTTAGCTAATTTTAAAAAAAAACAAATATTTGATGATAGTAAAATAATAGATTTTTCAAAACGAAATAATTTTTACTATTTGAAATATTATACAGATGATAATCATATACTACATAACATATTTGAAACAATTATAAAACATAAAAAAAATGGTAAACCTAAATTTCGTTTGGAATGTTCTTCTACATTAGATAAACAATGTAATTGTAATTTGATGTAATTTTTATTGGGTTTTATTTATATTTGTTTTTTACAAACTCTAATTTATTTTTTAAATTGGTTTGAAAAAACATTATCATAATGGTAATTATAATTTCACCATTGATATATATTTTTCAAGCTCTAGAAAGAGAAATATCGAATGGCATATATATGTTTGAAATTAAAATATTTAAATAAAAAGCACTAATACATATAATAATTTCAATCATTATCATCTAATTTTCCAATTGTTAAATTCAATACGGTTGATATAATAAAGGAAAAAATAAAAAAGATAGTGTATATTATTAGATGAAATATTGTAATTAATTCGGATTTATATTCCATTTATAATATAATTATAATTTTTTTATAAAATAATTATTAAACGGGTCTATTAGAAAAATAAGACAATTTTGTAAATTAGACTAAACTTTAAATTCTTGTACTAGGGCTTTACAACTATATATTTTATACAATTTTTTCAATAGGTTTTACATAAATAATTATTTTTTACAAGCTTTTATCTTCTTTTCTAATTTATTAATCCAAATAGCTGTTATACCTGTTGGTTTTCCTTGTTTTTCCAATAAAGCTTTGTATCCTTTTAATTCTTCTATTTTTTTTAAAATTTCTGAGCTGTCAGTACAGCTACTATGCATTTCAACTACTATATCCCAAAATTTAGTATTATATACAGCATTACAATCAGTATCATCTTCTCTACAAACGATACTTTGACTAGATACAGGTGTATCCATTATAGCTACTGCGGGTTTTAATTGAACAAGAGATTCACGCGGTCTTGGTGCTAATGAAGCATCAATATGTTCACTCATATGTGTTAAAGCTACAGACGGTTGCGGTGGATCTACAACTATAGTGCGAGGTAATTCTACATATTTTTTACCTAATATTTCATTTTCTTTTTTTCTATTTTCAAATGTATCAGGAACAATTCCTATCCTTTTTCGTATATGATTACCTAATCTAGTGCTTAAAGTTTGTGTGGGGTCGATTGTTAATGATGCTAATAGTTTTGCTGATAGATTTCCAGTAGTTAATAGTTCAAGTCTCGGCCAGTGAGTAGATAATTTTGTACAATTCCATATTTTCACCGTTTTATCCATTGATCCAGTTACTAAAATGTTACCACTCGGGTTAAAAGACAAACAACAAATACCAGAAACATGCCCTCGGAGAATTTGAAAAGGATTTATATCAACCATTCCATTTGGATTTATCTTCCATATTATCACAGTATTATCAGTTGAACCACTTGCTAAGAAGTTACTACTCGGATGAAAAGCTAAACAACGAACATGACCTTCATGACTTGTTAGAGTCTCTAATGGAAAGACAAGATAAGATTTTTCCAAAGGAAACTTATATAGTGCAACAGTTTTGTCCTTAGACCCAGTTGCTAAAAGAGTACCGTTCGGACTAAAAGCTACACAAATTACAGCTTTACTATGGGTACGTATACGCGGTAAGTCAATTCCATCCCAATATCCATTTGGGTTGATATTCCAAATTTTTACCACCGAATCGTCTGAACCGCTTGCTAAAAGATTAAGATATGGATGAAAAGCTATTGTATAAACGGGGCCATTATGTCCAGTTAGATAAAAACAAGGTTTACCCTCAGCTGTTCCATTTGGGTTGATCCTCCATAAATTTACTTTAAAGTCCAATAATCCACATGCTAATAGAGTACCATTATGATTAAAACCTACAGACCAAATCATATTATTATGCGGGAGATTTTGAGGTGGGGTTCTATCCCAGGTTCCATCTGGAGATATTTTCCATAATTTGGCTAATTGATTCGATCCAGATACTAATATGTTACCTGTTGGGTGATAGGCTAAAGAATCTACAGAACTTGTATGTCCCGTTAGAACTTGTAATGGGTTTGTTTCTGAGATACCATTTTTATGAATGCTACATATTTTTATTGTTTTGTCATCTGTTCCAAATGCTAATATATTACCATTTGGGTGAAAAGCTAAAGAACGAACTATACTATTAGTTTGTATTGACTGAATTAATTTACAAATTTCATCGTCTAGAGGATTACCCCCATTTATTTTTAAACAATTATTTTTCATAGAATAAAATTTCATCAATATAATATAATATAAGATATTTTTATAAAAATAAGTTATTCATGATATACTCAATATAACTATTTAGAATCAACTAAGAATATGCGGTTTAATTTTTTATTATTATTAGTATTTTGTTTTAGTTTTTTTACAAAATATTACTATTTTAGTAAGTAGTTTTTCAATATAAATAGATTAATGTAATTTTGTATAAATCTATATAATAATATTATTTGTTAGTAGTAAACAATATGTTTAAATTTTCCGATATATAAAAATTGATACCTATGTAAATGCCAGAGTTTGATTAAAATACAAGAATGGAACATATAGCTAATGCTAGAACATTACGTCGTTGTAAACGTTTAATACACAAAGGAGAATTGGTGGCTTTTCCAACAGAAACAGTATATGGTTTAGGAGCCGATGCTTTAAATCCAATAGCAGTACAAAGGATTTTCGAATTAAAAGGACGACCTTCTAATAATCCAATAATCGTTCATTTTTCAAAAATAGAACAACTCACCAATATAACCAGACTAACACCATTAGAATACAAAGCTATGTTAGCAATTGGAGAAGAATGTTGGCCGGGACCTCTTACGTTAGTCTTAAGATCATCAAGTCTGGTTCCAGTTGAAGTAACAGCTGGTAAAAATTTTGTTGGAGTAAGAATGCCAAATGACAGTGTTGCTTTATCACTTATAAATTCGTCTCAATGTCTTATTGCTGCGCCCAGTGCTAATATATCTGGACATTGTTCACCATATACATCGAGACACGTTGCTGATGATTTCTATAATAAAAACCTATTAATTCTGGCTGATTCAGAAAATATTTCGGAAAGATGTGGAATAGAATCATCCGTAATGAAATTGGAAGAATTATACTCAGGCGTATTGAAAATTACAGTTCTTAGAACAGGATTTATTGGTGGAAAACGCATAGCACGTATTCTAAAAGAAAAAGATATTAACTTTGATTTAGAGTATTATGTACGTCTAGCGAAAGAAGATACCGTCATGGATTGTCCTGGTCAACTTTTTCGCCATTACGCACCAAAAATACCAGCATACGTAGAAGATAGTCATTCACCTAAAAAGATTAGTTTAAAAGAATTGAAACATATGGTGATTATTGGGGCGAATGGCTCTCTGTCAGAGTATTCTAAAAAATGTTTATGTTATTATGACTTAGGTATATCTGTCTTAGATGTAGCTAAGAATATTTATAGTATGTTACGACAAGCGGAGGAAATATCAAGCGCAACAAGTATTATCATTTCTGTTAAAAATCTTACAGAATTAGACGATGACGAATCAGATTTAGACAAAGCGATTAAGGATAAATTACTACGATGTTCTGAAGGACATACCGTAACAATATCACATTCATTTTTATAATAAAATAATATTATAAAAATAATGTTTTAATGTAACATATTTTGATTAGAATTTTTAAATAGATTTAAGGCTTCATTATATTCTAACGGTTCTCTTTTACCATCTGAAAACTTACGGTAACTAACATTATTTTTTTGAGATTTATCTCCATTACGAACTTCATTTTCTTCAATAACAATACTCGAACCATCATTTTGTAGAATCTCACGATAACTATTTTGACTATAACTACTATTACTCGAAATGTTTTTATTATTAATATCGTTAAAAAAACGATTGTTTAGACACCGTTCAACGCGATCTATATAATCCACACCATCCCATAACCAATTTCTCATACCTAATTGCTTACTACCCCACGGAATTATATTGTATTGATTTAACCCTCTTTCACGCACTGTTAAATCATTTTTAGCAGTTCTATAATATCGGTCAATTTGTTCAAAATATACTTGTTTGTCAATATTATTAAAATTAGAATTTTGAATTTGTTGTCGTTTATTATTAACAGCTAAGTCTAAATCATTCCAACTATAATTTTCTGATAGTCCAAAAAAATCACGAACTGAAACAAACATTCAATATTATTTTTATATTAATATATTTAAAAAAAAAATTTTAAATCAATATTTAAAAAAATATTTTATAAATGGTCATATAGATCAAAATCAATATTATCTACAGGAGTATCATTTGTATTTTTACATAATTGATGTATTTTTTCTTTACTAAAAGAAGCAATATATGATTTACAATCACCTTCACCATAACTAATCCAAATATTATCATTATTCATAGTTAAACCCATTGGAAAATTTAAAAAAGATGATTCTGGTTTATTCATAATGATAAAAGGATTAGAAAAATCTTTTAATGTAAGGTCGCGTAGATTTAATCTATAAATCATCATAAAATATATATAGTTTGGATGTAAATGTCTAATAATTTGAGGTGATTGATTACCATTTTTATCATATGTTATTCTAAAAAATCCATGTAAATGTAAAAGTTCTCTTAATTCTATACAAGATAAGTAATTAGGTAAAGGATTAGTTTTCCAATATTCTGATTCTAAGTCTAATGTAGCTGTATATTTATTTATATTTTCCTCTGAATTCCATATATAATGTTTTACCCATGGTAATATTGAATATTTATAAAATCTAAAAACTTTGTCTGTTTCTAAATTAGCTAATAATTCATCACCTTCAAAAGGCGATTTATGAACATAGTGTTCAAGATAAGTCCATATATTAATTTTAAGATGACCAACTCCAGTAATATACGTTTGATCTCGAAAATATGTAATTGTATTAAGCGGTGTAGTACACGATATTTCCCCAAAATGAAATCTATCGTTATCTAATGTATTATTCGTATAAAAATCACATATTCTCAAAAAAATATCAGAATGAGCTGGTATCATTTTTTTCCAACCAAAACTTAAATCTGCTAGGGGTTCTAAATCATAATCTAGTTCTTTATAATAAAAAATATTGCCATCAGGACCTCTTGATAAATGAAAATGAAGTAAAACACCTTTGTTAGGATTAAACCTATTCGTATCAATATTACGAAAATATATCATAGCATAATTTTTATCAGTTTGTGGAATCTTTGATATACAAGTAGCAATCATTTGTGCTTTATCCATCACCGGATTAATAAAGGAATTTTCAATAATAGTAACACTCGCTATACCTTGTTTCATACCAATTTCATAGTCAGGTAGAATTCGTATACAATTATCATGTTCATCTAATCCAAAATTTACTATTGTTTTTTCTAATAAAGTTCCAGATATTATACTAATAGTATTATTATTTACATACATTGGATTTGTAGCATAGGTTTGAAATATACGCGTATCAATTAATTCATTATATATACATTGGTCAACTACAACCATTTTATCATTTGTTTTTTTATATAAAAGCAGCATTGTTCTATCGTATTGTATATTCCAAATACCAAATGGCGAAAACCATTTATTAAATAAATCTCCAGCATAATCTACATAATTCTGTCTATCTAGAGATTTATCTACCCAATTCATATAACTATCATTTGTTCTTCTAATAGCTTCCTCTTTACTAGTCATTAAAAATCCAGATAACATAACACTTAACCCATCTAATATAGGCCATCCAATTACACGAACTGCTGCTAGATAATAATCCGACCCTTTTTCACTACTTAACCAACTTATTCCCATATTAAAAAAACTAAAAGTATTATTTAACTCACCTGGTAAATTGAAATATTCTTTCCTTTGTCTATCTTCATATAAATATTTGAAACTCCTATAACAATCATCTGTGGCATCATATATACTATCAGCAATATGACCTCTACTATAATAATCTGCGCCAAATTGGTTATTTAAATAATGGTTTATATTAAGATTACTAATGAATTGACTCCTGGTATTTTCTTTTTTATTAAAAAGTAATGTAAAATTTCTATATAAATTGTCATCATAAAAAAATAACATATCTACACAATCATGATCAATTAAATTATGTAGGTGTTTAAAAAAAACATAATTTTTGTCTACATTACTGTTTATTTTTTCATATATTGACTCAAAATTAGTTAAGTATTGATTTCTAAAAATAGAATTCATAGTTGATAAAAATAATAATGAAAAAGAATATGGTATCAAAAGTATTATTTGATAGTCATAAGTGTATTTAGGATTTTCATTATATTTTTTGCTACCAGGTAATGTATATTCTTTATGGTCTGAAAAAAAATCACATAAACTATAAATTGAGTTAATATTTTTATCTGTTATTTCATAAATAACATTTTTACCAGATTTAAATGCCTCATCTAGTAATAATGGAATTGGTTTATAACTAGATTGTCTAAATAGTTGTTGAAAGTTTGGTAATATAGAACCATTTGTTTGTAAATATGGACTATATGAAGAAAATACTTGTGGATGTTCTGAATGTATTGTTCTAATAGTTAATATAAATTGTTTTCTATTATCAATCATATATATATTATAAAATAAAATAAAAAACTAATTGTATTTTTCTAAGATACTTTTGCAATTTTCTAAGAAAATATTATCGTTCTCACGACGTAATCCATTTCTTTTAATATCTACTAATTTTTTTACAATTATTTCTAAATCTTCCATCTTTGCTTCAATATTATACACAATATTATTCATAATATTAAATAAATAAGTTTTTTTAATAACATAACCATTATTATACGCTAACCAATGATATAAGGCTACTTGTAAATAATGTTCACTATCTATTTCATTAACTACTTTTAATTCCCAAATATCTTTTTTTATTGAATCATAAATATCTAAAAAACCTACAATAGCAAATTCATCATAATGTAATACTAATTGTTTTTCAAATTCTAAATGTATAGGATTTGTAAATAATTTACTTAATCTTTCTGTAGCATATTTTAAAATTTCCGGTTCTAACCAGTTATATTCTTTAATTTGTTCCTTCTTAAAATTAAATCCACTCTTTAAACAAACCCATTCGGTTGTTAATCGTAATAAACGACTAATACCGTCTTTATCTCCTTCTTTTATTTTTTCATATTGGGATTTCCATCTATTATCTAACAAATCATCATTTTCATTTTCTATAAGACAGGGTTTTCTAGCGAAAATTTCATTTCTAATTTTATTCATGGTTTCATTCAACATATGAACAACAGCTGTCATTTTACCAGTTGAAATAAGTTCAAAATAATTAGGAATAGCTGAACCAGTTATTTCACAGACACCTTCATATAAATCATCTTGATGTGTTTTCAAAGGTATATTTAATTTTCGCGTTTTTGTTTCTACAGGCAATTGATTTATACTGATTTGTAACATACTAATACATTCTTCCATAACATCTACCGGAATATATTTTATTAATTCTGTTACGCCAATCGGTTTCAATGTTTGCTTGACTGAATCATTTCTATTTTCAAACCGACTATTATTCTTTTTTGATAAAAATGATTGACTTATAGACATTTCACTATATATTTGTAAACGGTCACGATTCAAAAAAGGTAAATAATCATTTGAGTCATCATGTAATAAAGATAAACACTCTTTAGCTCGTGTAATAGCAACATATAAAGTATTAGGTATTTGATTATATTCGTATTCGGGAATATCTTTAGCAAAATATACAAAATAACTATTATCAAAACCAAAAACAATAACCACTGGGCGTTCTAATCCTTTCACTTGATGAAATGAACTAAAAACTATTTTACCTTGTAAAATATCCTCATCTAAATGCTCTTCATCATTTGTAGGCACATAAATAGGTATTTTTTCTTCTGTAAGTTTATTAGCTAAAATACGGACAGGACTACGTTCGGATTTTACACTTGCTGCTAATATAAATATATCTTCATATTTATAACCTTTATTTAAATAATATTTAATTTCTAAGTAAGAACGATTATTAAAACCATTACATATAATATATCTTGGTAGTGACCCATTCTTTACAGCTTTAATTGGTAATGATCCATTACAACATCTATTAATAAAATTAGCCATATGAATTGTAATACGGTAACTTGTGCTTAAAACAGCATTTTCCCAAAGATTAGTTGATTTAAAAATCATTTCAGACATAGATAAAAATCTACTATCTGCTTTATTAAATTGATAAATAGATTGTTTTCTATCACCCATAATAACAATTTGTGGATTTTCTAATCTTCTTAATATATAAACAACTAATTCATAATATATTGGATTCATATCTTGTGCTTCATCAATTATCACAATATTATATTTAAAGTATAGTTTAGGTTCTTTCTTTTTTAAATGTAGAAATTTTAAAATACCATTATCTTTAAATCCCTTTGGGTTTAGATATTTTACTGTAAAAGCGTGATAACTATGAACCTCTATATTATTTAGTCCTAGTGTGTTAACTCGCTCTCTAGTTTCTAATTTTAATTTAGCATTGTAGGTAAGTAATAATATTGAACGTTCTGGATTATTTTTGGCTATATATAAACAAGTCGTAGTTTTTCCGGAACCAGCGACGGCATCTACTTTAATATTAGACCCTTTAGATATTTTATCTATTATATCACTCTGTTCAATTGAAATAGTAGATAATGTCATTTTATAATAATTATGATATATATCGAATTTGTAAATCAATTTTATACAGGTGTATTGTAAAAACGCCAGTTTCCTAATTGATTATAGTTGATAAATTGAAAAAAATTAATTGTTCGCATGGTTCCAAATGTCCATATATCACCATCAAAAGTAATACTATCAAATGTAAAATTTCCTTGTCTCTTTGGAATATTATCTATATAATTTTGACTAAAATTATGAATTACTACTGTTCCAGGAAAACTAGTCATAGAACCTTGTTTAACCAAATATTCAAAATTATCAACTTTATTCACTAATGGTAAGTAATAATATATACCATTTGATACCTTGGTAATAGTGCCATATTTTAGGTCTGATATTAATTCAAAGATTAATGATTCATCTGATGCGGGTGTTCCTTGTAAAACGATTTGTTTATTTACATTTAATAACGCACTTAAATTCGCTCCATTAGCAATAGGTATTATTACAAAGATTAATAATATTATTTCTACACTATATCCAAAATTATCTGTAGATTTAACTCTAGTAGTGTATATATTTTTAGTATTATAGTTAAATGTAGTATTATTTATCATTTTATCTTTATCAATAATAAATTTATTATTATCATCACTACCCTCACCATTTACAAATTGATATCTAAAAGTATCAGTTATATCAGGATCAGTTGTTTTTAATATTCCAATTAATGTTCCTATTGATGCATTTTCTGCAATTTTATTATTAGTTAGTGTTATATTTACCGGTGGTTGTGGGACATCAATAATTTGTATTGTAAATTCTCTTATAATAACATTATCTTCATATAGACCTTGTATAATAATAGGAAATCTTTGTGTCAAATTATAATGAAATGGTATCAATGATTTAACTATATTACCCGTTATGTATAAATTATTAAAGGGTTGATATAGGATAGAATATGTTGGTTCAATTAAACTATTAGTATTAAGTGTTCCATTATAATTAACACCTTCATCAATACTAAGTGGTGATAATGTAAAGCCATCGAACTTACTAGAATATACAATACCATTGCCGGTATCACTTGATACAATTGCTCTTGTACTATTCATAGTATAAATTCCAAAGAAATAATCATTAGTTCTAATATTAGATGCCGCCCATATATTTAAATTTTCATTACACTGCCATATACCTTCTTTTGAGTTACTCCCAGCAAAAGCAGCATTTCCATCTGGACGAATAGAAACAATTGAAAAATTACCATTATCTTTATTTGTTGGTATCCAATTATTAAAACCGATATTAGGAGTTAAAATAGATGTATATATTCCCATATTACTATTTGAAGCTGCTATTGCTTTATTTCCATCAGTTGATAAAGAAAATGAACGCCAATTACCATTTGTAATTGTACTGTGTGTCCAGGTATCAAATCCATTTTGATTTAGTTTTGAATACCAAATGCCTCTGCCGCTAGCACTACCAGCAACAGCATAATTTCCATCAGGACTTATTATTACTGAACGCCAAGAGCTTATTGTATTTACATCACGAGCCCAAGTCTGTCCACAATCCCTTGAGTACCATATACCTTGAGCACCAGTATTTCCAGCAACAATCGCATTAATATTATCAGAACTAATGTAAACACTTCTAAAAGAACCATTTCCTTTATCTGATACTGACCAATTATTAAAACCATTACCTGTATTTGTTGAATACCATAATCCTTCATTATCATCACTGGCAGCAATTGCCTTTGTACCATTAGGACTTATCATAATCCAACGAAATCCTTTATTATTTTTATTAGTTTGTTGCCAAGTCTTACCACTATCAGTTGAATAAAAAATGCCCTCGTTCACATTATTTATATTTTTTGAACCAGCAACAGCATTAACACCATTAATATCAACAGACCAAAAATTTCCAGTATTTTTATTACTTACAATCCAATTAGATCCTTTATCATTAGAATAAAATAATCCATTATTGGAATTGCCAGCGGCAATCATAATATTATCTGTATTTTTAGCAATAATATTGAATGAACCGATTGCATTGGATGTAATAAATAAGTTATCACTTATATTTAATAATACTTCTGTTATATTATATAGACCAACTTGAATATATAAAATATAAATAGAAAGTCCTATATTTTTACTAGTTAAAATAACACCACTGGAATTATTAATCGTTATAGTATTATAGGATGATGGTATTCCTTCTGAAAATTGTAAAATATTAAAAAAATTTGGTTGTATTAATGCTGACTGGCTGCTATTACCTGGAATAAGCATTAAAGAATACTCATTAATGATTGATGGTTCATTACCTAATAATGAAATATTATTAGCAGAATATGGAGTTGTTCCACTATTTGTTAAAATATATGGCAAATTAGAACCAGTAGTAGACCAAGTCGTTCCAATTTTATTTGGATTTACTGGGAACCCTGTTAGATTGCTATTTGCATTAGTATCACTCCAATTTCCATTTGCCGCATAACTATTATTTGTTACACTACCTACACCTTTATTTTGTCCATAAAAACCATTATTATTTATATCAAACGCAACACCTGATGAATAACAATTTTGTACTGTGGTATTTCCATTATTTTCACCAGCATTTTGTCCAAATATTCCACCAGCATATTGATCAATCGTTCCTCTACTATAAGAATTAAATGCTTCTGAAATGCCACCTAATTCACCAGCTTTTTCTCCAAAAATACCACCTCCACCATCCGCTATATTTCCTATACTAAAACAATTTAATGCTTGAGCCCTATTAGTTATATTAGAACTATTTTTTCCAGCATTTGAACCAAATATTCCACCACCATATGCTGAAATATTACCACTGCTCCAACATTTTTCGCATATAACTGTTCCTCCACCTAAACCAGCATGACGACCTACAATTCCACCACCCCATAAATAAATTGACCCAATACTTGAACATCCTATGAGTTTAATTGTTCCATTTTTTCCAGCATAAGCTCCTAAAATTCCACCGGCATTTGCCAGAATATTTCCAGATGATGAACAATTAACTATATAATTTCTTAATGATCCATTCCCAAAATATTGTTTACCTAACCAACCAGCCCCAACTTGAGAACTATTGTTACCACCATGAATATATAAGTTAAATATATATATATCATTATTACCTGTTACATTTTCATCACCATTCATAATAAAAACCATCATAATAGTTAACATTAATTATTA
>Ga0194133_10003194_pt1 | contig 23671 bp, 26 predicted proteins | sample TA2KigOf40mmetaG_FD_155448 | JGI IMG/M metagenome (GOLD analysis project Ga0194133, IMG submission 155448) | Freshwater microbial communities from Lake Tanganyika, Tanzania - TA2015055 Kigoma Offshore 40m | ecosystem: Environmental > Aquatic > Freshwater > Lake | place: Tanzania: Lake...
CTAGCCTAGCCTAACCTAACCTAACCTAACCTAACCACCCCTAACCTAGCATAGCATAGCCTGGCCTAGCCTAACCTAACCTAACCTAACCTTACCTTACCTTACCTTACCTAACCTAACCTAACCTAACCTAACCTAATCTAACCTAACCTAACCTAACCTAACCTAACCTAGCCTAGCCTAACCTAACCTTACCTAACCTAACCTAACCTAACCTAGCCTAACCTAACCTGCTTTTTAAGAGTGCAGAAGGTTTTAAAAATTTCAGAATGAGTTTTTTTCATGAGTGGTCATCTTCTTTGGGGGTCATTTTCTTAGTCTGGATCAGGGAATCGAACCAGGAAAGCATTGGTGGAAAAGTCAGTGCAACGACCACTTTGCAATTGGGACCCCATTCGAGCATAATTTCTGTCTTTGACCCTTTTTGAGTAAAAATGACTTGAAGTAATGCTTTTCCTATTAAATAAGTAACAAAACAAAAGAGATTGTGGCCTTGGAACACATTTTATTGGTTTTGGAGACAAGGGGGAGTCTCTAAAACTACATGTTTTGGGCAAATCCTGATAAAGGAAGTTATTAGTATATACATAGAAATATGGAATATTTTTTATCCAAATGTTCAGTTCAGATCATTCACATTTCCCTTCAAAGTCATTTAAAGCTTTCTTTTGTTTCCACTAATATTTCTTAAGGATTTACATAGTTAACCAAAGGAGGCCCCCCTGATGCCTCCCTAAAATGGGTAAATTCTTGATAAAAAGGGTCACCTTTCATGAATTAGCACTTAATTGGGAAGTAAGCATTAGAAATAAATAGTTGCATTATGAAGTATTGCAAAATCTTATAAATTTGATAAAACTTAAATTATAAAATGTATTGTGATTTGTGCAGGATCCCTCTCAAAATGATGTTTATTCATCAGCCGTTGGAGGAATAGACCCTGGATTTTATACCGGGTCAGCTGGATTTTGGGGGTACAATGAGTTTTGTGAGAAAATGGAAAAGGAAGAATCTTTGTGGACTTTTAAGAGGGTACAAAACAATGAGAGGATCCTAGATGAAGATGACTAAGGATTAAAAAATGCATTTTCAGGACGACTATTCCAAAGTTCCATATTGTTATAAGGGTGATCAGTGGCTTAGCTATGATGATGAAGAAAGTATTGCTGAAAAGGCAAAATTTGTCAGAGACAATAATCTTGGTGGTGCCATGGTGTGGTCCATTGATACAGACGATTTCAATGGATTTTGCGGAAGAAAAAATGGCCTTATCGAAACTGTCTATGAGGTATGGCTTTCGGGTACGTACCTTTTCACAAATAAATTTTGAACTAACTTCAACCAGGTTTTAATTGGAACTAAACCAACATCTCCGCCTTTTGAAACTACCTCAAGCCCACCATCGACTGTTTCAACTGATTCCCCCACATCGTTCACAACTCCGGGAGGTTCCGGATCACATCCTATATGCGGTAACAGCCCGGGGTTGAAACCTGACCCCGAGAGCTGCGCTCACTTTTACTATTGTGCTCGATTAACAAATAGTGAATGGCAGGTATAATAAAAGGTTGTTAGCCTCAAGTTAAATTAGCCTTGAGGTTAATTATTTTGATTGTCCAGTTAACACATGAAAAGTGTTCAAGTGGATTGGTCTTCAACCCTAACAGGGGTTACTGCGATTGGCCAGACAACGTTGATCATTGCAACAAAAATTTTTTGGTTAGTATAATGATTTTGAACTTTGAAAAACACTCTTTGTAAAATGAGTTTTTCAATTTTAGAAATCTGCATTTGCCCCATCAAAAAAGGCATTTTTCGAGTGTCCAGACTCTGGATTTTTCACTGAGAGTAATTAATCAAGAGAAAAATTTAATGGAAATGAAGATATAGATAATGAAATTTATCTTAGAGCCATGTACCCCCCACTTTTTTTTGTGTGTCTACGAGAATGGGTACCTCATCCCATTTGAATACTTTTGTCCTGGAGGTTCAGTGTTTGATTTGAGGTTCAACATCTGTAACTACCCATACAATGTTCCAGTAAGGTCAAACTATATTCGTAGAAAAGTAAAGATGAGTAATGATTAATTGTAAAAAATAGGAATGCTCTACAACAGGAGTGTCTAGCACTTCTACTACACCCACGACGTCTGGAATTTCCACAAGCACCGAAACCACAACCCCAGGAACCAGTAGTACGACAAGGGGTAGTACAACAACGAACAACATCCCACTTCCACCCTCTGTCATCTGCAAAAGAATAGGGTTAAATTCAAACCCTTATGTAAGACATTCATTGAAAATATATGAGATTGACTCATCTGATCTGAACCCGACTTTCAGGAGGCCTGTAGCCCTATTTACTACGATTGTGACCTGTCTGAAGAGTTTGCAAACTGGATCATAACTCAACAAAAATGTGTTGAAGGTTTAAAAAAATACCTTTTCTTTGCTAAACTTTTTTAAACCAAATTATTGAAAAAAAATTTAAAGGGCTTTACTTCGATCCTGTCACTCTTGGTTGTACAAAAAAGGAAAACATTGAAGTTTGTAAAACCTCAACGGTGTCGACTACTTTGAGGACCACAACCACCACAAAAACGACAACTACTGCCCCGTCATCGTCTCTTTGCAAGTTTCCTGGATATAACCCCGATTTGAGCATACCACGTGATTGTACTTTGGTATTTAAATAAGTTTGCATTAAGTTGTCAAACCTAACAATCACTTCAACTTTTTTTCACAAGTATTACTTTTGTCGCCCTCTTCCTGGAGTCGAAGATACCTGGGCATATACACCCTGCAGATGCGATGAAGGCCTAGCTTTCGACCCTGACCTTCAGGTTTTAGATTTCTGTCTAAGTACCATCTCGTTTCAAGAATTCATCCCTGTCTCCTTTACAGGTCTGCACCTGGCCTAGCATGGTCGAAGACTGTGAATATATGAGTGGGGGATATTTTGGAAAACTTTACCACAAACCTATCTCTCCAAAAGAGGATGTTTGCAATGCCAAAGCAGTCATCAATTGATGAGTCCACTCTTGTTTTATTTGACAAATTGTAAAATTCAAGCGAAATAAAAGTTTAAAAAACACCCTCAACAGCATCAGCCATCTTTAGTCCATTTAAAACATAAACTATCTCATCATTGGTTGCGCCGTCTCCTTCTTGTTCTTTCCATTTTTGAAGCATGATGAGGATTTTATCTGAAAAAATGTTTTCAAAGATACTTTTGTTACAGGCCAAAAAAGTTCATAGAAACGATAGACAAAACGTATGGCTACCTTTGGGCAAAGACACGTTCTTTCCCTTATAAGCCTTTTCCAGTTCTTCGGATGTCACTCCAAGTTTTACTGATAATGTGCTCCAATTATCCTTCTTAGAGAGATTTTCAGCCAGTTTTTCAAGGTGACCATCTGTACACACTATGGTTGCAGACATAGATTCCTAACCACAACAATCTTTTAAAATACAATCTTGCAACAAATGCCTCTTCAGGATGGATTGCTTTCAAAATAACTTACCTCTAATTTTTCATTTGACCCCTTGAAAAAAAAGTAATAAGATTTTAGATACAAAAAAAGACAACCCCATGTATATGGTCTTACTTGTGTAACACTTTTGACATTGGTAAAGTATCCAGATCCTTCCATTCTCTTCAACATACTTTCAAGATACTCTGAAAATAATTTACTCATTCAGTATGAGAAGGTTCTCCGATAGAATCATAGTCGAATTGAATTGAAAAGTCTAGCCTAACTGTCATAAAAGTGTCGAAATACCTTGCAGCTTTGAAATAGGATTGTTGCTATGAGTAAAAAAGTGCGGCGTTTTCTTTGCAAGAAGTCGAAGAGCCCGCCAACCCCAAGATCCGTCGTTTACTTTCCTGAAAAGAAAATTTTCTTGTGTTTCGTAAAAATATTAGGTCTATGAAAGTATTTTACAAGATATGAAGGTAAAGTACAATCTCTAAAAATAAAATAAAGTTGGAGCTTCCAACCATTCAGAAGTTATTTCGTTTCTCTTAAGACAGCCAATAAAAAAAAGCTTACGCTTACTTGTAATGTTCCTCAACTTGGTTTGCTGGGTCTAATTGCTCAAGAGCTTCTCCAAAATATTCGTCTACTGTAGGCAAGAAATCCCTTTCTATTGAAGCACAAGCTTCCATGTTATTCGGGCATATATTCCAGAGCTTGGTTAATGTAACATTTCCCATTAAGAACTTTCCACTTTTGTCAGCATCGCGAGCAACATCTCCCAATTTTCTCTTGTTTTTACGAGTTGAAAAGGCTAAGAAAAATAAAGTTTTAAAAGATAAGCATAAGAGTCACTTTGTATTTGTTACATTTTTGGTCCTTTCCGTTTTGAGCAGATTGCTCATTTGAACTGATTAGTGGATTACAACCATCATTTTTCCAAGCATTCCATTGCTCTTCACGCTTCATCAAATTTTGAACAGTCTCTAGAAACTTTTCACCATCAGGAGGAGTTTCTCGTAGCAAGTCAAAAATAGTTTGTCTAAAATAAGTCAGAATTAGCTTGTCAAATTTTTTATAATAAATATTTAAAAATAGCTAACAAGTTTCTGAGAGAATGCTTTGAAAATTTGACCTTTGATTTAAATTTTACCTTGTTGTATTCACCCATCGCGTCTGATCTTCACTCAATACAGAATCCCTGCAAATGTGCATAAAGTTGAAACAGAGGTCGAAAGCAATGTAGAAAAGATGGTAAAACATAAAAAATCCTCACTGCTTTGACTTGGCAGATGTTTGGAGGTAATGAAATAAAATGAGAAACTGTAGGTAAATGTATCTTCGAAAGTTGGAATCGCTCAACTGAAGTTGCAAGAGATTTTGATTTGTCAAATACTTGGCAAAGAAACGCTCTTCGTCCTTTTGGTTGTCACGCTCAAGCCTGAGGTCGTTACGATGAGATACAGACTCGATTTTAAAACTTTGCAATGTCTTGAAAACATGATCAGAATACTGCAAAAAAAGTTTTATAAAGATTTGGTTCAAGTGAGTTCCTAACATAGAAGTTTTCATTGAAAAAGTTTGAAGAAAGCTGTAAAAGGAACATGTAATAATGGAGACTTTACCGATGAGAATTTGTTCCAGCTTTCCTTTTCGTAGCATTGTTTGGGATTACGAAAAAAGTCTTGAAGTTGCCAAAATTTTGAGTAGAGGTTGTAATCTATCAGTTGTCTAGGGACCAAAAAATATGTAAGAAATTTCCTAAGGCTAAAAATTCACTAGCTGGCTTTTGACTTACTTTTTTTGATCATTATCAAATTTAATTTTTTTCGGCGAAGAAGGTCTTTCCTCGTCTACATCCATTTCATTTACGCCATTCATCTCGACTAACTGATCCTCTGAGCTGAAGGCTGTCACGTTGGAAGTATTGAATTCCGAAATGATATTAAGACCTGACCTCTCATTAAATGGAAAAAACTTTGCCAAAAAAACTAAAATGCGTCCACAAAATACAGTATTTTGTGATCGTGACAAGCGTCGTAGAAGGTCTAGAAAAATATTTTTATTATATCTCTGAATAAAAAAAGGAAGAAAATTAGCCACTCACCATTACACAACCGCAATAAGCTATTACGAATAGATTGAAAAAAGGCAGCATCTTTCCAAACGCTAACGTTTGCCTCGACATAGCCAAAGAGTCCCTCGCATCTAAAAATACATGAAAATTATAGTATAACTTTTAAAATTAGAATGGTTTTTCACTTTTTGTAAAAAAAAACCCTATTTTCTCACCTTGACAAGGTGATACAATCAAAAACATCTGAGAGCAGATTGATTGGGACAATCGCAGAACAGAAACCATTTCGTGCAGCTATAAATTAAATTTGGTCACTTTTATAAGTAATGTTGATACATTATAAGGGCTTAAACATTACCATTTATGGATATCGTGACGAGTGTTTCGCAGTCTTCCAAGTTAATTTTTTTCGAGTCGGAAAGAAGTTCATCCGTTAGAAAGTGGCGAAAGCTTTGATCAAGGAGTAATTTTTTTATCTCTGGCTCCCTACATAAAAAGTTAATGCTGACTTTTCAGTTACACTTTTTAAAAATAAAGGCGATTCTTACAACGACAGATCCTCTGCAAAGGTCTTTCCTATTGTTTTAGCAGTCTCGTCGTGCTTTTCTTGAAAAGAGGATTTAATCGAATCCTGGAAAGCATAAGATAAGATTCTAACTTAAATATCTTTCATTTGAAGCAGAAAACGGCATCAAAGCTACCTTGAAGTTGTCGATGAGACCAAGCGAAACCATTTTGGGAAGAAAACAGAAAATAACTCTATCGTTTGACCATAAGGTTATTTCAAAGGTAGAAAAGTTTCAACTTTCAAAAGTTTGTCAATTGCAAAATGTAAACACAACTTTGAACCGGCAGCTGAAAAGCTGAATTATTTGGACTTTGTTTTCATAAAAAGCCCTGAACATTGTGTTGGGGCCAGGTCAAAATGACAATTTTTTCTATTTTTCCAATATTTTTCTTGAAACTTTACGTGCATTGGAATCAGTTTCGGTGACAAATAAATATTTACCTTTTTTTAGTTTTAAAATAAGTTGAAAATAAAGTCTTGGAGTCTTTTAGCAGCCACGTGGGGTCTTTTTAGTAGCCACGGAGGATTTTTTAAGTTAGGTCGTTTTAGTGAATAGTATTTTATTTTGCCGTTTCGAATAGGAACAATTTAGGGGCATCCTTAGGTGAATGGAAATCCGAAATTCTCCCAATTTTTCTGATACTGAATCGAAATATGTTACCAAACTCCACTTGATTCTCATTTCTGTTGGAAAATAAACCGAGATTACCCAAATGTAACGGATCTCTTATTCATGAATTCATATAAATCGCAATTGCAATAAGCCTAAAAAATTATGTAAACACAATCACGTTCCTTTAAAATGTGGTCTTTTGGCCTTTTTGGTAATTAGTCCACTTTCCGCCAACTAACAAAAAGAATAGAGCGTTTTTATTCTGTACGTAAAACATTTAAAAATCTTGATGATAATCTTTTAAGCAGTAGCTTAGTATGGATAAAAAGTGTATAATTGTACGTAACGAAAACTCTGAGCTATTATTTGGAGACATCCAAACAAACTTAAGCAACTAATCAAAATGAAAGGACAGGCTCAAAGTTAAATAAGTCTACTTCAATCAAGGCAAAAATGAAAGAACTTTGAAGTACGCTAATTGGAAAAGAGTTTATAGAATCTGTAATTTTACTGACAGAAAGGTGAGACTAGAATGAAAGTAATGATACAAATCAATTTTTCATTTTGTTGTTCTTGAAAAATTAAAATCGTTTTTGAGCTTTCAGTTTTATTTTAAGAATCTTCGTCAGGTCATTTCAATATGGTAAGTATAGGTTAGTTCAGACTTGGGGAATTCTTTTTCATCTGGCTCTCTTTTTTCATAGCATTTCGTTGAGGAAAAAGCGAAGCGTTCGTGATTGAAAGAGCGAAACAACTTTATTTACTTTACGGGAAAACAACAAAATTTCATTGGGAATTTTAGAGATTGAATTCTTGTCGGCTTTGGGTTGAAACAAAACAAAATAGTGAAATATATTTTTGTAATTGCCCACCACTGATTTGGAAGGTAAGAAATCTGTTGATTTCATTGTTCATTTATTCTGTTCGTCATCTTCACTTTACGGAACTTTTTGATTTTTACGTTGTCAACTTCTCTACACTAAGTAAATTTCATCCGTTGAAAATGTTAAGTTCTCCTTTGCGAGGACGAATGATGATACTTCTTTAATTGTACCAATGCGACGCAACAGCCTCGGCACTTCCACAAATAAACTGCACCTATTTTCTTGGGCATATCTTTTCTTTGTGCCCTCATAATCTTATAGGAGCTTGTTATGCATTTCAGGAGTGAGAGACGCGTCCAGTGACTCCATGTCTGAGCGGCTGTGTCAGTTCTTCATTCGCGGGCGTTGCCTCCGTGATGTGTGTGAATTTCTGCATCCGGCAGATTTACCTCCCGCCACCTCCAAAGACCCTGAAGATCCGCCAGAAGTTGTTGCCATCCCCGAAGAACAAGGTAAAAGTGATTTTGAAGGGTTCGTTTTTTGGAATTGCCGTTCGTTAAAAACCAACTAAATTGCAGAGATCTCTAAAAAAGTCTCTGGATTCGAGTCAGATGAAGACGTGCGACCTGAGTCAGATGACGAAAGTATTGCCTCTGGGTTTACGGAGAAACCAATGGCGGCAAAGACTGAAGCCGAACAAAAGGTTAGGAAAATTTTGTTGAAAGTATTTTCTGTTCGAAAAAAGAAAAGAAAATGTAATTTTAACTTCATCAGAGTTAAAAATGAATTGGCGGGCAATTTTCTGTCTCTTAGATTAGAAAAAAAACCTGTCGGTAAACCTAGGTAAATCTGTAGAGAAATTTTCTTGCAGGATGAGGAGGATGTGCCAGCAGAGGGTGAAAAAGATGACAGCATTGTTGAGATCAGCTCAACGATCAAGAATCCGACACCTCCAGTTCCAAAAGAAGATTGGAATTTTGTGGCGGCGGCAGCGGCAGCAGTGACAGATGTTGCCAAAACTTCGACTCCACTTCTTCCCAGGAGGGCTGCAAAAACTGCACAAAGCCAGGCTGCCTCCTCTATTAAAGAGGCCGAAGTTACGGGTGGGTTTGGTAAGGGAACATGAGGATCAAGTTTCCTTTTGTCTTGTTATATCTTTTCTAAGCAGAAATAATGATCAAAAAATATTTTGAAATTCAAATTATATCATAAAAAGTAAAACAAAATTAAAATTTTTTAGGAGAGTCTCGACCGAAGTCCATTAGACGGGATTCAAAGGGTTTTGAACTTTTAGAAGATTACTTTAGTGACTCTGAAACTGACAAAAGTACGGATAAAACTTTGCCAGTAGAAAAAGATTCAGAAGAAATTATTGAGTAAGTATCTTCTCTCAATTTTGTGTTTTTTGAAAGGTCCCTCGCCGATTTAGTTTTTCAGCTATAAATTATAATATTTTAAATGTTATCGTGTAACATTTGTTGGATTTCCTGTAAAAAATTTTTGTCTCCATTTTAGCCCAGAATTGAAAACCAACGTTGAAGATAATCCAAATACTGTTGATAAAAATTCTGAAAAGGAGGAATTGACACCAGTAGTAGCTGAAACGAATTCTGATATCGTTGAAGTTGATCAAAAAAACGGAGACCAAGTAGAGGAAGCACAGACTGGATCGGGCAAGGTGTTGCATTTTCGTATTTAAAATAAAAGACCTAAATTTTTTAAACTGGTGTTTGCTCTCATAATATTTTTGAAGCTTAAATAATAGAGATCGATTTTTAGAGCGCTGTTGCTGAACTTACCCGTGACTGGGAAGATGAAGAGGGAACTCAAGCAGATGGTGGTGAAACCATTGAAAGTATAGAGAGCTTTATGCAGGTAGTCTTTCAGTTTATTTTAGTAAAACAAATGGGAAAGTTGCAATATTTGAAAATTTTAGGGTAACAGTGCAAACGAAACAACTTCCGAGGCTCAAGATGTGCAACAAGAAGAGACATCTAATAAGCCAGTGGAAACATTTGTTTCAGTCCCGGAAAAATCTGTCTACGATTTGGACCCAGATGAACTAGATAATCAGACAGGTACTGCGGATTATCGCTTTTTTTCAACTGCCCCGAATGTTCAAAAACTTTCAAAAATTGTAGCCTCCAAAACAAACTACAAGGGTGAAGCGAAGGCTGGATTACAGCCCAAGAAGCAAAATTTAATAAAGAAAGAAGGTGTTACAAAAATTGGAAACAACGTATACTATTATACAGGCAAAGGAGAAAACGAAGAGGTAAAATAAAATACTGTTGCATTAGAAACATGATAATTTTGATGATGAAAGTACCTAAATATTTGGGTTTCTAGGGTGTGTCTGACGGTGAGGGTGAAGATGAGGATGATGAAAATGAGGATTGGGATGAAACCGAATTAGTAAGTCACAAAGGCAAAACCTTAAGATACCTAGTGCAGTTTATCTTAATTTATGTGACTCATCATGAAATTTTAGTACGACAACGTACCTTCAACTGAAGGAAATGCAGATGGAGAGGAGAAAAATACATCTTCTAGGCGGATTGGACGAAATTATGCGACAGGTCGTAGGAAACACAGTACAAGTTATGTTTATGGAGCAAGAAGTTCTGCTAAAAAAACTAGGTACGTTGGATTTATATCGTTGCAAAGTAAAACAAATCGTGCAAAAATTAGTGTTTATGTATACGTCTCAATATTTCTTTTGAATTTTTTAGGCGTTGTGGTGAGTGTGAAGGATGCAACCGTGAAGAGTGTGGCTTATGTCCAACTTGTCTTGATAAGCCTAAATTTGGAGGTGAGAAGTTTTTAAAGAAAAGTTGCTAGACCAATTTTTGAATCGATCTTGCTTAAGGATCTGGACTTAAAAAGCAAGCTTGCGTTCATCGTCTTTGTATTTGGAAAAATCCGTCTGGAAAGAAAACACTTGGCGTAAAAACTGTAAGCACTCATTAGGTCAAGCTCACGTATTTTTGGATGGTTTTTTTTGAAAACTCTTATCCATAGGAATCTACGCCTTATCAGTCACGAGCTAAAGAAGCTGCTATGGGAACTTCAGTGAACTCTTCACCTGCTTTAGGAACACGGACCACCCGAAGATCAATTGCAGTGATTGCATCTGCATCTAAGGAGGTAATCCCATAATTTATTAAAACCACTCAACAAATATCTACAAATGGTTAACACAATTCCGATTTATGTTTTTACAATTAAAGACTCCTCAGCCTACACCAATTGTTTCCCCTTCAACACCGACCCAAACGCCAAGGCGAGGTCGTCCACCAGGATCAGGAGCAAAGAGGAAACTTGGTCCCGAGCCCGAAAAGAAACCAGCGTTTAAGAAGCAGAAAGCAGAGTCAAACGGCACTACAGAGGAGAGTGGGGAAGGAAGCGAAGAAAATGGGTATAATTTATAAAGGGTTTTTAGATTGGTTTCGTATTTTTCACAAACCGCCATATATTGTTTACTTTTAGTCAACCATCAGAAGACGCTAGTCAAGGTAAAAGTAAAGTTTTCGAACTTTTTCCATTTGGAAGAAAATCAATTTAAAGAATCCCTTTTTCAGATATTCGAAGTGTTCCGTTTCTTAACGATGGTGAAGACAACCGTGAGGTCCTTATAAATTGTTTTGCACCGTATGACGAACACAAGTATATGAAGAGCGATAAATCATTTTTTGTCCAGTGGTGATACAACTTTTGATTTTCAGATGGACGAATATTGGCAAGAAGAAAGAGGGCGTAGACCCGCAAGCAGTACAATATGCACGAGCGCTGAGGCCTCCTTATCATTTGTTGTCGTTTCTCAGAATTCATGGAAACTCATCAAAGGGGTCTAGCTCGACTAATAGGAACACAATGGTGAAAGTTCAAAAATTTTTGAAGCATTGAAATGACAAATTAAAAAGAAAATTCTGTTCTTTTGAAGGTATTCATTGTCTTGCAAGGTCAGATAACCGTTGAGTTACACCGAACAAAATTGGTTGCCAAGGCCGGAGATTCTTTCTACATTCCTCCAAGAAACTTTTACAACCTCATAAACGACACATCTGAGTGAATATCTTTTTTTAACTTTGAAAGATAAGGTCTTATGAAAGCTCAGATTTTAATTTATAACCATATTTCAATTTTAGGGTTGCTGAGCTGACGCTAATGCAGTTCCAATACGACGGACCATTAACATCCCTTCCGGCAGGCTCACAAAGTGGAGTCTTAAGGCCTGCCGATGACTAAAACGAAAAGCAATTTCTCACATTTGCCTTCTTTTGAATTGTAAGAAAATAAAATTAATCCTCTTGATCCTTGACCCATTCAAAAAATTATCTTTTTGCAAAGGTAAGTTTTTAAAATATAAATTTTCCAATATTTTTTGGAATTTTTAAGAGCTCGACTTACTTTATCACTTTCATGTGTGATCTAACTAAAAAATGTTTGATCAACCTCACTAAAGGTTGAAAAGCCAATGCAGTGTCACCATGCCAATAGTTTGATCCGACCACTAACTCAGTTTCCTTGAAAAGACTGTCATGATTTTGTTTTCGAATACCCTAGGCAATGGAGCAAATTCACAAATGTTATTATTGCATTCAAACTTTCACAATTTCATGAAATGCCTGGAAAAATGTAAAACGTCCCGCAGCGTCAAAGACAAAATTGTATTAAATTCTGTTGCTGTATAATAGCACTTCATTACAACAATCAGTTTGTTTATTTGCTGACAAATAAAAATTATGTAGATTAAGAAAAAAAGGCTTTTTTCAATCAAAAATTGTTAAACAACTCGAAAAGATCTCTCGCAGATTCACGATTTTAGTCAAGATAGGTAAACGAATTATTTGAACTAGTAAGCAGATATTTACCCCCAAACTAGTCTACTTCAGTATCAAGAGATCAATTTATTTTGGCTCTTAGGTGCACGTAACGTTGAATTTTTCGATGTAACAAAAATAATCTGAAAGCCATCAACAATTTTTTGTTGAAACAAAAGGAAAGGTTAAGGAAACAATTTAAGATTGTTGAATATCGGCAGAGTGATTTAAGACCAAATTCTTTTGATTAATTGTCCTCGTCGCTGTCTGAGAAACAGTCAAGCCTGGACGCCAAATTCAGTCGCCTAAAAAAATATGGGTGAAATTGATGATGAGTGACAAAAGTAATTTAACAGGAAAATTAGGTAACCTACCGAATGGCCACATCTGATTTCTTTTCCTTTGGTTCGACAGCCTCGTAGCTTGAATCCAAGTCATTTTTTTCAAAGACATTAGAAGGGCTAGCCTCAATGTCTGAGAAGTCACTAGAATTTCTTTTTTTCGTTAAAGACAGTTTTACAGTTTGGGTTTCATATTTACGTATAAATTGGGGCTAACACCTCCATTGAATAAAACTTACATGTCAAAGTCCAACCTCTTGGGTGACCAAGAGTTTAGGGAAGGGGTTAGTGACCTTCGGCGTGCTAAATGGTGAGAAAATACTTCTTTCTTATCGGGTTAATTTCTAAAATTTTGCTTCATCGGTTACCAGGGGTTGTTTTTACCAAATCGTTAATGGGTCTGCGGCGAATATGTCCTTTGGGGGATTCTTCAACCACCGGGAAGTAATTGAAAGGTCTGAATTAAAAAAGGAGATTTTAATTGAGGATTTAATAGTTAAAAAATTCAACTTGTACAACCTCCCGCCAAGATCAGTTATTAACTGTCCTTGTGTTCTTTCCTCTTTTGTAAGAAAGTCATCATCATCTGAATAATGCAAATTAGAGGCCAAAACTGAAGTAGTAGAGGAGCTGTCACACTCATCCTCTGTTTTAAAACATTTAATTGAATAATGGCTTCGCTTTGAAAATAAGTAAAAAAAATTACCATCTGATGAGAAAACATCACGCCATTCGCGTCGAGTTTTAGTTTTCTTCTTCGAGGAGAATGAAACTAACTTCAGTAACGTCCCGATTCCAGTCCCCATGCCAGAGACCTCACCATCAACAGACTCTCGCTCTCGGCTATGTTAAGAATGAATTATATTAGTTGGATATCAATCACATAAAAACCTGTATTTTCTATTTAACACGAACATGATCTGATGTTCTGGAGTTGAGAATACCCTTCTTGATCTAAAAAGTTGTGTGAACCACTTAATAGCTGGATTCAAAAGGAACGTGACAGAGGATATGATAATAAGGCCGATTGGGAGGAGAAAGCCAAAGAAATTTTTCTTCTGAAAAATTCAGATCAGATGCAACAGATTTTTAGATAAATATTGAATATACAGAAAATCTTACAAAATTTTCGAATGCAAGCTCCCTTGAGCGCTTTTTCAAAGCTTTCTGGACTGCAGGTAAGGACAAAAGTTGATGAACTGTTGGACGTCTCCATAAAAATCAAGTATAAATTATAAAACCTGAAACTACCCATCTTTTTGATTGTAAATCAAATTAAACTTTAACTTTATAAATTGAAAAAAATTCATTTAAACATTTCAGATTTTGACTTTTAGTTACAATCTAATGAAATTTTACCTGTGCCAATCGTTTGCCATCATCAACTGAAAAAGTTCAATGAAACAATATTCAATAACTACTCCTTTTACTCTTAACTTCATCAAATAGTAATTCAATTACGATTTTGACTGATTTTAAGATAATTAGTACTTTTGCTTGCCTGAATTACACCTTTGAGGTCTGCAGAAAGATGAGAGACAAGCTTAGGATCAGGTCCTGTTTGTCTTAGTTCGTGCCACAAATGTCCTTGAGCAGGAAGGTCAAGATCGCTAGCCTTGAGTATAAAAGGGAAATATTTAATTATTTTCAACTTCACTTGAGGTTTTTGGAAAAAATTATGCACCATTTCTAACATCGATGCTCCAAGGGCAAAAATATCTGCCGCCTTAGAGAACTTTCTTTCATGGAGAACCTCAGCTGCGAGATATCTTGGATCTCCCTCAGCAAAATGCTGCTCGTCCTTCTGAAAAAGATGTGAACGTATCTTGACATGGTTGAATAATACAAACAAATTCGGAAAGTGTTGTCAGACAAGTCTGTTTTTAGACATTAAGTTACCTTTGCAAGGTCTATAACTAATCCAAAATCGCCAAGTTTACAGATTCCGTCCATGCCGATAAAAATATTGTCAGGTTTGATGTCCATGTGAATAAGTTCGTTATCATGTAAATGTCTAACGGCGAGCAAAAGATCAATTAAATATGACCAAATAACTTTTTCAGGAAGATCGTGAATTTCCTCTCCAAGTTCTTTAAGGCTCATTTTGCAAAGTTCAAATTGCTGATAGAGGCGCCCATTTTCTTCCCATGATTGATAGAATCGAACACAATTTGAATGTTGGAGAAGGTACTGATGCTTTCGCACTTCCTCCAGTTTCTCGAGACGATCTGTAGTCCCTTTGTACCTTTCTTTGGCAATTTTTATCTTGAAAATAGAAAACCAAAAGTTAAAACTTTTTCTTTTAATTTAAGATTAACAACAGAAGGCATACAGCGTACAAGTGTCCGTCATCTTTAGACCTGACTCTGTAGACATTACCAAAGCAGCCTGCTCCAATTTTGGACTCGATGACAAAGGCTTGCTCGAAATACGAAACCTTTTTGGCAGAGTCATAAATCTAGAAAGATTAAAATGAGTTAGAGCACGAAAAAAATGCAAGATTGATCACACCTTTGTATTCCTCAAAGGAGATTCGTGCAACGTCGACGATTTGGTGGAGTCAACAAATGTGACCAGTTGAGCAACATTTGCATCTAAAATTTATTGAACAAATCTATTTAGTTTACATTATGAAAAGCAAGACATTTTCAACGCCAACCTGGTCGTTTGCTGAACAGTCTGGATCTTGGAGGACAGGTTTTTATCTGCGGTTTTGGAGGCGGCCTTATGGGTGGTGTTCTGCGTTCCTACAGCCAAATACCAATTTGTTATGAAACGTAAATATTTGGCCAAACCTAAATGGAATGAAACCTTCTTCGTGGAGAAGGTTTGCTCTTGAAGTAGGAATGTTGGTAAAGGTCTGACAGAGCTGCTCTGGCTCTCAGGTGACCTGCTTCTTTGTTGAGGAGTCAAAGTGGGATTAGGTAGCATTTCTTAATGAAAAAAATCAGATGCTGATGAAGTGTCACTTTTTAAATAACCAAAAAAAAAAGGTATTCCAAAATTCTTACCGTCAAGTGGATAAAGTTGATTTTGTGGGTAACCAAAATAATGAAAATATCAAAAATAACTGATGTAAATTGATGTTTTTGAAAGTTTGCGCCGCTGCCCGCCGCCTCGCTCCGTTGGGCGCTGTTTACTTTTTGTCCGTGACTGTGAATCTGTGATGCAGGCTCGACCGCGAAATGTATATATACATGAAAATATGTCTCATAGACTTCTACGCAGTAACAATAATTTTTAATTTTTTTAGTGGGAACTTGGGCCCCAAAGTGCAAGGCATAATTAATAAATAATTCATTAATTAAGACTGATTACTGAGTCCAAGCTCATTGCATGTATACTAACTTTGACTGTTTGGCTTGGGCCTGGTGTCGGGTCCTTCCTGTACCCAGTGGCCTCAGGTGAGTCTCCACTAAATCCTTCTCACTGGGGGGAATGCATAGAAAAACCACATAAACCAGTATGGGATTGTTTCTAAGATTGCACAACCCTTTTGACGCACACTAGGCAGAATTAAGATCTAATTAAAGCTTAATAGCTCAGCTAGGATTATTGGGGTTGCCTGCCAATGCTTAGTTTCCTGGGCAATACGCCCTGTCGACCCTGAGTTGAAACCCAATGAGGCTCTTGTAAAGGGGTTTACAAGTGTCTGGTCTGAAACTTGAATTAGATGCCCCTGCTGTACTTTGACTTTGTCTTGGGTCTAGTTAGGGTCGACCTGATAGTCCCCACCTGAACCCAGGTTGGTTCCTCTAGATCCTTCTCAATGGGGGAAATGCATGGAAAAAAGTCCCCTTTTGATGCTTACTAGGCAGAATAAAGATCGAGATAAAGCTGAAGCTTAATCAGCTCCTTCAAAGCTCAGTGAGGGTTACTGTGGTGCGTGCCCTTGCCTCTAGTTTCTTGGCAAGGACCTGGTGGCCCTAATCCGAGCATAAGAAGCCACACCTACCCGGATTTTTCCTGCATGTTTCTGATGGAATTTAACACTCAGCAATCAATCAGTTTCACCCTAAACTCATAGAAGTCTTGGACAAATATTACAGGACATCTCCAATTTATCTTGGCGAAAAGCTGCAATTACCAACCTGGAAAATAATTTAACCACTATTCGCCACAAGTTCTAGAAGAGGTTAACCTTCTCGACCTCTACACATTCCACAAACAAACAATATATGGATAAATATTAAATGGATCAACCACCATACTAATTTAAAATGGAACTTGAAATAGCGGGCTATACAAAAATACATTATCATCGTATTAAACATCTACTTGCTCATGAAAAAAGAGGGAGTCGGTTTTCAATCAACTTGACAAACTGATTTTTGACACTTTGCCCTTCAACTCTGAAATCATTTCTGTCTTCCTTTTGATTCCTGTCTTACTGTCCTTCCACTCGGCCAAAAACTTCTTGACATCACCAGGACTCAGGCCTAAAAAAGTTTTAAAGAAATGAAACTGAAATTTAAAATATAATGCTCAAATTATACCGGGAGCCAAGGACTGTTGATTTTCTCTGAAATTAGACATTTCGGTTTTGGCCAAGTACTCTTTAGCATCATCCATTACTTCAGGTGGGAAACCTAGAAAACTGATTTTTTAAAACCCTCCCTTCGATTTCTAAACTTGAATTTACCAGCCAAACGGGCAACCTCAAGTCCAAAACTCTTAGAGGAACTTCCAGGAAGCACATTGTACAGAAGCTAAAAGTTCAACATAAAAAAATATTTCTTTCAAATGAAATCATTGGCTATGTCATAGTGAATACAACTATCTTCTCAATTGAAAATGAATCTTACAGTGAATTCATTTTCGTCTGTCACAGCATCAACGTGACAATTGAAAACATTCGGGAGTTCTTCTGCCAACCTAGAAAAATTCATAGATAACATCTTATCTAAAAATAATCGTCTATAACTTGGAAAGACAAACCTTGTAATTTCATGAAAGTGTGTTGCAAACAATGAAAAGGCTTTGATTTCTGAGCCTATGTAGTGCGAGATGGACCATGCAAGGCCCAAGCCATCATAAGTTGATGTTCCGCGGCCAAGTTCGTCTATCTGAAAAAAAGATAAGTGAAAAAAAATTTATATGAAAAACAATAAGTTTAACTGTGTTACCAAAATCAGGCTATGCTCCGTTGCCGATCTGACAATTGTTGATGCCTCAAGCATTTCTGAAAAACTTTTCACTTTTTCTTTATCTTCAAAGAGACCAAATGGTCAAATTTACCAGCCATGAAGGTAGACACTCCAGTGAGTTGTGAATCCCCAGCACCAATTCTGACAAGAATACGGTCTACAGGAAAAAGCCTTGCTTTGGAAGCAGCAACAAAACACCCAACCTAAAATTCAATATTTTTTGTTAGATCACTCATGAAATCTAAATTTCAAGAATTTAAATCATCTTTAAGAAAATTCTTGAATTGGAAAAAAACTTTTAGCAGTTCATCATACTTGAGCCATGAGGACGTTTAGTGCAACTGATCTCAGGTAGGTACTTTTACCACCTAGATTTGGCCCTGTGATTATGCAGAATGTACGATCACCGGATTTAAAGTCAACATCATTTGGTATGAAATTTAGTCCATCCAAAAGTTCAAGGCAAGGATGACGAGCCTCTTCAAATCTAAAAGAAGTTGAAAATAAAGAAAGGGCTTTTCAAGATCTTTTAAAAGTGTTACCTTAAAATGCCTTCATCGCGTGACAAAATTTCAGGTCTGACGTATGGTGTTGGGCCACTGACTGAAGCAACCGAAAAACTGACCTAAAGTAGTAAAGATGTAAAATTGCCTGAGGCGTGGAATCCTGCCAATGTATTTTACCAAGCAATCGAGCTTAGAACAAAGATGGCCAATCTCAGAAATATAGGGCACGTAACCATGGGCTATTTGAATGATCTCAGTCACTACAAACATTTGCTGCTTTTCATAATCGCTATTCAACTCTCTGTACTTTGAATTCATCTCTTCGAGAATGCGGTTACGGAATCTAAAAAGAGAATCTCCCCCAATTGGAGAAAGAAACCTAACTTAACCTTTCACAAATAATATATTTACCTCACTCCAGATTTGGATGAGTCCACCATTAATATTCCTTTTTTTGACCTGATATTGGTTTCATCTTTTAGTGTTACTCTGAAACAGAAACCATGCTGATTTGACCAATCGAGCTTTAGACTTTTTCGGTCCATCTTTAGGCTTAGGGCCATATCAGTAGCTGATGACTCAATGTCTCTTTTCAACTTGTCCATCTCAGTTCGAATATTCAAGAGAGTGTCATCGAAGGCAGCTCTTTAAAGAAATTTGGCTTATCACTCAAAGAAAATATAAATTCATTTCATTACTTACTTGACTGCAAACAAATTATCGTTTGAAAGAGCATCAAAATCAAGGGTTGTTTTTACTAATTCCTGAAAGTTTTCCATTCTAGATATTTGAAAACATTTACATCAATAATTTTGTTTGAGCAAATTTCATCATCTTATTCATAAAAGTTAACGTGTGTTTCAAATAAAAAAGTCCTTTCCATAGCTCTAAAAAAGGCCAAAGTTTAAGCTTACTTTGTTAACTTTTTTACAAAGGGTACTCCAAAGTGCTCATTGAGTATAGGATTGTTGGTTTTCATTTGTCTGAATAGTTCAGCCATTTGTTCCACTTCTTTAACGGCCATGAAAATTTTGTACAAATCAGAGAGGTTTGCTCGTTTGTCAGTAAGCTTCATCGATAAGCTTTCTAAATCAGGAATTCTTCTGAGATGATTTTCATGCAACACTTTACGGGCTGAGTTGTCCGAAATTAGTTGATCAACCATATCTTAAATATCCTTTTTTTAGTCTAAAATTCTAATAAAAAGTTTAACTTTCAACCATACCCAATCTTTCGATGATTTTTTGGGTGTTTGTTAGCGGTTGCTTGAGCCAAACTTTTAACAATCGTTCACCTCCTGCTGTTCTAGTTTTGTTAAGAACTTTGAACAAACTGAACCCGTGCTCAGCTCCGTTGAATATGTTGAGACCTTCATCAGCCTGGGCATTAAAACGAACGAATTCCTGCAAAATCAAGATTGAAAAAAAGGTTCATAAAGTTAACAAACTTTATTAAATTTTCATCGTACTTGAGTATCTACTAATGTTGCTCCATTTTCACACATTTTTTCAACACTCAGTTTCACGTGCAGATTAAGAATGGCTAAAGCGCGCTTGGATGCAACTGTCACGTCTGAATTCTTTAGTCCATTGAGAAAGATTCAAGTGTAGTATAAAAAGGTTTTGAATGAATGAATGTTTTACCTTGTTCATTTCCGACTCGGTTAGTCTTCCTATGTCAGCCATAGCCTTGTCAATCTCTGTATTATTTGGCAAATCATTGCTGACGAGAATTTTGTTTCTGACAATCAAATATCATGGAAATTGTAGACATTTTCCTAAACCAATAAAAGATATAAATACCTTGTTAGCACTGCCCTCACATTCCGATATTTTGCTTTTCCAGAAATTAAGCATTCAACAGGGGAATACTAAAATATGAAAAAGAATATCACAAGTGTCCTGTCAAACTTATTTAGACCAGATGATCAATCACATTTATAAATCTGACCTGTATTATCATACTTTCTAATAAGTCCATAGCAGAGTTGTCGAAAAATTCTGCAAGCTTAATAGTCTTGCTAGCATCATGCCAAAATGCCTAAGATTGAAAAGTGACAATTGGTTTTTTATAATAAGGATTGCGAAGATCTTCAAGTAGCTTCGAATTTTTGTAAGGAGCTTAAACTCCAATGACTAAAGTGATGAAACTTTTAGTATATGTCTAATTTTCATGTAATGTACGTGTAGGTCAATCGATAAATACCATCCCAATCTTTGCATCTTTTCCACCTTCAATAACAATTGCACATATCGGACCCATACGCAACCCTTCGGCGTATTCAGCATCTTCCTCAGCGAAAAGTAAATCCTATAAAGTTCCTTGTTTTTTACCTCAATAACCTGAAAATGACGTGACCAAGATACCAGGTTTTTAAAACTTTACCTTTACATCTCCCAAATCACAAGGACTTGCAATCGCTGTTTTTTCATAAGCCAGGTTGCCTGATCCTGACTTGAAAATTTCCAATCTAAAGTGACGGACTAAGAGGATGTGCCTAATAAGCTGCCTCAAATTCTTGGAATGAACTCGAACGAGTTTAATTATCATGTTGTCCTCCAAAGTGTGAGAATACTTGACCACATTTGCTAAACATTTTATTCAAAAAAATTATTTTAACTTTCAGGACATGACTTGTACCCTAAGGTCAATCATCAATATCATCACCTGCCGGCACAGATTCATCTGAAAATGTGATATCTTTGTCGCACAAGACATGAAAATCTCCACTTTCGAAAAGCCAAACAGTGGCTGGGATTCTACTCTTGATCGTCTCATAAACTCGAAGAAAGGCTAAAAAATTGTTAAAGAGAAAGTTTACTGTGATTGTGTTTAGCAAATGTCTTTTGAAATTTAAGTATATACCATTCAACTCAGAGTTGTTTTTGAATGGATGACTTGTGGATGACATCGTTGTTTTCCAACTTTAAACACACAGATTTATCTTCAGTAACAGATTAGATGAATTATAGGTGGTTTTCCTTCTGCTTACATTAATACATTTATACGCAAACGTTAAAACTTATAAAACTTTGCTCTGCACGTTGCTTTGATTCTCGCGGAAATCATTTCGCCTTTCGCGGCACTTTTTCGCTTTAATGATTGGCGGTCACGCAACCCTTCAAGACTTAAAAATTCTGACATCTAGGGAGAGGCTCAACTCTTTTTATTTTAAGATGGCACTAACTCACTGCATATCGTCAAGAGGCAAAGTCAAAACTTAAGGATCAAAATGTCAAAAAGCAGGGAAGTAGAAAACAGATAAAGTCTTCCTTTAATCTCATCATCAAGAGTGTTTAACTGGTATTTCACTTGAAACTACAACTTACTAACTCAAAACACTGGCTGGACATTGAAACTAATTCAGGGCAAAATGTCAACAAGTGTTAAAACAACTCAACAATCCTGACATCAGGGAGAGATTTTTTGGTGGTTACAAAGTGTAGAATGAACATTGAAGTTACAAACTGAAACTCTTTTTTCTTTTGAAAAGGCTGCAAATCACCAAAATGGGTCAAAATGTTGAAGGAACTTAAATCTTATTCAAACGGAAATCGAACTTTTTATGTTGCTCAAAGGGTAAGAATGAACACTGGGACTTTTAAAGTCACAAACTGAAACTCTTTTTATTTTAAAATGGCACTAACTCACTGCATATCGTCAAGAGGCAAAATCAAAACTTAAGGATAAAAATGTCAACAAGCAGGGAAGTAGAAAACAGAAAGCCTTCCTTTAATCTCTTCATCAAGAGTTTTAACTGGTATTTCACTTTTTTCATATGTCACACTTGAAACTACAACTTAACAGCTCAAAACACTGGCTGGACATTGAAACTATCATGGTAAAACAAGTCTTCCGTTTTCAGTTATTTCCCTTGATTTTCTATGTCCTCAAATTATCACACTAGGTAGAAAATAAGTAGAAAAAGGAAGATTTCATGTGAAAATCAAAGACTTAAGAAACAACTCAACAATCCTGACATCAGGGAGAGATTTTTGGTGGTTACAAAGGGTAGAATGAAGATTGAAGTTACAAACTGAAACTCTTTTTTCTTTTAAAAAGGCTAAAACTGACTGCAAATCACCAAGATGGATCAAAATGCCAAAGGAACAGGGATTAAATCTAATTCAGAAGAAAATCAAACTTTTTTTCACTCTTTTCATGCCAAACTGCAACTCAGCAAAGATTAAAACAGCACAAAACTCTGGTTGAAACAAAAACACATTGAAACTAACCCAGGCTAAAGTGGTAAGACTTTTCACTTTGGACAGAGCTATGGTAAGGCTAAGAAGATAACTGTTTGCTAAACAAAATGTGAAAACTTCTTTTAGTGTTTGCTTACCCTCTGCCTTAATATTTGTTCTAAAATTGACTTTTATCTTTTATATCCTAGATCCGTTCTTATGGTCCTCAAAAACCTTTTAATATTTACATATTATTTACAGTTATTGAATTCTTTTTCACATCCGGATCACCATAGGTGATCTGTTTTACAATTCTTTTTAATCAACACAGTTATTTTTTACATGACTTGGCCTTATACTGAGGGCAATTTCTTGCATTTACATTTTAAAATTACAATACAACATTTTTGTTCTTGCATATTGTGGAATAACTGTTTTATTTTGAACATTTTTTTCGTGGTTATTTAACCTAAAGACCTCCCTTACTGAGATAGACATCATATGATGGCTAATTAAGGCTAACCCAGGGGTCAAACGTTTGCCCAGGCCTGGACCTCCCAGTCCTCAGCAATGTGCTTTTGAGAGAACAGATACTTTTACTTTTTTCATAAGCAAGTCTTATTTTCTTGATAGAAAACATTCAAGGTTAGCAAGTAAGTGGCTTTTCAAATCAATCAATTCCTTTGAACCTTTATTTCCACCAAGACATTTGAAAAGGAGAAAAGTTTGAAATGACTGGCTTATCTGATTACTGTTAGCCTAAGTCATAAAAATCACATGAGTGATTGAAATTGAAGGAAATAATTAACCAACAGAAGAATAGGAGAAGAAATAAGAAAATACAGGTTGTGTAGGAATTGGAGGATTTGTTGCTCAAGACATTGAGTGTCAAACTTGGCCAAAGCCTAGGGTTATGTGCTTCTCTTTTTTTCTTGATTTATATGGAGTCTTTTATTGATGGAAAATACTCAAGTTCAACAACATGACATATACACTTTTCTCTAAATGGATGGTCATAAAGATAAAAATATTCCCCTTTTACACATTAAATATTGACACATTGTTTCACTAATTGAAAAAAGGAACCATCCACCATAAGATTATAAAAGCAA
>Ga0194133_10003195_pt1 | contig 23670 bp, 28 predicted proteins | sample TA2KigOf40mmetaG_FD_155448 | JGI IMG/M metagenome (GOLD analysis project Ga0194133, IMG submission 155448) | Freshwater microbial communities from Lake Tanganyika, Tanzania - TA2015055 Kigoma Offshore 40m | ecosystem: Environmental > Aquatic > Freshwater > Lake | place: Tanzania: Lake...
AAAAACAGGTGCAACACCGAGACCGATGACGAACTTATAGCAGATGCCCTAGAGGTCGGGTGCCAAGCTCTGTCAAGAGGCGACGCCTCAGGATCATCGACTACTGCGTCCGAAATTTCATCGACGTGGGAAACAGTGGATGAGAGGGAAACGAGGCCAACACTATGGGTTCCTGATCACGCTGTCTCATCCTGTACCATGTAAGATAGATAGATATTTTTCAATTAGATGACACAAAGAAATTCAAAACAAATAATACCTTTTAGTTGTCAGTCAAAATTTTGGTTTATTTCACGTAAACATCATTGCCGACACTGTGGAAAGATCGTGTGCGCAGACTGTTCCAGGAAGAAAATATCATGCGCTGATGAGCATCTTTACCACCCGGTAATCTCTAACAGTTCGTTAAACCTCCTCAAAGGCAGTTAATGGATTGAAAATTTTCCAGGTGAGGATATGTGACTCTTGCTACGGTATCAAAGTGGGCCATATTACAACGACATTGATGCCCAACAAGGACACCGAGTCTCGAGTCAACGATTTTGAATCACAGAAAAAAGATTGAAAGGTCTACACACGTGTTGTTGTTATTGTAGTGACTACCATAAAAAGACCCCTGCAAAGCGCCTCTCATTTTGTAAAGACAAGTTTGAACTTCAAAAGATCTATGTGAAAACCGGTAAAAATTTCCCATCTTTGGACATGCCACTCACTCTCTTGAGGTTAACGAAATGGTGTGGACAGACAGTATTTAAATAGACTTCAGAATGATGCCCGGAGGGTCTTCAAATTCGTTCCATTCATTCGCCCACAATATTTTCTTCGGCTTCTGCGATGTGACAAGAAAGAAAAAACAAGAGAAATTCAGCAGCGATGGCATTTTAAAAAAACTCCATAATTTTCAGTCTCACAATTCTGATTTTTCAGTAATATTCCAACTACTTTTTTGGTTTAGATTTCACACATCCCTTTTTTCCATGTTGCTTACTTGTTAATGATATCAAAGTGGGAAATGTTCATGCTTTCTATTCATCTATTTCTCTACTTGTCCTGCCTCTCGTCGCGATAGATGGACGAATTGACGTGTGCTGTGCTGGTCGGATCATTTCGATTAAAAATTGTATATAAAAGAATATATATTGGGCACTAACAAAAAATATATATGAACGTTGAAACGAGAGTGACTTTCCTTGCTTTTTTATTTGCCAAAGAATTTCCTGTGGAAACAAAAAATACTTTAATTTGGTTAAACCTGTAAGAGTAACATTTATCATGCGGTAGTGATTTGAGAAGAACATGAACCAAAAGTATCAAGAGCTCTCGAATAAAATCCATTGAAATCCAGCCGATGAAGGATGTTGAGAATTCTTTCATTGTAATTTTCGCGTGCAAGTTGGGAAATTTTGTCCAGCAATGAGACAAGTAATCCGGTGAACTCGAAATCAAACTTTTTAAGTTCATCGTCAAAAGATTCTGCGTTGGCGCTAACGATGAAAGATTCTGACATTTCATCCTGGATGAAAAGTTGAAGCACTGATACTAATATTCTGCTTTTAAGGTATCAACAGACAGACCTGATTTGCCATGGCATTGATATAATCTGAAAATTTGCAGCAAACTCCCATTAGCTTCTTCACTGTTATTAACAACTGGGGACTGGAGAGCAAGCAATCATTCAAGCACGTTGATAAAAAGTCCGAGTGGATTTGCAGAACCTTTTCAAACGAGAATCGTTTTGAACATGAAAAAAATTAGCCTTAATTCATAATAAATTTGTAAAAACCTGATCAATATTTGTAACCTTTCCACTCTGTATCTTGGAAATCATGCTCTGCCAATTGGGCTCAAGTACTTCAAAAGTCATATGATATTCTAAATTCAGCAAAAAATGCAACATCTTTTGCTTTAGAGCAAAACTGGGAAGGTAGTCAGCTGACAGGGACTTCAAGCTCTAAAATTTCAACTGTTATACTTTCTTATTACTCTAAAGATCAATCGGGAAAGAACCTTTGTCGAAATCCAAACGTTGCTTAAAAGTTTCTCCACATGCTTGCAGTACAACTGAAAAAAACATAATTAAATGACTTAATTAAAACAATTGACGAACAGGAAAAAATCCTACAAGATGTCTGCATAACATTTGATAGCAGGCAAGAGATTTTCTGTTCAGGATAAGCGAAATAGGCCAATGAACATCATATCCAAATGCAAATGCCTCTAATGTGGTCAGATCTGATCTGTTGACAGGTCCTTTGAATTCCGCTTCATCCTTTGTGTCTATCGACAGAATTTTGCACATCTAGAAAAAATCAAAGCTAATTCTACCTGATTTTACAATCAATAAATAAGAAAAATCCTGCCTGGTAGATGAGGTCATAAGGCAACAGCTCTACACGAACGTTGTCCTTATAAGGATCACTGTTAACTGAAGACGTACGAAGAGCAAGTTCCTAAAATTTACACTCTTCTAGAATTACGTAAAAAAGTCGAAAACGTATAAAGCTCACCAACAAGGACTCAAGCCTATTTGGCTCGATGTTTTCCACACCTTGCCTAAGTTCTTCGCTGCAAGAGTCCATGAACTAAGATTGTTGTGGCAAAGCTTAATAAAATAGTTAACAAAAGCCTGGTAATTTATTTGTACCTGCACAATAAAGTCACCCTGGTCCATTAAGAAATAGTGCTTGACCGAACGAAGATGACCAATCAGGTCTTTTTCCCCAACTAGTAGCTCGAGTAATGTTTTGGAAGCGTATACGTAAGCTTTTTCGAGTGGTTCAACATACCCATCTTCACTTTCCATGTAGTGTAACTCTTCGTCCGCATCTTTGTAACCCAGACCTGAAATTAATAATATTTACCATGGAAAATATCAAAGACCATAAAAATTCTGATTGATACTTGTCCCAGGGTCCTCAACTTCGTCACTTCCATCAATTACATCATTTGAATTTTTGAAAATCAAAACTCGTTTCTTTTTTTTCCTCCTTTGTTGGTCTGTTTTTGATTGATCACATTGTTGAATAACGTTGAGATACTTTCCGGTTCGTAAAATTTTGTCAGAGTGCAGATGAAGAAATGATGGAACCTTTGATCGAATGTTTGAACACTCTGGATAGTAATTGTGATAAGTTATTATGGTTGAACTTACAAGATCTGGTTTTATTGTGTATCTTTTCTCCCAATAGTCGTCAGAATATTCCAAAGGAAGAACAGCTCTTTCAATCACCTCGTTGTCTTCGACAAAAAAATCTTTTCCTGGATCCTCTACGGACCCTCTGTGAATCCACTTAGTGAGAATACGGAAAAAAGGTTCAGCAGCAGTTCTGACGAGACTACGCCCAAGATTATAAATTGGACTTCTACTCGTACTAAAATAAAGAATTGAATTGATAAGCAAAAAGTACAAAATTTCATGAAAACTCACATGATCATACCTTGCTTGTAAGACACACTTCTCATGAAGGAGCGATAATGTTTTGCCTCCCTTTGCATTATTTTTATCGATGGTGAGACACAAATCAGCCATCATGGACATGGCATCAATTGTGGGTTGGAGGTATGACCAAATCTGTTAATTCGTAAAGTACAAATAATTCACTCGATACAGCAAGCTCACGAGATGAAATAGGGAGAAGCTCTACTAAGAACAGTTCAAAAAATCGCCTGACAGGAAAAGATGGCCAGCTTCAGGTTTACCTTCTGCAAAGTTAGCTGACCAATCCTGTGCTGCCTCTCTAATTGTGAAACAAATATGTAATAGTCCTTCAAAACAACGGCCAAACCGCCTGCAAACGATTGGTTGACACAGCCACTTCCCATCTGCGAAAAGCGCTCTACAAATCTTAGGGATAAAAATTTCTCATTTCATCTGGAAAGCTGACTCGTTCCAAGAAAAAAGGCAAACCTCACAATCGTTGAGTAGTAGTTACATAAGGGAACCATCTTTTCAAGAAGCTCAAGAAGACTTGGATTGACGTTCTTGTCCACCTCGAAAGTTATTTCTTGTTTACCGAGGACCGGTCTAAAGAAACAAAAGAATGACGAAGGCAACCCAGGTCTCTGCTTAATTAAAATAGTCACTTGATAAAAACTCCAGGTATTCCAATCAAGCAATAAATTAAGTCTTGAACGAGCGAGGTCTCTTGAGCACTCACAGGTAGGCAACTGAGTGAGCCTGCTGCGTTGCTCTTACTTTCAGGCTCCAGAGAGGAAAAATCGAGCGTGCAAAATGGGCGCTGAGAAAAAGGATCGTTCCGTTTTCCAGGTCCTAAGAGTCCAGAAGTTATATTCCCAATAACTCTTGATCCAACCTTTAAACATTTTACTTTTCTATCTAAAAAGCTTTATGGCATAAACAGGAAGGGAAAAATTTAATACGACATGTAGAAAAGCTACCTGTTGAAGAAGTTTTTCCTTTAGCATATTGATTCCACCAGTTTCCAATGCAGAGGCTTTGCTTCGTAAATGGTATTTTGTCAGCTCATCACTAGCAATACCGTGTAAGATTTCTGTCATGGGAACAAGATTCTGGCAATTTGTACCTGAAAATATTTCGTTTTTTCCATAATTATACAAATATAAAAACTCATCAAAGGCCTTTTCAAAAGGAAATTAAAATTTGCTAAATGTCAATCTTTGAGAAAAACACCAACCTGACAAGTGATTGAAGCTAGATATGAACTCTTCACCATTTCCAGAAAGCTCAGACAAATCCTTAAAGAAGATGACAATTTGAATAATAAAATATATTCAAGCACTTTAAGAATTATTATTACGAGGTGAACAAAGTATTACTAGCGCAATGTGGAAAAGGATTGGAACTGAAGCCATTGGAAATAGAACAGATCATAACTTTGAACTATTTGATGCTCACCGGATGAAATTTTTTGACAAACGTCATTAAAAGAATTTATCTTGAATAGATTTTCTTCAGCACATTAATTACTCTGTGTGATAATTTTTTCATTGACAAGTTTTTATTTTTAGCAAAGCACTTTGTATTTGTCTGACTTCTGACCTAATTTGACATTTCCCCATAGCCTAACCTTGGCTACTTATGCTACGGGACTGTAAGGACTTTTTTATATCACATTTATTTGTCATAAATTGTAGACAATTGCTTTGAAAATTGACTTTACCTTGAGCTTTTTTTCACTGAGAAGTTGAACTGTACCAGATTTCAAGCCGACTTGTCTTTGTAGCTTGGTAACGTGTGAATTGACCACATCCTAAAATTTCAAATGTATCTGTAAGGTAAGATAAGGGAGATTTGATTCAATCCTTCTTACCGAAGGAACATCGCAGCCTTTGGTGAGCTCATGAACGAGCCCAAGTATGGCCCCTTCTTTTGACATTGTATGGAAATAAATCAGGGAAGACACAGTGTAAATAACAAATCAATTTGTCTATAGGCAATCCACGAAACGTTTTTCAAATAATAAAATCAACCTCTGCTGATGGTTTTTTCTATAAAACAAATGAATGTTTTTTTCTCCTAAATTCCCGCAATGTTATTGTAGAATTCTTGATGTCTATGATTGAAGGTTGGCGCGCATCTATGTATCTGTAGTTTGCAACATTTTTCGCCCAAAATGGAAATCGTAAAAAATAGGTTGAATCCCTTTTAAGATTTCAAAAAAATATCTATATTTTCATTTTTTTTTTGATGAAATTTCAAACCGACGTAATCGTTAAAAGAGTATGTCTGATTTAGACATTTAAGTTTTCGACAAAAAATTTCCGTCCCATGCAGCTTAATAACAGAAACAGAGTCAGCTGCTGCAGCCAAAGCCAGCCAGGGTTGAGTGAGTTGTTTACCAAATAGTCGTTTCTGATAGAGTGGATTGAAGCCAACAAATTTGGGAAATTTCAAGCAAAGTTCTGACAACCTTTTTTCTGTTGACGTTTTTGTTTTTCTTTTACATGAACAGATTTTGAACACCGCCAAAGCAATACATATTATACGAAAAACCAAATTACAACTTGGTCCGTCATAAGTAAATAATATATAGGAATGGCAGACGAAGACAGATCATCGAAAAAGTACAAGCCAGAACTAGAAACTGATTTTGAGTGGGTAACAAAAGATCCAAATGGAAAAGAGTTGGCATTCTGTACGGCTTGTGAAGTAACCATTACACCAACCTCATCTTGTCTTTTGACACATTCATCGTCGTGGAGACACCAAAAGAACAACTATGACATCAAGACAACTGGGAAAAAAAATCTGTTGAAAGGAATAAAGGTCTTTTGATTGTTGATTTTATCTATTTCTTCAATATTCGTTAATCAGAAAACTAAAAAGCAATTTAAACCTGTTATATCTTAATTTTGGTCATTTTTGTCTGCAGCGTGTTGGAGGATCCTCTTGGAAAAAGGACTATGACTTATCGAGAAAATTTAGAGATGAGTGGCTTTTGCAGTTTCCATGGGTTAAGAAAAAGGATGAAAGGTAAAAAGATAAGCAAAATAGATAAATAGTGAGTGGGCAATGGGCAGCATGCTCGACTTTCATTCCACATTACCGATATCCATTTAAGAACTCAGCTGACCACAATGACAATGAAAATATCCAATTCATTCTCAGCTTTTAAAAAGTACAGTATTGTTAAATAGAAATAAGTGCTGATTTCCTGTAAAGGTTCCTCTTACACGTTTTGTAATATCCTCTTTATCCAATATATAAATCATTCTAAAACTCCAATGCTTCAATATCATCAGATCATTTCCCCCTCGAACCTATGCAAGCTTACCATAGTAATTAGTGAATATCTTATCTTTTTTTACCAATATGGTTTCACTTTGAACCTCATTTTACTATAAATTGCCTTAACTTTGTCAAAATCAAGATGGAATTTTTGTTTTCAGGCTTGGGTATTGTCCTTATTGCGATATTGATTTGGAACCACGTGCAAAAAGATTTGAAGATCATCAAAACACTGCCAAACACCAGAAAAATCTAACAAATCCAAATGTACTTTTGCAAAAAGAAAAAGTATTACATCCTCTTATTATTTTCGTACTCAATTCTCAAAAGTCATCTCAATTTATTACAGGAAGAAATCGAAAGTACCAAAGATTTTGACAAGATCGGCGACTTTACCCAGGTTTTAGAAATTACATCAGTTTTTAAAGAAACTATATTTTCCCATTCCATTATATTTCCCAACATTTATAACAAAAACTTGCAAGTAAAAATATGAAGGTTTTCAAATTCAAGCAAGGGGTCGCTGTAGCATCTGGCTGGGGATCTAGGGATGAGGTTTGAACCCTAGCACCTCCGGTAACCTTTGACCCCAGGCTGCTACAAAATAAATCTAACAATTAAACGATGGCTTTTTAGTTGATGAGTGACCTACCAACTCTGCTTGATCGTGAAGAAAGTAAAAGATCTACAGAAAAGCAACGAAAGAGTTCAAGGTCAGAACATTAAAATTAACCTTTGTTTGGTTTTAGATAATAAAAATTGAATTGAAATTAATTTTAGAAAAAGGAAGAAAAAGGTCATGTTTGATGAAATTGAAGGCTCAAGATCCAAACAGAATAAAAGGGTCAAAAAGGCGAGTTGCATAAGTTTTTCTACTATCTTACCTACGCTCTTAAAGTACCTTATCTTATTATGCATTTAGGTATTTGCTGCCTCTGGTTCGGAATTTGCTTCTCAGTTTTCTCAAGCAACTGCAAATGCTTGGTCTTTGGAATTCCCCTGGGTCGTAATGGTATGCCCTGATCTCAAAATTAAAGATAGCACCAATTAGTGAATTGAACCTTACATTTAGGTTTTTTTAACAAAATCATGACTAAGACAATTTAAAAATTTTATTAGGACGACAATGAACAAAATTTTCCATTTTGTCCATATTGCAATGAGTACATTGAGCCTTCAAGCTCCAGCCTACAGCGTCATCAAGAGCTCATGAAGCACCGAAAAAGATCAAGCCAACAAGTCTTGTTGGAGAACGACGTAAGAAATGAAGAATTTAGATTGAAAGATTTTGCTTGATAATTTTTCCTTACTTTTGGGATTTTCGGAATAGGTAACAGACGACTTAGACCAAACAGGTAAAATAATCTCACGATGATTTTCAAATAAAATTTTCACAAGTAGTTCTGACAAATTCAACGTCAAGTTAATAAATGTTATGTAAAGAAATGAACAAGTTATTCCAATTGTCAATCATATAAAGATCAAAGTTTTAAAGGGATTGAGCTATTTTAGTCTTGGCTGAAGATCCCTCTACAGAAATTCATACCACAGTGGTCGTTCCCGCAGGGACAATCATTCAATCAGAGCTTGGAATGAACGTTATGAACCAGGTAATTGATAGTTCATGAGAGATCAATAACATCATTAAATTGCCTTGTTCAATTCTTAAGACCTCGTTCTTCCCAATATCTGAATCTAACGACCAATACGTGGAAATCATAATTCAAGACAACCAGGTAAGGATCCTTTTTAAAACTATTTTAAAATAACTATAAAAAGTTGTAAAAAAACAGCTTTGAAGAAATGTTCCCAAATCTTCTTTAAACTCAATCATTTTTGATGTAGAACGGCGACAGCCAGAATACAAATGAGCTCGTAAATTCGATTAAGGTTGAACATCCATCTATTACGTCATCAGAAGAAAATAAAGAGTCCACAGCACCAACCAACTTTGAATTCAAAGTGGAGTCTGAAAATATAGACGAAGAAAATACCACGAAACCCCTCAAGAAACGAAAGAGTCAGATAGGCAAACATCTGCGTCATGTTAAAAATATGGAGGATGAATCATATGAAAGCGATGAAGATTTTCAGTCAGGAGATGACGAGGGGCCTCCCAAAAAGAGATTTACACGGTATATAAAACTCATCTAAACATAATTTATAATTCTGGAACGCTTACCGAGCTTTACTTCCCTTTAGACAATCCATAAGGCGTCGAAAATCTTCTTCGAGGCAATCTGAGGGTGAAAACGATGAGCTAAAATTTTTATCAGAATGGTTAGAAGAATATCCTTGGGTTCGAAAAAAGATTGTCAACGATAAGGAAGCAGCTTATTGTTCATATTGCTGCATAAACGTTCCTGCCAAGTAAAAAACAAAGTTTTCAATCCTGCTCTAAACCTTTAATGGTACCACGTTGTTAACCTTTAGAGCTGTCAGACTACGACTGCATGAGCAAACTTTCAAACACAAGAAAAATGCTGACATTACCTCTGCTAGAAGAGTATGAATTTGCTTCTAGAAATTTCAGAAAGCCGAAGTTCTTTTACTGAAAACTTTTTGTTTTCAGATTATTTCTTCAGATGAAAAGTCCCCTTCGGAGAGAATCGAAAAAATTACAACCACCAGAAAAGTGGAGGCAAGGTTAAAAAGTTTGACTTCCTCAGTCCTAACTTCTCATGAAATTTATCAAACATTTCAAACTTAAAGGCCTCGTTACGAGTGCGATGTATGCAACAGACGGTTTGTGGCTCAACGAAATTTGTATTTTCACATGAAAGAGCACTACGAGCCGGAAAATGAACTGATAGTTCAATCTAATCCTTCTTATATTGATGTGATAGAGAAAAGAGGTTTGAATTCTTTTGCCCTGATATTTGTTGAGTTAGCAGTCCAGCTTAATCTGAAATTTTTTCCAGATATACAGCAACAAAACTCATTATCAACGAGTGATTCTTCATTTGCGAAGACTGATGAATACGATCCTAAATGGCAAAAAATATTTCCATGGTTAATGAAAGCTGAGGACAACGATTGGGCATTTTGTGTTATCTGTAGTGTGCCTATGGAGCCCAGGTATATGAAAAAAGGACCCTTATTTTGTTGGTTCTACTAAATAAAAGTAAATTAAATTTTTCAGGCTCCATGTAATAAAGGTGAAAAGCTGAACTTTACTTGAACAAAATATTTTAAAGCTATAACAAATACGAAAAATTAACAGGCTCACATGAAGCATCGCCGTCATCGACGGTCAGTGTTGCAACAGTCAAATCCAGGTCTTTACGAAATGAAAGACGACGACGATGGAATACTTGAGGCCGAAGAGCAACGTCTCTCGCGACGAAAAAAGAGTTCAGTTTCAGCTGTTGGAGAAACATTTATCGGCGAAGACGGTAAAGAAGAGCTCTTCATAGCCTTATTTTTCTATTTCAAATATTATTCACACGTTAAATATTAGGGAAGGCAAAAATTAGGTGTCCAACTTGCACAAAAGTTCTCGTCAAAACATCTTTTGCAGTCCACTGGAGAATTCATGAAGGTGAAACCATAAAAATAAGTTATCATAAGTTTAGATTTTACATTTCGTTATCATCATCATCAGGTGTGCGCCCTTATAAATGTTCCCAATGCGAATGGGCCTTCAAACAGGTCTAGCAATTTTTTTAACACTCTTTTGCATTTAAAATACATTCAAGTATTTCTTATGAAGGCCTATGACCTTAAGCACCACGTTGAATCGATTCACAACGGTATCAGGCCACACCAATGTGAAGAATGTGGAAAGGAGTTTACCCGAAAGTATACTTTGCAGCTCCACCAAAAGATTCATAATGGCAACAAGTCTCACAAATGTGACGTCTGCCAAAAGGGTTTTATTACCAAAAGCAAACTTATTGAGCACCGTAGAATACACACAGGTTGGAAATTTCTGAAAGTTTTGTTTTGTGCAGCTGAAAAATTTTCCTTGTTGATCAAAGGAGAGAGACCCTTTCTTTGCGATTATTGTGGAAGAAGCTTCCGGATAAAATTCGACATGATGACTCATAAGCAGAAAGCCCATGTTGGTGTAGACCTTCCAAAGAAGGATAAACTTGGTTCCCAATCTGCTAACGAACCAGTTTTTTCTGCCGAGGATCAAGAAGTTGAGGATGATGCTCCCGAAACTGATTCAGTTATAACCCATTATGTACAACTCAAGGAGGGTGAAGTTTCAATGGTAAGAGTTTTTTACTTGCTTCTTTTAAGCTCTTAATTTTTCTCTTGAAATTCTTTAGGAACTGAGTCACGAAAATACAATTGAAGTGGAAGTGGAAGATCAGCAGGTTAGGTTTTTATCTCTCATCAAAATAATCTGAATAATATTTAAATTGATGTTTTACAATGAAGAAACAAACTTTTATCAGGTTCACGGTTTTGACGAGTTTGAAGAAGTCGACATTGAGCAGAAACATCAGTTAGTATTCATTAGTGAGAATGAGGCAGTTTTCTTATCAAGATAATAACGTCACAGGTTATTTAATTCAGACAGAAAGTAACCAACCCATAACTTCTATGTAATTGGAAATGAAATTGAGAATATTAACTATTCCTACTACTGTGTTCATGGTGAACCTTGATCGTCCCAAGAAAAGTAGTTTTCTTAAGTGATCTCTAAGTTAAGCTGTTTAACTTCTGACCTTTCATCGTACTCTCGGTTCATCACAAAATTGGCTCTTAGACCATATAAATACCGAATTTATTTTATAAAATAAATTTATTACTGAAACAAAATTGTAGCTCACTCAGGATTTTTCAAGCAAAAAAAACTGAAAAAATGCTGAAGCCTAACGCATATTATTTTTTGGCATCAGCGAGCCTTTCGGCCACCTCCTTCCAATTTGCAACCTTGTAAATGGCCTTGACGTAATCTGGTCTGACGTTTTTGTATTGCAAGTAATAAGCGTGCTCCCAGACGTCAATACCAAAAAGAGGGACAAGACCCGTGGTAGCCTCTAGGGGATCCTGCAAAAAGAAGAACCGATCAAAAAATATGCTTTAAACTAATTTAAAGCAAATAAATTGCCTGATTTGGGCAGGTGGCAATTTGGAGTGTTCCTGAGGCCTTATTGTAGGCCAACCAGCCCCATCCCGAACCTTGAACATTTACAGATGCTGTAGACAGCTTTTCCTTCATTGCTTCTAATGATCCAAAGTCCCTGTTGATTGCTGCCTAAATTGTGTAACAACAAAACAGCCATAAAATGATGACTCTTCAAAATTTCAACAGTTTGGATTACCAGGAGTTCACCCTCTGGCTCGCCAGACTCTTTTGCAGGGCATAAAACTCTCCAAAATATGCTATGGTTAATGTGGCCTCCACCATTAAATCTTAATGCATTTTGAAGCATGATGATCGTTTTTGTATCGTCTAAAACGTAAGGGAAATTTATGGATAAAAAGGTAATTCAAATACTTTAACTTGATCTTATCTACTTCGTAAAATGGCCTCTGCTAGCTTGTCTTTGGCGATGTTAAAATTCGTCACGTATGCCTGGCGGTAAAAATAATGTTTGAAAGCAGACGTTCACTTTATTTTCAACTTAAACTCTTCAACCCTAGCCCTTAAACGAACCTGGTGATGCTTTGAATGGTGAAGGGTCATTATCTCAGCGCTAATGACAGGCTCCAAGGCTACCAAAACAAAAGCAGAATATTTGAACTTAAGTAACATCATCTATCTTTAGATTTTTTTTCTCTTACCATTGTAGTCATAAGGCAAGTCAGGCAAAGAGTGCTTGAAACGGACCTGAGTTACTGCAGTTCCAAGGGTCTTTGGGGCAAGACCAACAAAAGCTTTGCTCAACATCATTTCAGGGCTACTAGTTTAATAAATGATATGGTGACAATCAGTAGTAGATCTTAAGTGAATAGTAGTCAATCAGGACTTGGTCACAAATTTAAGTTTTGGAAGGAGGATCAAATCAAGAAATAATTATTACACATTTACTGAATACTTTTTTAAATATAGTTACTGAAACAGGTTAAGATAACAATATACCTGGAAGGTGTCGTTTTATACTAACAGCTATATTTTCTGATCTGTTAAAAAATCCTACAGTTTAAATTATCCAGACGATCGAGATACTAGAAATGGGAAAAATGTCTGCCACAGATCTGGCATAAACAACTTTTAGAACTCTGTGCATATAGGTTTCGAATTATCGAAACAAAACAAAGCAAAACAAACAAGTTGTCCGGCCGATCAACGTGATTATTTTATCTTAAGATTTTGATTTTTCCATGCTTATTTTTGGTCTTAAGTCATAACTGTAATATAATTTAAAATGCCTCTTCCTGATCACAGGCGAATAAACGGTCCAGAGTCCTCACTTGATTACAAAATCTTCTCTGCTGAGGATCAAGTTGAAACAGAGTTAAATAAGAAAAGGGCAGATGGAAGATTGCAAACATCAAACCACCGGCCAATTTGTAAGTTGTTGCTTAACACCCTAAAGTTTGGAATCATCTGTGAACTTTGTATTTTAGTCATGCGCACTGGAGTTGCGTCACAAGCTAAGGGATCAGCATACATAGAGCAGGGGAATACCAAGATAGTTTGTGGAGTTTATGGCCCCAGAGAGATACCAAAGCGGTCTGACTTCTCCATGAGTGGAATTTTATTTTGCCACCTGGTATTTAATAGCAATTACTATTACTAAAAAGACTATCTTTATAATAGTGCTTTGATTTGCTTCTACTAGCGCCGTTGTCCGTTCTCGAGTACAAAGCGAAGATCTCCAGGTGCAAATAGGCAAAGCGAAGCTGACGATAAGGAGCTCAGTAAAGTGTTGAAAGAGGCACTTGAATCGACAATAATTCTTGTAAGAAATGCAGCAAGAAAAATGTCAGTCATAAATTTTATGGCAAATTTTGTTTTAGCAACGCTACCCAAAATCACAAATTGATGTATTCTTGACGGTTCTCGAAGATGATGGATCGATTCTAGCTGCATCTCTTACTTGTGCTGGTTTGGCATTAGCTGATGCATCTATCCAGATGTTTGGAATCGTTGTAGGTGTTTCAATGGTGAGCCGTTAAAAAGTACATTAAAATGATTTCGAAACACGTCAAGGTCAAGGCTCATGTCAAGTTATTGTTTTTTTAAATCATAAATTCAATTGTAAAAGATATAGATTTTCATACTAATTCAACTGATAAATCAGAAACTTATTGAAAAGATTTCGAATTTTTTTTTGCTTCAGAAACGTCTTGGTGACATCTATTTTGTTGACCCTTCCCGTTCAGAGGAGGATAAAAAATCTGAAGAAAATACTGACCATGGCATTCTCACTGTAGGATATTTACCCACCTCCGAACAAACAAACATGGTAAAAGTTCCTATATGGGTTCCAAACAAATATCTTCATGCATATGTTGAATTCTTTAAAATAGGTTTTCCACGAGGGAAATATTAATCCATCAACTCTTCTCTCAGACATCAGCGGCATAAGCAAAGTTTGTGCAGACCTTTCACAAACAGTCGAAAATTATCTTTTATTTGCTCTCAAAAACAAAAGTAGCGAAAGTAAAAAATCTTAGAGAACCAACAACAAATTAATTTTTTAAAACACATGATAAAGTAATTTTGTAATTGCTTGTATTAATTTTTGGTTTAGGAAAAAATTTAGGATCATTCAAAGCAGTGAATGATGACAATACATCAAAAAATAGGTTTTGGAGACGCCCTGAAACGTCTTTTGAAAACTCAATATTTTTAAAACCCTACAGTTTGGGATAAAATTGTTTCATTACTTTTCTAACTTCGAGTGTTGCTACGAATCTCAGCTAAGGCTGCGACTGCCCCTTGGTATTGCAAAGCTAAGATGGAATATTTATAAAACGATAAAAGTTGTAGTAATACTAAACAATAATTTCAAGATTCTCACCAGCACTGACAACTAACATTATGTTGTTAATCACTCCAAACGACTGAAATGGATTGGAAGCTCTAATTAGGCATATAAATTATTTTTTTCATTCTTAATCTAACTTACTCCTGCTGCAATCAGGGCACCTTTTCTACTTGGAAAAATGAGTGAAAACTCGTTTAAATCTAAAAACTGTGTAGTCCAGGCAGCAAAACAGAACAAAGAAGTTCCAATAGTGTAAGCAAACTCCTTAAATTTAGGTGGTTTGACTTATAAAATCCAAGGCCTATAATAATAACATTGCACTCACAGCAACCTTTCCATAATCATTGAAAGCCACAAATTTCAGTCGAATAATTGCTAGTGAAATTGATATGATAAGTTGCCACACCATTACAACAAGGAAAAAAACCTAGAAAAGTAGAAAATGTTAGAGGTTTAAGTTATAATCGTGCTAATTCTTTTTACTGAAGAACCTGAGATGCTAGATATGCTGGGGCACAACAGGCAATAGACAAAATTCCACATACCTAAAAAAATGTTCAACTATTTCAAAATATTTTCAATTTGTTTTTTTTAATTATTTTATACAATTTGCAACAATTTTGTCCATCCATCTGGTTTGGTGAAATGGGAATAATCTAGAATAATTGTCAATTTGTGGTTACCAGAGGATTCTGATGTTAAAACTAAAAATAACAAGTTTTCTTTTTAAACTTCAAATTCGATAACGTATCAATTCATAGCCTTACCTGAATCAATAAAATTCTTCATTTTTTATGCCAACCTGTTTCAATCTTCTTGATAGAAATGTGGCGTTGTAAAAGTGAAAGCAATGGAAAAAGCCACACCTGTCACAAATATGCACTACTTCTATCACTCAGTAATTCAAGTAAAGTTCATAGATATACTTGAAAATAACATTATAAGAAATTTATGAATTGATGTTTGCAATATTTGAATATCATTTATTTTTCTAAAGTACAAAAAAAACTTTTTCAATCTGTCTAATTTCGTTTTCAGTAAGTCCTGAGTTCGGAGATGTTGATCTTTTTAACAGCTCTTTCAATTTGCCAAGATCCTCAGGTCCAAGGAACATAATTAAAGTTGACATTCGAGGCACTCTGGACAATCCCAGTAAGTGCTTGGAAAAAATTGAAGTGTCTAGAATCAAAAGTACATCTAAAATTTCTCCAAATATTTTTGACTCCATGGCTTGCTTAAAAATCGCAGAGTAGTCGAGTGATGGATTCTTTAATAGTTGTAAATACTTTGCACGATTTAAATTGTTGTCAAGATGTCGCCAGACAAAATGAAACTAAAAGTTCAAACTGGCATTAGTAAGTCTTGTCATGGAAACCCAATAAGTGAAAATAATGAAACCTGAACTGAAGTTTTCGGGGGTTTTGTACCGACGTTTAAATTCTTTTCTTTCTTAATTGTGTCCACAGTTACCAAAGGTTCTGGTTCTGATGAAATTTTTGTTATAAAAGTTTTATCTGTTTTCATCGATGAGGCTATTGGAGATCTAAAAATACAGAAAAAGTTTTCACATTACACTGAAGAATGTTGCCAATGGTTGGAAAGCTTGATTCATGGACATTTCATTGATACTAACAACGAAGAAGAAAATGACAGCTCTAATTCACCAAGACAAAATCTCACCCAGATGAATCTTCTTTGATAACTTCAATAAGGCTCGATTTTTGGATTTTTTGCTCTTCACCTTTTACTGGGACTACAATTTTAGAGTTAGCATCTGAGTCTTTGACATGAATCCTACATAGCGGTTTCATAGATCGTTTATGAGGCGGCTTTGTCACTGGAAAAACCATCTCGGATAGAACATCGTCTAGTTTGTTGGGACCTGAATTCTCTGATTCCTTCTTGTCATCCTCTAATGCTTTAAAAAGTCGGTAGGCATTTTCCTCATTCGAAGATTTACAGTCCAATACTTCTTTCTTTTTGTTGGTTGAAAATTTCCCTTTAAGTCCTTCATCAAATGAAGATGTTTTAGGTTTGTTTATTTTTTCCTCAGTTTTCTCTATCTAGACAAAAAAATATAAAATAATGTACGTGCAGCTATTTTCAAATCAATTTTCAATTACAGGATCTTTTTTTAACATTTCTTCAAGCTTTTTGAGTTCCGACATTGCTAACTTATTGTTTGGTTCATAGTAGAGAACTTTTTTGAAGTCATCAGATGCCAAATCTAATTGGTTTAGCATGACACGGGCATTCGCTCTGCGGTGGTAAGCTTTGACGTAAGTTGAATCTAGGCTACAAAGTAAAGTTATTTTTATCTTGACGGAAAACCTTAAATTGGTCTTTTTTAGTTCTACACCTTAGTGCAATGGTGCAATCGGCCTCAGCAGCAGCTGCCATTCCTTGTTTAAGCAAAGCCATTGCTCGGTTTGCAGGCAAAATCGGATTGGAAGGGTCCATTTGCATACCTCTTGTATAACAATCTATCGAAGATGCGTAATCACCTTTCTAAAAAATGTAAGTGAACAGTAAACCCACTTTAATTTTTATTGATTTGGAGGCAGAAGCTACCTTAAAAAATTCGTTGCCCCGATCTTTTTCTGCAAAAGCCTTTTGAACCAACAAAGCCTCCTCTTCCTCTGAATTTTCATCCTCATCTTGAGAAGACTCCAAATTTTCCTCATTACAGTCAATATCTTCCAGAGCTTTTTCTACATCAAACTTATCCCAAGCAGCGTAGTCGTAACTTTTTAATTTCTAAAAAATCAAAAGCAGCTTTTCATGAGGGAATTTTTGTAAAAAATAAGTTGCAAAAAGTAATAAGTAATTGTGAAACCTTTTCAGGCACTTCTTCAACTAGCTTTGTAGTCTTCACCGACTCATTTTTCTTGATGTTTTGCTTCGACTGATTTTGTGAATCTGGAATACCAAAATATACTCGCTTTGATAGTTGTCGTCAATATTTGTATTTGTATATTTCATCGATCCAGCAACATAAAAGCTAGTCTATATCTTTTTTTATGGTGCTGGATCGATGCAAGGAGAGGCAAGTAAATAAAAGAGGCTTACGCTCTGACGATTGTGCTCCAGCAGCTCTTCTTAATTGGTTGTCCTTAGTCTCCATTTCCTTTTGCCATGATCCCAACTCGTGAATGAAAGCCTAAAATCTCATGGCCATTTAAAAACTTGCAATCATTATTTTATAGCAATTGTAAAACATACGGACCTGTAATTCGTCAGCATTTTCACGAACCTGGTGTTGAATTTCCATAATACTGCTCATGATTGCCCAGGACCAACAGAACTGAACGTACAATGAGTTTTATGCACACAAAGGATTTACTAGACGGCTACAAAAGTACAGAACTCACTTCAAAACGATTGATATTGGCAGAGTATTTCCTGAAAGTTCAGATTTTAAACAGATTGTTTGATCAATTTAGATTCTTAACCGTGAACACTATAAGCACTGGCAGAACAGTAAAAAACAAATTTATTTATTTGTTTTCAATTTTGTGATAAATTTAGAGCACTGTGGTGAAAACAAAATAAAAAGTAGAAATCTATGGTTGTGAATTTTACCTTAATTTTTTATCGTGATTCTTTGACATTTCAAAAGAAAACAAAGTAAAAGTTTTGCTTCTAAAGTCAGGCTGGTGTTCATGATTACAGTTTTATTGTAATGAAATGGCTCCTGCTCCAGTTGTCACGGGAATATCTCCGAAAGAAGCAAAACCTGGGACTAAAATAATCATTCGTGGAGAAAATCTAGGCAGTTCTTTTCATGATTTATTGGGCGTATTTATTTTGGGTAAGTTTCACTTGACTTTAATTTCTTACTGACTCTGATTGATTATAAGAAAACCAACCTTTATTTCAGATGCTGAATGTATTCTTGCATGTGATTGGAAGTCCTCAAATAAAATCGAGGCATTATGTCCTCCACGAGAAGGAGTGGGACAGATTATTATTGTTACAAGGTCTGGAGGTGTTGGAACCTGCAACGTTCAGGTATGATTGTTTCAATAAAAAGTGAATAAGCAACAGGTCACACTTTTCTTGTTTATAGCTTAAAGTTGACAAGGAATCCATAAGTCAGTTAAAAGAGGTTTCTCATTGGATACCAGAAAAAATACCTTCACGCAGAAAAAATCGAACCTTTGCTCCAACTCCAGGAGAACAAGATGATCCTCTGGGTAGATTATTTCTTTTCAAAAATCTCAAGTTTCCCATATATTATTTTTATCTGTTCTTACCATCTGAAGGGCTGTCTGTCGAGAGATCCGATGGCAAGATATCTGAAGCAGAGTTGAGAGATTGCTTTGGAGAAATGGTGAGGGTGTTAATTCTTTAAAAAAGCTTTGGTTTACGAAACTAAAAAAACTCATCATCTTTGTAGGCATCGTCTGATTTGGGCTCTGAGAGTTTCAATCCAAGTCTTTTCCTGCTCGAGTCCCACCAAGTGCGTTCAATCATTTACTTGTTTAGACAAAAACTATACAATTTAAATAAAACAAAACTACTTTCAGGGAACTACATTCGAAGATCTCAAAGCTGGTTTAAAGCACATCAAACTAAGGGTGGATGGGGAACATGAATCTCAACTAACTTTTATTAAAGCTAATGTCAATTCAATTATGGATCAGGTATTTAAAACTTTAATAACTTTTTGTAATATGGTCCTGTATTTGTAGTGTCTTCTGTAGTTGGAAACATTACGCCTGATAAAAAAATCCTATGAAGAAGATTTTAAAAAAGGCAGACTCGAACCTACTGAAGAAGTTGAACGCTCAGTAAGGGAAGCCAAAGAAAAAGCAGACCAGGTTACATTACACTTTCACACACAATCTAGAGCTCTCAAAAGTTTGCTAGGACAGAGCTTAAAACGTGTTTTTTATAATTTCAAAGATGTTTGTCGAAGTGTTGGGTCGTAAAGATCGTGCCGATGCAACTAGGAATGCGCTGAATGTAATGAATAGGTTTGAATTTTTCTCGTAGTCTTCGCGTTTGTCTGAATTAAAAGACTTTTTTTGCAGGTTCAAATTTCTCTTCTTTTTGCCTGCAAACATAGAGACTAATATAGCAAAAGGAGACTTTGACCGGGTTATTGACGAATATGAACGTGCCAAGAGTTTGTATGGAGAATCTGACTCCGAAATATTTCAAAAGTACCTTCAAGAAATTGAACGAGGGGTCGAGATATTACGTCAGCAGCTCTCAAAAAAGCTTCGAGAAGACCAGCTTTCTGTTGAACAACAAAAGAAATTTATCGGTATTTTGGTAAGTAGAATAAAATATTGATTAAATATCAAATAAGAAATAAGAAGTTATCAGAAAGCTTCTTTTTGCGGTTATAGGTTCAGTTGCAATCAGAGGGTGACCCAGCTTGGGAATGTCTACAGATCCAGTACAGTCGTTTACTCAAGATGATGGATGATTGCCGTGATGACCATGTGGAGAAGGCTAAGCATGCGTCTACAAATATTCCGAAACCATTTCAGCAACAAGGCATGATTAGGTTGGTTTCATTTCAAAATTAACGAGGCCCATGAAGGCTTATCTGTTTTTCTCTTTTAAGCTCTCCTTCATCAAATCGTCTGTCAACTTTATTTCCAAGTTCACAGGTTTTAATCTGCTTGCAAATTTATATCTAAACTAGTAAAAAATTATATTATGTATCGCATTTCAGGGTGACTCGACCATAAATCAGGGAGAGTCGATACCTCAACCTGTTTTATTTGTTTACGACTTGGCTGATAGACTTGCTGCAGATTTCCCAGACTTGTGGAAGCTTGGCCAAGCTTATTTTAAGGGGGATCTTGTAAGTTTGATTCTCTAAAACAGACGGAAAGAAATATACATTATTGTTGCTTTTTTATTAGGATGTAAGCCCGGACCCTGGAAAATCTACCGTTTTCAAAGAAATGATTCTCGGTGGCATTCGTTACTTTTCCAACCTCACAAAAAGTGCTGTCATTCCTCAAACCTTCAAGAAAGGTTCTGACGCATCCGAGTACTGGAGTTGCATAGCAGGCGAGCAAGTAAATTGAAAAAAATATAATAAAGTTGGAAAAAAATTCAATTAAACCTATCCTTAAAACAAGGTTTCCAAGCAAGTCGGACTATGGCTTCCTCATTGTCTCAGAAACGTTCGTTCAAGCTACAAAGTTTTCATAGAGTTGGATCTTCCTGGTCAAGCCTTGGATATCATTAGAGGACTCATTACCGATTTGAGAATTCAGTGCCTTCAGGCAAGCATTAGGCTGATTTTCTCATCTTGATTCGATTCAACAAATGTATCATATTTTAGATAATTTTTCAAACTGTCATCAGCCAAGTTCATTTGCTTCACGAAAAAGAAGAATGGCGCCAGGTACACATGACCCTTACTTTTTTCTGGAAAATGCACTGAAAGTGGTTTCCCAACTTTAAGGAAATAACAGACGAGCATGGTGCTATAACTGAACTACCCGACATGTTCGGTGCAATTGTCACGGAGTCAGTCCAACTTATTAAGGAGTCCCTCCTGTCAGTTGACAATCATGAAGAAGATATTTTATCTTATAAAAATGCCTACCAGGATCTCGAATTGCTCATTCAAAACGTTTTGTCTTCTTTTGCTTTCACGTTGGAAAATGCAGCTATAGAGGACTACAGGAATGGGGCGTCAAATATTCCCTCTGATTCAGTTCGATTGGTAAGTTTTGCTTATTTGAAATGTCAAAATGATTATGACCGTCAATTTTGTGTAGCGGATTTGCATCAACAATTGTCAGTACACAGTAAGCAACATCTTACCAAAGATCCAGAAAGCTTTTCAAGACATCAAGGAACTGTCTTTGGAGAGACCAATCTCTGAAGCATTTAAATGTTATCATGTATTGGATGGAAAACTTTTTGAGGCTTATATGGAGTTGAAATGTGAGCCCATTGTTGCCGCCATCGAACCATCAATGTACACAGGTAAAATAAATGTTAAACTTCATGAATCATGAAAGAATGAAATGTGTTTTTCTACTTACAGGGAAGTTTGATTGGGCCAGATGCGCTAAGCCTGTTGATGCTCGTGATTATGTCAAGGAAATTATCCACAACGTGATTTCTGTTCATAGCGAAGTCGAACGATCGTCTGCTGCCTCAAACACAACTGTTATCAACAGGGTCATGTTTCGTCTGGTTGAATCAGTGTGTGAAGAGGTCAATCGACTGTTCTGTTGCATCAGCAGGATGAACTCCAACGGGTGCATACAGGTAACATTGCAAAATCACAACTAGACAGTCATTACAAGTATTTACAAACGTTTTTTTTCAGGCATGGGTCGACATAAACTGTCTTAAATTGTCCATGATGCCGTACCTCAACAACGTTGCAAAGGACTATCTTGATGAGGCCGCCAAGCCTTTACTCGATTTAGAAAGACCAGGGGATTTAGAGGTGGTAAAAAGTTGCGAATATCAATTTCAAAATAGGATGAAATTTCACTTGGACACATTCGTAAACAAGGCGCTAGTGGTTAAGTGATTTTGAAAAAGGTTGGAGTTTTTTTTCATAAAAAGTAAATTATTTTCCTACAAAACCTCAAATGAAAATAAATTTGTACTAAACTTTTTGTTAAGTCTGAAAAATATAATTCATCAATAATTTTCTTCTCGCATTCTTGACTTTTGATTGAGATCAGGAAACTTAATGTTCAAATAGAAACAAATCTTTCAGGTACGATGGATTTGATAAATCAAATTTACGATTCAATTTTAGTTGAAAACCAGCGCCATTTCATCTAATGACTGAACTTTGAAAATTTGAACTTAGGTTTAGTAACCTCTTCTGAGTTATTTAATACTTGCTGCGTGACAGAAAGAGAACGTTTGAATCCTGAAAAAAAGAGTCCAAATGATACCCTGGACAAGCAGAGTAAACTCTCTGAATAACCTGAAATTTTTTCGCACAATTCTTTTGCTTCTACCTCTTCTAATCTCTTCTCTAATATGGTCAGCTCTGGGTCGACATAACCAGGATCAGTCCGGAGCTTATTGAAAAATTGAATTGTTTAGAAAAATATTAAATGAAAATTTAAATATGTATACTTTCTCTTTGAGAAATGTTTTTTCTGTCGCTTCCGTCGTGGCCAATGACACTGCCTCCTCAGCCTCTTTTATCTGGTCATTTAGGCATGCACAAAAGAGTTCAGATTTACTCTGGAAATCAAGGCTATTTCATTATATGGGCAAAAATCTACGAGCTTGAAGTACCACAGCATTTCTCAAATGTTTTCTGCGCTCGTCACCTTTTCGAAGCTCGTCTTCAGCCTTCGTCAACCTGTTTTAAAGCGTTCAATGCCATATTTCAACTCAAATAGCATCATATTAAGAGGCACTGCGCTTTCAAAGGGATACCTTTCGATTTCTAGCTGCACAGCTTTAAGCTCGCCATTGGCTGCGGACATCAGGCTCTCTCTCGTCATACCTTGGCTTAAGTTCGTCAAAAAAGTTTCGTGCCGCTGACTTTGCAAAGCCTAAAAAATCGAATGATTTTTCCCTTTTTTTAATGCTAAACAACCAAATTAATGTTTTTTACCCTCAGCTTTTTACGTTTCTCGTCGTACCTTTTATCCATCTGCCCTAACCGTGCCTCCAGGTGTAAGACGGTCGCTTCCCACGAGGGTAGTTGAGCAGCTTCCTACAGAATTTTATTTCTCACCTAGGAGGCTGTCATTGAAGTCAGAATTTACAGGCCCCCTACCTGAACCATCACATCAGCCAACGTCACGTGACGTAAAGCAGTTTCATCCGCAAGTTTTGCTTCCAAGGATCCCAAGGCAGCTTTCTGATTTTCCCTCTCTTTCTGTAACACTTCAATCTTTTCATAAATTTCTTTTAGCTGATCTTCTTTGAAGTGGACAAGATCTTCGAGTTGGCGAAGCTTATCTATGATTTCCAGTGCATTGAATGACATTTTCAACCAGGACAGGATGGGTTGAGTGTAGCAGCAGGCAAAGCTTTAAACTATGTTCAGATGGTAATTGCTAAACTTATCTTCAATTAAAGAAACCAAATTAATAATTACAT
>Ga0194133_10003199_pt1 | contig 23644 bp, 19 predicted proteins | sample TA2KigOf40mmetaG_FD_155448 | JGI IMG/M metagenome (GOLD analysis project Ga0194133, IMG submission 155448) | Freshwater microbial communities from Lake Tanganyika, Tanzania - TA2015055 Kigoma Offshore 40m | ecosystem: Environmental > Aquatic > Freshwater > Lake | place: Tanzania: Lake...
CGATGAACTCTTCTCTTTGCTCGATCACACAAGTCTCTTTCCAGGCCATCGGGTGCTTCCCCCTCCAGCCAAAAGTGTTACCTATGTGCCCGGTTTATTCCGTTACCCATGTGCCCGGTTCGGACCACCTCTTGATGTCAATCGAACGACTCTCAGCCCTCACGCAAGAGCAGCGCAATCAGCTCTCTGTGTTCGATGCGATGACCAAGAATCCTCTTTGGGTCACCCTCGACGATTCCCCCCTGCTCGTCGCGGAAATGATGCGAGAACGCAGCCTGAAGCGGCTTCCTGTTGTGTATGCCATCGACGACCTCCGCATTGCCGGCCAAGTCAGGCTCGAAGTCCTGATGGCGCTGGTGATTCGCGGTGTCGATGAGACGTCTTCGCTCAGCTAGCTAACGACGACTTCTTTCGCTGCGTCCCACTTCAAGGTCTTGCCTTGAAGGTAGCTGTCCACGGCCATACGGCAGGCAATCGAGACCCGGAATCCGACCTCGAATGGGCAATTTGTTTCCTTGCCGGATCGGATGCAGTCAATGAAGTTCTGCATGTGCGCGCCGCGCAGGTTCGGGGTCACTCCAGCTTGCTCAGCAAAGCCGGGATTGTTCACCTTTTGCGGAATCAGCTTCACGCTCCGCCCGTCCTTGAACACCGTGCCATTGGTACCAAGCACAGCCTCCGACGCTCCAAGATGATCATTGCCAAATCCGGAATTCCACGAAAACAGAATCTCCTCGGGATGCTCCATTGCCACACTCATCGTGTCTGGTACTTCGCGGCCATCCTTCCAAAGGTAGATCCCGCCGCGCATTGTCACCGCCTTGGGGATCTGTAAATCCATCGCCTTGTACCAGAAGCTCAGTTGGTGGCACATGTTCTCATAGACGTTACCTCCGGAATACTCCCAGAAGAAGCGCCAATTGATGTAGCGGTTGGCATCAAAAGGCATCTCTTTCGATTCACCCAGAAAGCTCTTCCACAAAATGTTCTCCGGCGTCATGTCGGCGACGACCGGACGCGACCATTGCGGCTTGCCGTGCGGCGTATTGCGAAACATGTTCGCATTGATCATCGTCACCTTGCCCAGTTTGCCGCCGCTCAAGAAGCCACGAGCATCCGCCATCTGACCAAAGCTGCAACTCTGGTGTCCAATCTGAACAGTTAACTTCGGCTTGGCCAGCCGAGCCACTCGCATCCGCTTGGCGTGGTCCACGGTAAAGGCCATCGTCTTTTCCTGATAGCAGTGCTTGCCCGCTCCGAGTGTTGCCGTAAAGTGCTCGCAATGCAGATGCTGCGGCGTCGCGATCAACACGCCATCGATGTCCTTTTCGTCCAGCATCCGGCGGTAATCGAGCGCCGTCTTCACTCCCGGCACCAACGCCTGCACTTCCCGAATCCGCGCAGTGTAGATATCGGTGGCATACCCCAATTCCACATTCGGAATTGCGATCGCCTCCTTCAAAATCTCCTGCCCGCGCGCACCCGGCCCGATAATCCCAAGCCGGATTCGTTCGTTCGCCCCAATCGCCCGCTGCGCGGCGAGAGCGCTAACACCACCAGTTGCCAGAAAAGATCGTCTCGATGCCATCACTGCCTCCTAGGCGAAGTACATTCCGCCATTCACTTCGATCGTTTGCCCATAGATGTAGGCGGCTTTATCCGAACACAGAAACTCGATGACATCCGCCGTCTCTTCACTAGTCCCTAGCCGTCCCGACGCGGTATTCGCCTTGAACGATTCGAGCATCTGAGGCGTCGAAAACACCTCATGAAAATTCGTCGCGATCACGCCTGGTGAAACGCAGTTCACATGAATTCCCGCTGGTGCAAATTCCTTTGCCATCGCCTTGGTCAGTGCGGAGACCGCTCCCTTGCAAGTTGCATAGGCCACCGCCCCTGGCCCGCCCCCATTACGGCCTGCAATCGAGCCCACATTCACGATCCACCCGCTGCGCTGCGCCAACATATGCGGCACCACCGCTTGCGTGATGTAGAAAACACTCGACAGATTCAGCATCACCGTCGCTTCCCAATGGCTTGACGGCATCTCAGGCACTTTGTGTCGCCCGATGAGCGAACCGGCGTTATTCACCAGCACATCGATCTTGTGATCCTTGAGCTTGGTCGCAAACGATTCCACGCCCGCCAGCGTTGTCAGATCGGCTTGAATCAGCGTCACTTTGGCTCCGAGCACCTGCGCCTGAGCGGCAACCGACTCGGCACCTTGACGGTCGCTCGAATAGTGAAGAATCAGGTTCGCCTTCTCTTGTGCAAAGCGCAGCGCGGTCGCCGCGCCAATGCCTTTGCTCGCTCCGGTAATCAGTACTGTTCGCATTGAGGTTAGTTTATGTGATGATCGACTCCATGTCCCTGATTGCGGTTGAGAATCCCGCCACCGGCGAAATCCTCGGCGAGATTGTTGACTTTGGCCCCACTGGCGTCGACGAAGCGGTAGCCGCCGCACGCCTCGCCTTCGATGATGGCCGCTGGCGAAACAAACCCATTTCACAGCGCGTCGCCGTCCTCGACGCCGTGGCCAATCTCATCGAGCGCGACAGCGAAGACCTCACACTGCTTGAAACTCTCGAAACCGGCAAGACGCTCAAGGACGCCTGCGGCGGAGACGTCAACGGCGCCGCCGAAGCCTTCCGCTTCTTCGCTGCAGCCATGCGCAACATCGCTGGACGCACGATCGACGTTGATGGCAATTTCGATGTCCACACTCGCCGCGAACCCTTCGGCGTCGTTGGCGCGATCGTTCCCTGGAACTATCCTCTTTGCCTGGCCGCCTGGAAGCTCGCCCCCGCCCTCGCCTGCGGCAACAGCATCGTTCTCAAGCCCAGCGAACTCACCCCTTACACCGCTATGCGCCTCGCCGATCTGCTCGAAGAAGTGGGCCTCCCCGAGGGCGTCGTTCAAATCGTCAATGGCTACGGCGCAACCACGGGTGAGGCCCTCGCCCGCCACTCCGACGTCGACAAGCTTTCCTTTACTGGCTCCACAGCTACAGGCCGCAAGCTCCTCATCGCCTCGGCAGAATCAAACCTGAAGCCCGTCAGCCTCGAGCTCGGTGGCAAGAGCGCCAACATTGTCTTCAAGGATGCCAACCTCAAAGCAGCCGTGCGCGGCGCTCTCTGGGGCATGTTCGCGAACCAGGGTCAGGTCTGCACCGCGGGCAGCCGTCTGCTGGTTGAAGCCTCGATTCACGATGAATTTCTTGAATCGCTGCTCCGCCGTGTCCGCGCGCTTCGTGTGGGGGATCCGCGAGAAGAGTCAACCGACCTCGGCAGCCTCATCAGCGAACGCCAGATGCGACGAGTTCTCGACTACATCGCCTCAGGCAAGTCCGAAGGCGCAACCCTCATTCAGGGAGGCAAGCGCATCGGCGACAAGGGCTTCTTTCTCGAACCCACCGTCTTTACCCAAGTTCAACCCAACATACGCATCGCACAAGAAGAAATCTTCGGCCCTGTGCTGAGTGTGATCCCCTTCGACACCGAGCAGCAAGCCCTCGAGATCGCCAATGGAACTTCCTACGGCCTGGCTGCTGGCATCTGGACGAACGACAGCCACCGGGCTGCCCGCATGGCTTCTCAACTAAAAGCAGGCACTGTCTGGATCAACACGTACAATGAGTTCGACGCGGCTTGCCCTTTCGGCGGCGTCAAGCAATCCGGCTTTGGCCGGGACCTCGGCCTCGAAGCCATCGATCAGTTCACCACCATCAAATCCATATGGACCGCCCGCTAAAAACCCTCGAACGTGTTCTCTCCAAAGCGGGCCTCGGCTCCCGCACCGACGCCCGCGCCTGGATCCACGAGCGCCGCGTCAAAGTCAACGGCCGCACCGTCGAAAATCCAGAACATTGGGTAGACTTTGAACGCGATCGCGTCGAGCTCGATGGCCGCCTCGTCAAACCGGTTAAGCGCCTCTACATCCTGCTCTACAAGCCCGCCGGCTACATCACGAGCAAGGGCGACCCCGAAGGCCGCCCCACTGTCTATGACCTTCTCAAGGACGTCCCAACTTTTGTTGGCACCGTTGGCCGCCTTGACGAAGACTCTTCCGGCCTGTTACTTTTCACCAACGACACACAACTTGCTGAGCGCCTCACCAACCCGGACTACCACGTCGAAAAAACGTATCTGGTTAAGTGCGCCACCCGCCTCACCGACGATCAGCTCGAACAGCTGCGCAACGGCATTGAGCTCAAAGACGGCCCCACACGCCCCGCTAAAGTGGAGCGTGTCCGCGACGCTGAATCGAAAACCTTCCTTGAGATCACCCTCACCGAGGGCCGCAATCGTCAGGTGCGCCGCATGATCGAGGCCCTCGAAAGCAAGGTTCTCAAACTAGTCCGCATTCGTCTCGGCAAGCTCACCCTCGATGGCATCAAATCCGGCCACTGGCGTCACCTCACTCCAACTGAGGTCAGGGATCTCACCAAAAGCCTGAAATAATAAAGGTGACGTGCTTTACCCTGCCTTGACCCTTGCCCTCCTGCTCGCTCAGGAACACACACCTCAGAACGAAAAAAACCCGCTTGCAAACGATGCTGCGGCCATCCCAGCCGGTCGGCGCCTCTATGGGCAAGCCTGCCAAGCCTGCCACGGCGGCAACGCAGCTGGTAGTGAGCGCGGCCCCGCCCTCTCCACAGGTGCATTCAAACACGGGTCAAAAGACGGCGAGCTCTTCCTCAATATCCGCAACGGCATCACCGGCACCAAGATGCCCGCATTCGCAAAGCTCGAGATCGCACAGGTCTGGCAGATCGTCAGCTATCTCCGCAGCCTCAGCGGCGTCAAATCCACAGAGGTCGTACCCGGCAATCCCAAGAATGGTGAGGCTCTCTTCTTCGGCAAAGCTGCCTGCGCCAACTGCCACGAAGTTAGCGGTCGCGGCGGTATCGTTGGCCCCGATCTCTCCACAGCCGCCAGCCTGCCAGCCGACACTATCCTCAAAAAGTTGCAAGACCCGAGCGACGTCGCACGCAAACGTCGCGGCCCACGCGTAGGCTCGATCACAGTCACCACCGCCGAAGGCAAAGTCATCGAGGGCCTCCGCCGCAACGAAGACAGCTTTACGCTGATGCTCAGCGGCCTCGACGGCCAGCTCCACGTCTTCGACAAGGCCACGCTCAAGGACCGCAAGGAAAACCTCACGTCCATCATGCCCGCCGATTTCGCCAAGCGATTCTCGGCCACGGAACTTCAGGACATCGTCGCTTACCTCAAATCAAACGAAGTCCGCGACCTCACGAAAACCAGTCAGGCCCGCATCCCCGACGGCCCACTCACCTACGACCGCATCCGCAATGCAGCCAACGAACCCCAGAACTGGCTCACCTATTGGGGCGACTACGCTGGCCACCACTTCACCAAGCTCGACCAGATCACCACCAGTAACGTGAAGCAACTCCAGACCCGCTGGTCCGTCCAGATGCCCGGCGATTCCATCCTCGAAACCACGCCCATCGTCGTCGATGGCGTCATGTACACGGCTGGCATGCCAGGCCAAGTCTTCGCACTCGACGCCCGCACCGGGATGCAAATTTGGAAATACCAGCGCCCACAAAAGAAGGTCAATGCATTCGAGAGCAACCGCTACAACCGCGGTGTTGCGGTACTCGGCAACCGTGTCTTCTTCGGCACGCTCGACGCGGCTCTCATCGCCCTCGACGCCCGCACCGGCCGCCCCCTTTGGGAAACCCAGGTTGCCGACACGATGGAGGGCTACAGCATCACCGTCGCGCCGCTCATCGTGAAGGACAAAGTGATCGTCGGCGTCGCTGGCGGTGAACACGGCATTCGAGGCTTTCTCGACGCCTACGACATCCAGACCGGCAAGCGCATCTGGCATTTCAACACTGTCCCTGGCCCAGGCGAGTTCGGACACGAAACCTGGAAGGGCGACAGTTGGAAACTCGGCGGCGCGCCCACCTGGCTCACCGGCAGCTACGACCCCGATCTCGACACGCTCTACTGGTCAACCGGCAACCCCGGCCCCGACATGGACGCCGAGATCCGCAAAGGCGACAACCTTTTCTCTTGCTCAGTCCTCGCCCTCAACCCCAATACCGGCAAGCGCAAGTGGCACTACCAGTTCACTCCCAACGACAGTCACGACTGGGACGCCAACCAGGACCTCATCCTCGCCGATCAAGTCATCGACGGCAAACCTCGCAAGCTCCTCCTGCAAACCAACCGCAACGGTATCTTCTACGTTCTCGACCGCACCAACGGCAAGCTCCTCTTCGGCAAGCCCTACGTCCGTCAAACCTGGAATGCCGGCTTCGAACCCGACGGCCGCCCCAAGGTCATCCCTAATACGGATTCCACACCCGAGGGCCGCATCGTTTATCCGACCCTCGTCGGCGGTACCAACTGGCAGAGCCCCTCTTATGACGCCACCTCGGGCCGCCTCTTCGTCGTCTACGCCGACGGCGCGGAGCGCTACATCCGTGAAAAGTCCAACTACGAACCCGGCAAAGCCTACTGGGGTGGCCGCTCTGTACCGACGGGCGAAGCGCCCAAGGTCGGCATCAAAGCCATCGACACCAAGACCGGCGACGTCAAGTGGGATTACAAATTCGCCCAGGGTTCTCTCGCCGCTGGCGTGCTGGCAACTTCAACAGGAGTCCTCTTCAGCGCCACCGCCGAGGGCAATCTGATCGCACTTGAAGCCGCAACAGGCAAACCCCTCTGGCGCATGCAAACCGGCTCCAGCACCGCTGCCTCACCCATCAGCTATTCGATCAACGGCAAGCAGTACATCGCCATCGCCTCCGGCATGGTCCTCTATAGCCTCGCCCTGCCCGACTAGAAGGTCTCAATCCTCAAGCCAAGCACTCTCGAAAACTCTCGCACGTTTCTGGTCACTAGCGTCGAATTGTGAGCTAGGGCAGTAGCTGCGATTAGAAGATCATTGGCGCCGATAAGAAGCCCCGCTCTCTGCAATTCTGCTCGAATTCGACCGTACTGCACGGCGCATTCTTCGTCGAAGCCGATCACGGGATAGTCACCCTTCAAGTCTTGTATCTTTGCTAGCGCTCTGCTTGGATTCTGCGACTTCCAGGCACCATAAGCGAGTTCCCCGATCACTACAGCCGGAAGCCCGATGACTTTGACTCCCAACGTCTTCATCCCTTGGCGAATTTGCAAGTCGCCATTCAGGATGCCAATGCAGATATTGGAATCAAGTAGGTGCATCAATCCAAGTCAATTTCCCGCAACCCGCCGAAGTTGCGTTCCTCTTCGGTCAATTCAATCAATACTGGTCCGTGCGAATCCAGGCGCGCATATAGAGAATCCCAATCGACCTCTGCCGTCTTGGTTTTTTCATCGAGAATTCCGCCCACGAAACTCGAGAGGGACTTGCCCTCACGCTTCGCCCCAGACCGAAGCCTCTCGATAACCTCATCCGGCACGTACAAATTTAACTGAGCCACGTATATAAGTATACTTGCGCAAGTATACTCAGTCCACCACCAGCTCCACCGTCACCGGACAGTGGTCACTCCCTCTCACCTCATTCAACAAATCCGCCCCTCGCAATCGATCCTTGTGCTTCTTCTGCACGACATGAAAGTCGATTCTCCACCCGACATTCCTTTCGCGCGCACCAGCCCGCGCCGTCCACCACGAATACTTCACTTCCTCCGGATGCAACTCCCGCCAAGTATCCGTCCAACCTGACTTCAAAAACTGATCCATCCAAGCCCGTTCCTCCGGCAGATATCCCGGGTTTTTCTCGTTATCTTTCGGCCGCGCCAGATCAATCGGATAGGGCGCAATGTTGTAATCCCCACCCAGCACTACCGGCTTCCCCTTCCGGCTCAACTTCGCCAGATGCCCCGCCATCGCATCGCAATACCGCAACTTGTAATCCAGCCGCCGCCCCCCATCCTGCGAATTCGGGAAGTAAGCACTCACCGCCACAAACCCCTCAAACTCCGCCGTCAACACCCGCCCTTCCCCGTCGAACTCCTCATACCCAAGCCCCGCGGTCACCTTCTTGGGCGCCTGCTTCGACAAGATCCCCGTTCCGCTATACCCCTTCTTCACAGTCGCCGCAAACCAGTTCTGCTGATACCCCTCAAGCCCGGTGATCTCCTCCGGAATCTGATGCGCATCCGCCCGCACCTCCTGCAGCATCACCACATCGGCATCGTCGGAACGAACCCAATCGGCCAATCCGGACTTCGTGCAAGCCCGGATCCCGTTCACATTCCACGACGCAATCCGGACTAGCTTCTCGCCTTGAGGCACGCCTCGGCCAGCCTTTCCATCATGCGCTGCGTCGACGGCAAATCGATGCACTCATCCGTAATCGACTGACCAAACGTCAGCGGCTTGCCCGGCACCAGATCCTGCCGACCGGCCACAATATTCGACTCGATCATCACGCCGAAAATCCCCGTCTGCCCTGCCTCGATTTGCTCGGCGATCGCATCACTCACAATCACCTGATTCGCCGCATGCTTCTGCGAATTCGCATGCGAGCAATCGATCATCAACTTATCCGGCAGCTTCTGCGCCCTCAGCGTATCGAGCGCACTCGACACACTCTCTTCATCGAAATTCGGCAGCTTCCCACCACGCAAAATCACATGGCAATCCGGATTCCCATTCGTCTCCACAATCGCCGTATGCCCCGTCTTCGTCACGCTCAAAAAGTGATGTGTCTCCCGTGCCGCACGAATCGCATCGATCGCAATCCGCACATTCCCGTCGGTCCCATTCTTGAACCCGACCGGGCACGACAACCCGCTCGCGAGTTGCCGGTGGCTCTGGCTCTCAGTAGTCCGCGCTCCGATCGCACCCCACACAATCAGGTCCGCGATGTACTGTGGCGTGATCATGTCCAGATATTCGGTCCCCGACAGCAGCCCCATCTTGCCCAGATCCAGCAACAGCTTGCGCGCCCGCCGAACCCCTTCGTTGATATTGAAGCTCTCATCGAGGAACGGGTCGTTGATCAACCCCTTCCAACCCACCGTCGTGCGCGGCTTCTCAAAGTACACGCGCATCAAAGTGAGCAACTGCTGATCGAGTGGCTTGGCAATCTCCTGCAACCGCCCCGCATAATCGATCGCTGCATCCACATCATGGATAGAGCACGGCCCCACCACAACCACCAGCCGCGGATCGCGGCCATGGATAATCTCATGCAGCGCCTCACGCGTATCGTGAATCTGACGGGTTAGTTCTTCTGTGGGGCGAAATTCCTGAAGAATTTCAACCGGGGGTGTAAGTTCGCGGATACCTCGAATGCGAACGTCATCTGTACGGAATGGCATTACGGAAGCTCTTATTTTACAAGGCTTCCCTCGCAAAAGGCTCGCTACAATAGCGAAATGATTCCCCAACTCGTGGTGGTGCTATGCCTCGCGCAAGCCCCCACCATCGAGCGAAAAGATTCGATCACCGTCACTGCCCAAGCGGGCCGCAAAGAGAGCATCGCTCTCGTCCCCCAACGCGTCAACGTCATCTCCCTCGACCAACTCCGCGAGCGCGTCACCATCGGCATCAACGACGCCTTCCGCGAAGAGCCCGGCCTCGAAACCCAACGCACCTCCGCCTTCATGGGCGGCATCTTCATCCGCGGCTTCACCGGCAACAAGATCGTCGTCTATCGCGACGGCGTTCGCTACTCCACCTCGGCGTCCCGTGGCGGCGTCAGCACCTTCTTCAACCTCCTCGATTCGAGTGGCATCGAGCAAGCCGAAGTCCTCCGCGGCCCCAACAGCGCCCAGTACGGCAGCGACTCCCTCGGCGGCGTCCTCCACATCCTCTCGCGCTCTCCCGAAAAACTCACGCCCCACCTCGAATGGACCCCCTTCTACTCGAGCGCCTCCCACAGCTTCGGCAACAGCCTCAACCTCAGCAAATCTGGCGCAAAGGGCGGCATCCTCCTCCGCGGCTCTGCCCAACGCGTCAACACGCTCCGCACCGGTCAAGCGATCGACAGCCACTCCGCCATCACCCGCTTCCTCGGCCTCCCCTCAACCATCGCCTACACAAGACAACCCGGCAGCGGTTTCACCCAATACGGCGCCAGCCTCCACACTCAACTCAAGCACTCCCCATCCTCGGACACAATCCTCCACTACGAACGCGAACAGCAAGACGGAGCCAAGCGCAGCGACCAACTCCTCGGCGGCGACGGAGCATTCCGCGCCGAAGTCGCCAACATCATGGGCGACTTCGCCTACCTCCGCCATAACCAGGCAAAGTGGGCCGGCCTCGATCTCGCCAGCGCCTCCCTCAGCTACGCCGCCCAACGCGAAGAGCGCATCAATCAATCCAATCCCGCCGCCCGCCTGCAGAGACAATACGAGCGCACCCGCACCTGGGGCCTCCAAACCCAGGCCGCCAAACGCATTTTCAATCAAGACCTCTTCTTTGGCGGCGAAGCCTACTTCGACCGTCTCCTCAGCCCCGCCCAAAACACGCTCCCCCGCATCGCCGACGGTTCAACCTACAAACAATACGGCATCTACGCTCAGGACAACTTCACGCTGTTCCAGCAACGCCTCCGCCTCAGCGGCGCATTCCGCTGGGGCGGCGGCCAGTTTGAAACCGTCATCGCCAATGCCTGGACCGGCCGCGCCGACGCTGTCCTCCGCGCCTCCGAGTGGCTCTCAATCCACACCTACCTCAGCCGCGGCTTCCGCGCCCCATCCATGACCGACCTCGGCGCACGCGGCCTCCAGGGCAATGGCCAGTTCGAAGCCCTTCCACCCGCGGGCCTCCGCCCCGAACTCAGCAACAACATCGACCTCGGCTTCCGCCTCCGCCATCGTGGCTTCGTTTGGGAAACCACCGGCTTCCACTCCCGCATCTCAAACCTCATCGTCTCCCAGGCCCTGCTCCTGCCCCAGGGCGCCATCGGCCAAATCATCTCCGGCGAACGCATCATCAATCAACGCGCCGACGGAGCTGTCTTCGTTGCCATCTCAAACTCCCCCATCACCGCCAAGCGCAATCAGGACCGCGCCAACTTCAAAGGCATCGAGCAACGCATGGAGTACAGTCTGCCCAAAGGCTTCATCCTCGAACAAGGCCTCACCTGGCTCCGTGCCGACGACCCCGCCACCGGCCGCGTCCCCAACGTCGAAGCCGCCTATCCGCCCGCCATGGGCTACCTCAAGCTTCGCTACAACCCACGCGGCAAACGATACTGGGTCGAGCCCTACTGGACTCTCAACGCCCGCCAGCGCCGCCTTAGCGATCTTGCCCTCGGCGACCGCCGCATCGGCGCCACCCGATCCAGATCCCAGATCGCCACCTTCTACAACAACAACCCAGGCCTCACCCGCGAATCCCTCGCCCAACTCCAGGACCGCCTCGGCGGCACCCCTCTCTTCCCCGCCCTCCCCGGCTACGGCGTCTTCGGCATTCGCGGCGGTTACACCCTCAACGATCAACTCAGCCTCTTCGCGGACGCCTCCAATCTGGCCGACAAGAACTACCGCGGCATGAGCTGGGGCATCGACGGCCCGGGCCGTGGAGTATCCTTACAACTTCGATGTCGATTCTAAACCAACTCGAACGCTACTTCGAATTCGAGTCCCTCAACACCAACTGGCGCACTGAAATCCTCGCCGGCGCGACGACCTTCATCACGATGGCCTACATCCTGTTCGTCAACCCGTCGATCCTCGCTGAGACCGGCATGCCCTTCGGCGCCATCACCGCCGCCACCTGCCTCAGCGCCGCCTTCGGCAGCATCCTCATGGGCGTTTTCGCCCGCTACCCCATCGCGCTAGCCCCCGGCATGGGCCTCAACGCCTACTTCACCTACGTCGTCGTCAAAGGCATGGGCATCCCCTGGCAGGTCGCCCTCGGCGCGGTCTTCTTCTCAGGCATCGCCTTCTTGCTGCTCACCTTCACCGGCCTCCGCCAGAAGATCGTCGAAGCCATGCCAGCCGAACTCTACGCCGCCGTCGCCGTCGGCATTGGCCTCTTCATCGCCTTCATCGGCCTCAAGAACGCAGGCCTCATCGTCCCCGACCCGGCCACCACCGTCACCCTCGGCAACCTCCGCGCCCCCAACACCATGCTCGCCCTCGCGGCCCTGCTGGTCATGTCGGCGTTGATGGCCTGGGGCGTCCGCGCGGCCATGCTCATCGGCATCGTCGGCACCAGCGCCGCAGCCATGCTGCTTGGGATTGTGGAGTGGAAGTGGCAACCCAGCTACTTGCCCCAGCTCCCCCAAACCGCCCTCCATCTCGATCTCAACGGCGTCCTCTCCCTCGGCCTCTTCGAAATCGTCTTCGTCTTCCTCTTCGTCGATCTGTTTGACAATCTCGGCACCCTCGTCGCCGTCGGCAAGAAAGCGAACCTCCTCAACAGCGATAACAAGATTCCCCGCGTCGGCCGCATCCTGACCACAGACTCGCTTGCCACCATCTTCGGCTCGCTCACTGGCACCTCCACCGTCGTCAGCTACCTCGAGAGCGCCTCGGGCGTCGCCGCCGGCGGCCGCAGCGGCGTCACAGCCATCGTCAGCGGGCTTCTATTTCTTGTCGCCCTCTTCGCCGTCCCCATCGTCGGCGTCATCCCCGCCGCCGCCACCGCTCCCGCCCTCATCCTTGTCGGCAGCCTCATGATCTCCCATTCCGCCGAGATCCGCTGGGACGATGCCGAATCCGCTATCCCCGCCTTCCTCACCATCGTCGCCATCCCCCTAAGCTTCTCGATCGCCAACGGCCTTGCCTTCGGCTTCATCGCCTACACTCTGCTCAAGCTCGCTCGCGGCAAAGCCTCACAAGTCGGCTGGCTCGTCTATGTTTTAACAACTCTTTTCATCATCCGCTTCATCTCTCTAGGTAAGGGATAACGATCACATGCTGCAACTTGGCTGGCTCTGGAGCGACCCGCTCAAAGTAGGTTCCCCCGCGCCCCCCTTCAAATTGAAAGACCACGCGGGCAACCTCGTCGACATCACCAAGCTCAGGGGCAAGAACGTCATTCTCGTCTTCTACCCCGCCGACGACACCCCGGGTTGAACCAAGCAAGTCTGCGACATCCGCGACAACTGGTCTCGCGTGAAGTCGAAGAACGCCGTAGTTTACGGCGTCAATCCAGGCTCAGCCGAGAGCCACAAAAAATTCATCGATAAGAACCGACTCGAGTTCCCTCTTCTCGTCGACGAGGGTCAGGAAGTAGCGCGCCTCTACAGCGCCCACGGTCTTTTCGTTAAGCGTACGGTCTACCTGATCGACCCTGAGGGCATCATCCGGTTTGGTATCCGCGGGATGCCCTCACCTCTAGAGATTTTGCAGCACGCCCGCTAAGGAACCAGCGCCGGAAAGGCGCCCACATTTCCGCGCGACTTCCGCGCCTTGGTATCCGCGTAAGCCTTCGTCACTGGCTCGGGAAATCCTGCGACGAGGCTTTCCAGCTTCGCCACCATTTCCTGCACCACGGCCGGCCTCTCGGGTGCGATATCGTAGCTCTCCGCCGGGTCAATCGACAGGTCATACAGCTCTGGCTTCACCAGTGGCAGATTCACACGCCCAGCCGCGGGCGCGGGGCTATAGATCTGGCTGTTAAATCGAGACACGTGCAGCTTCAGGTTGCCCTTGCGAATGCACTGCGCGTTCCAGCCATCGAAGTACAGCAACGCCTCGCGTTCCATCGCCGTCTGCTTACCCTCCAGCATCGGCCAGATGTTGATCCCATCGAGCGGCTTCGCGGACACCTTCGCCCCGGTCAACGCAGCGAACGTCGGCAGCATATCCATCGTCGAAGTTAGCCCCGCGCACGTCTTGCCCGCAGCCACCTTGCCGGGCATCCGCGCAATCATCGGCACTCGCACACCACCCTCAAGCGTCGCACCCTTGCGTCCGCGCAAAGGTCCCGCACTGCCTTGATACCAAGGGCCGTTGTCCGAAGAAAACACCACTATCGTGTCCCGGTCCAGCTTGTGCTTCTTCAGCGTAGTCAGCAATTCGCCAACACTCCAGTCCAGCTCATCCAACACATCACCATAAATGCCATGTGGCGATTTGCCACGGAACTTCGCTGACGCTCCCAGCGGGATGTGCGGGTAAGTATGTGGCATATACAAGAAGAACGGGCTATCCTTGCTTTTCTCGATAAACTTCACTGCCTGCTCGGTGTAGCGCGGCGTCAACGTCTCGAGCGTCGCTTCCTGCTCCACCGTCTCCACCTTGCCGGGCACGGAATGCAGCAACACCCTCGGGCTCATGTCATTGCTGTAGGGAATGCCGTAATACTCGTCGAACCCCCGGCTTGTCGGCAGAAACGCCTCAAGATGCCCCAGATGCCACTTGCCGACGCACATCGTCTTGTAGCCTTCCGGCTTCAGCATCTGCGCGATCGTCGTCTCTCCTTCAGGCAACCCCGTCTTGTCATTCGGAAACAGCACCCGCGGCACATCCACGCGCGTCGGATACCGCCCCGTGAGCAATGCCGCCCGCGACGGCGAGCACACCGGATTCGCCGAAAGGCAATGCGTAAACCGCATCCCCTCGCTTGCCATCCGGTCCAGATTCGGCGTCCGCAGCGACCCGCCATAACATCCTAGATCGCCATAGCCCAGATCATCGGCATAGATCAGAATCACATTCGGCTTCTTCGCCGCGCCCATCAGGCTCGCCGCGCCCACCCCACCCAGAAACTGCCTTCGATTCAAGCTCACGTTATTTCCTCTTGCAGCTGAACGTTCCGGTCGCCTGCCCCGCCAAATCCACCTTGCCCTTTACTTCTGCGCCAACCACCGTTCCCTCATACAAAATCTTGGCGCCCTGTGCTTCAAACGACCACGAGGCCTTTTCTCCCTTGAGTGTTCCGGTCACTTCTGCCTCTCCGAGTTGGCCGCTGTACCTACCCGTCAGCGCCTCTCCCTTCTGAGCGAACTCAAATGAAGGGGACCCGCTTCCCGCATCCGTGTTCACCTCACAAGCCCACTTCCCCGTCAGATCCGCCGCAAAGGCGGAACCCGCCATCAAAGCCACAAGCACGATTTTCTGCATAGCTAAATCATACAGGGCCTCCCTTGCGGGAGGCCCTGTATTTTTCTAACTCGTTCGAAGCAATTAGAAGCTATAGCGCAAGCTCATCTGCATCGTACGTTCGCCACCCTTCGAAGTGATCTTGCCGAAGTTGGCGTCTGTGGGGTTATTGCTCACACCACCCCAGTTGGGATGGTTGATCCAGTTGAAGCCCTCAGCACGGAAGGTCAGCGCCTGACGTTCCGTGATCCGGAAGGCCTTGAACAGCGCCAGGTTCCAGTTCTGGAAGCCAGGATTGTTGAACCCAATCGAATTCCGGTTCTGGTTGGGCAGTGTACCATTCGCCGGACGGGTCGCCAACGGTCCGTTATTCAGCGTCCGCTGGAAGAAGAAGTTGCCGTCCTCGAAGTTACCGGCCGCCGTGCGATTGGAGAATTGGCCGCTGTACTGCGGTGCGCCAGCAAGACTCCAAGGCTTGCCGTTCGTCGAACCAATGCCCAGGTAATCGTCGCCGTTGCCAATCGTAAACGGTGTACCCGTCTGGAACTGGTTCACACCCGAGAGCTGCCAGCCACCCGCAACCACACGCACAAGCTTGTTCGTGTCGCTTGAGTTGAAAAATGGCATTTCCCAGACGAAATTAATCACAGCAACGTGACGGGTATCGTTGGCGGACTTGCCCCAGTTCAGACCCTGGTTAAACACGTCGATAAAACCGTCGCGCGGACCGGAGTTGTTGTCCATGGTCTTCGAAAGCGTATAGGCGAAGCCATAGCTGAAGCCCTTGGTAAAACGACGGTTCGCTTCGATCTGCAGACCGTTGTAGGTGCTGCGGCCCGAGTGTTCGAGCATGTTGATGTTGGCGAAACCCTTGAACGGACGCAGAAAATTCACGTTTGCGCCCGCGTTTTCCGGGCGGAAAGTGGTGCCCGTCGGCAACTGGTTCAAGTCGCGCTCGCGCGCCAGGAAGTTGCCCACCGTACCGACATATCCGATTTCCAAAGTCGTCGCGAAGCCGATTTCGCGCTGGTAGCTAAGGTTCCAGTTGTAGCTGCGTGGAATCTTGTAAGCGCGGTCGATCGTCATGAAGAACTGTGGGAATGCCGTACGCGTGGCGCCACCAGGGTTGTCAGCCGAGCCGTTCGTTACAGAGGCCATCGGCTGGAAGGGCGGGTTACCACCAAGGAACACACTGTCGTAAACGCCGGGCCTGGCAATGAAGCCACCAAAGCCAGCGCGGATTACCTGTTTGTTCGTTAGCGAGTAGGCCAAGCCAACGCGCGGAACCACGTCAAACTGGTTGGGCGAGGGATACGCATCCCCACCGTCGAACAATCGGTTGAACTGTGGGTCGCTGGCTGCAGGTACACGACCAATCGCAGCCTTCGGCCAGGCAGTGCCAGGAATACGAACGCCGTTGAAGCGATCACCGCTGATTACGTTCCCATTTCCACGATCGAGAACCGCTGCACGGCTCTGGTCGTAGGCGGCCGGGTCAAAGTAGGCCATGTTGCCCCAGAGTGACTTGTAGTAGCCGTTGGAGCGCGAAGCACGCATACCAATTTCGACCTTCAACTTCTGGTTCACGCGCCAGCTGTCCTGAGCGAAAAACTCGAACAGGTGACCGCGGTAAGGAGTGAAGCTGCGCGGGCCGATTTCTGCATAAGTCGAAAAAAGACCGAGCGCGGCATTTGTCAAACCCGTACCAGTTCCAGGAGCACCACCGGGCCGAACGTCGTCAAAAACGAAGCGGCCGTTTTGGTTGTTGGTGCCGCCAGGAACGCCAGCCACGTTGATCTGGTCAAAGTCGTTCTGGCCGGAGCGTTCAAAGTAGATACCAGCCTTGATCGTATGGTTGCCGGCAATCTTCGTGAAGTTATTCGACCACTGGTAAATCGGGCCGGACGAGCTCGCCGGATAGGGCCCGCCGTCGATGGTGCCAATATTCGGGATTGCCACAGTCGGAATCTTGTCATTGATTTCTTTCGGATCCGAAAAAATGTAGGGATACGTGATGTTGTTCACAGAGCGCTGGAAGCGGCCAGTGCGCTGCACGCCGATCGTCACACGGTCGTTCGAAGCGGCAAACATCACCTCGTTGATCATGGTCGGGCTCAGCGTCCAGGTATGAGTGAGGCTGCCCGTCTTGTTCGGACGATCGAGTTGCGAAGGCGCGAAATCGAAACCGCCGGCGAAGGCATTCTGTTCAAAATAGGCAAAGTTCGCGTGACGGAACCGGATCACCTGATTGGCGGTTGGGTTGTAGTCGATCGAGTAGGTGTCTTTGCGCTGGTCACGCGGAGCCGGGCGCACCTGGAAAAAGTTAGCGTTACCAGGGAAAACACCGTTCGGCTGGGGATAAGTACGCAGGAACGCAATACCGTTCGCGCTCAACCGGCTGGCCGGAATGATGTTACCCGGGAACGGTTGGCCCGTGCTCGGATCATTGATCGTACGCGGAGCATTGTAGTAGATGTTCGGGCCAGCCAGTTCGCTGAAGTTCCCGGTACGCATCGCCGCCGAAGGCACGCGTTGGAACGTCGACGATTCCTGACGTAGCTTTACCCATTCCTGAGCGAAAAGGAAGAACAGCTTTTCGCGCTCCTTGTTGAACACCTTCGGGATGAAGACCGGCCCAGAAATGTTGTAACCATACTGGTTGTACTTCAACGGAGCGGTAAAGTTCGAAGCCGTGCTTTGATTACGCGACCACGAGTTCGCGTCCATCGCATTGTTACGCAAATACTCATAGAAAGAACCATGAAATTCACGGCCGCCCGAGCGGGTCACCATGCGGATCTGACCATTGCCGGAACGCCCATACTCGGCGGCGTAGTTCGCCGTCAGAACCTGGACTTCCTGCACTGTGTCTACGTCGGCCGAGCCCACAGAGGTACCATTCGCGCGAGTACGGATACCAACCGCACCGTCAAACGTAATCAGCGAATCGTTCGAACGGCCACCGTTAATGGTGAAACCACCGCTCGACAGACCAAAGTTAAAGCCCGAGAGAGCCCCACCGCGCACACCCGGCTTCAGCAGCGCCAACTGAATCGGATTACGGCCGTTCAGCGCCATCGTTTCGATCTGCTTGCGTTCCACCGTCTTGCCGACAGCCGCGGATTCGGTGTTGATCTGCGCCACGCTGGCTTCCACCGTCACGGTTTCGGTCAGCTGGCCGACCGCCAATTCAAAGTTCACCGCGATCGGAAGGCCGGCGTCCAGCTTGTTGCGGCTGACGGTTGCCTTCTTGAAGCCCGGCGCTTCCACCGTCACGGTGTAGTAGCCAGGGGCAATGTTGGTTGCGGTGTAAAAGCCACTCGCGTTGGTTGTCACTTGACGCTCAAACGAAGTGGATTCGTTGCGGACGGAGACTTTGGCGTTAGCCACTACCCCGCCGCTAGTGTCCTTCACGATACCGGAGATGTTGGAGTTGTCGGATTGCGCGAAGCCAATCGTGGTGGCCAGACAGGCTGCCATCACAAACCTGCCCACGCGGGCTAAAGCTGAGCTCACTTTGCTCATCATATTTGTTGTTCCTCAGAGAGTGGAGAATTGTTTTGGCCAAGGATCGTCCTCAGCCCAGGGCTAGAAGCTTTCTTCAGTTTATCGGAAAAGTACTACGGTTGAGTTAGGGCGATTGCAATATTAAACTAAAAGTAAAATTTTCCGCCCAATTGGATCACACGCGTGGTAATCCCTTGCACGCCGCCGCCCACCGACCCATAGGTCTGCGACCGCACATTCCGGTCCACTGAGCCAGGCTCAGGATTAAAGTGATTCATGATGTTGAACACTTCCGTCCGGAACTCAAAGCGCATCGTCTCAGTGATCCGGAAGCTCTTGTTCACAGAAAAATCGGCGTTGATAATGCCGGGTAGCCGGATCGCGTCTGTTCTCGGTGAGGTGCCGAAGCGTCCATAAGCAGAAGGATTTCGGTCTGCCGCCACAAATGCGCCTGTGTGAAACCAGCGCGTCCAGGATCTCTGATCGCCTGGCAGATTGCCATTCTGACCTGGAAGCTGATCCGGTCGCGAGTTAATCCCCGTGCCGGTGGTGTCAATGTTCGCCGTCACCGGCCCTGGGAAGCCACCCTGAAACGTCATGATCGTCGAAGCCTGCCAGCCTCCCATTGCGCCCTTCAAAACCTTGTTGGTGGAGTTGCGGAAGAAAGGCAAATCGTAAAGCACCGTGTTCACCTGACGGTGCCGAACGTCAAAGCCCGATGTCGCGCGATCATTAATACCGTTGTAAACGTCCTGCGGTGCACCGATAAAGTTGCCACCACCCACTTGCCCGCCGATATCATTCGGGCCCGAGATTGAATGCGACCACGTATAGGCGCTGAGGAAAGTCATCCCCTTGGCCATGCGCCGTTCGAGCTTCATTTGGAAGGCATGATACGTGCTGTTGCCGACACTCTTGTCCGAGCGCACATTGCGCTGGAACGCCTGATTCGGTCTCCTCGCATTGATCGTTGCCTGCCCAGGTACCCGCGGATCGATCAGCGCGATCGGGCGGTTCAAATCTTCAAACGTCACAATCAACTTTGTACCCTTCGAGCCCACGTAGCCCATATCCACCACAATGTTGCCCGGCAGTTTTTTCTGCAGGTTGAAGTTCCACTGCTGAATGTAGCTGTCGCGCATATCAGGGTCGTTGGACACGGCAAAATTCAGAGCGCCCGAAGTCTGCGCCCCGGCGAAGGGATTGTTGAAGAACAGATTCGGCACTCCCGACGGACTGCCAACAATGTTGGCACCGGCAGTCGCTTGGGCTCCTTCAGCCATGGCGAAAATTGCGTTCGAGATCTGAGGCGTAAAGTAGACCCCGTAGCCTGCCCGGATGACCGCGTCATTCAAGAACGCGGGCCGATAGGCGAAACCGAACCGCGGCCCCCAGTTGTTGCGGTCGGGACGAATCATCGACCGCCCGTACGGCGAGGTCTTCGTGTCAAACAAATTGCCAACGACGTAGCCGTTCTGAGTAATATTCACAATGCGATCGTCAGCCTGCTGGTAAGGCCCAAAGTAGTCGCAGCGCATGCCAAAGTTCATCGTCAGCCGGCTCGTCGGGCGCCAGTCGTCGTTGATGAAATAGCTCTGCCACAGATTCTTGAGGCGCGTCGAAGTCGCCACTGGATTGATCAATGACGTCCGCACATAGCCCAGCATGAAGTCAGCGAAGGCCGAGCCCGTATACACTCCGTCAAAGCTAAACTGCCCACGTGGCTGCCTTGCCTGGTCAAACGTCACATAACGCTGCGCGAAGTCCGCGCCCATCTTGATCAGGTGCTTGCCCTTTTGCCACGACAGCGTATCGGTAAACTGCACGATCGCATTCGATCGGTCGCGAGGTCCGATCTGGCGTTGGAGGTCGAATACAGCATAGCCGCCATCGGCGCCGCTGATGCTGATCTGCGGCGGCCCGAATTCTTTCGGCAGCTTCGAGACCAACGGCAGGCCCATCTTGTTGGCGATATCAAATTCCGGCTTGTTTGAAGTACCAAACGTCTCAAATTCGGCGAACGAAGCGGTGCCGCCCTTGAAGTCGTTGATCAGCGTCGGCGTAAACGAATGCACCCAGTTGCCGCTCAACGTGCGCGCACTCCCAATGTTGTCGCGTTGATCGTTGCCCCAGAAGGGCGCGCCGGCTTCGAATGTGTCGTTGAATACATAGCGCGCGAAGATGGTATCCTTCTGCGAGAAGGTATGGTCTACACGTCCCGTGTAGGTATCCTGCTTCGACAATCCTGTCGGACGCTGGGAGATCCAGTTCTGCGCACCCACCTGCGTGTTTGGCAGGGGCGTGAACGCGATAAAGGCCCGCGCCTGCGGGCTCAGCCGCGATAGCGGAATCTGATTATTCACAATGCCAGCGTTCAGCGGATCTCGTAACGTAAGGGGCTGACGCGAGCTCGCATTGATCAGCCCGCGGAAGTCGCCGTTGCGTTGCGCCTCTGTGGCGACAATTCGCAGCCCCGGATTGGCCGCCGACAACAACCGCCCCGCTTCCCAGTTGAAAAAGAAGAACGTCTTGTCCTTGCCGTTATAAACCTTCGGGATCGACACTGGCCCACCGATGTTTAAACCATACTGATTGCGGTTCAGACGCGGGTTCACTGCCGCCTTGTCTGCAATCGCGTCATAGGTCTGGGTCAGCGCGTCATTGCGATTGAATAGCCACAGAGTGCCGCGATACTGGTTTCCCCCGCGCCTCGTGATGAGGTTCACCTGCCCGCCCGGTGCGCCACCGCTCTCGGCGCCATAGCTCGATGTCTCCACCTTAAACTCGCTCAGGCTATCAATGCTCGGCGAGAAGCTGAACGTCATCGCGTCGTAATCCATGAATTCGATCCCGTCGAGAAAATACCGGTTCGCTGTATCGCGCGCCCCATTGGCGCTCATGCCAGTCTCGCCAAACGACGAGCTCTGCTGGCCGATCGACCCGCGCCCGCGCCGCACCGTGATCGACCCCGGCGTCCCCGCCTGCACCCCGGGAATCAATTGCGCCAACTGCACAAAATTCCGCCCGTTCAGCGGCAATTGAATCACCTTTGCCGCATCGATCACCGTGCCCACCACAGCGTTATCCGTTTGCAACGCGGCGGCCGAAGCATCGACGGTAATCGCCTCGCTTACCTCACCCACCTTCAACTGAAAATCCTGCCGCAAAGTCTGCTGCACCTGAAGTGTCAGCGAGGCAATCTTCGCACCTTGAAATCCTTTGGCTGTTAGCGCAACGCTGTATTCGCCAGCCTGCAAGAACGGAATCGTATAGTTCCCGCTGGCGTCAGATACGGTCTCGCGGGCCGTGTTGGTAGACGTGTTCACCACCTTAATCGTGGCGCCGGGGATTACCGCCCCGGTGCTGTCCGTCACGGCCCCGATCAGGGTCCCGGCGGTCTGCTGTCCAAATGCGGTCGCAAAACAGAGCAACCCTAAAGCAAAAATGCGTAGCAACATGTTGCTACGCACTTTATCAGCCTATTGAGCTAAAACCTAGCTGGCGATATCGACGCCCATCGAGCGGCAGGTGCCCTTCACCTGATTGATCACGCCCTCGAGATCGAAGCTATTCAGATCCGGCATCTTCACCTTGGCGATCTCTTCGATCTGCTTCATGGTGATCTTGCCAACCCTATTCTTGTTTGGTTCCTTCGAGCCGCTGGTCAGGTTCAGAGCCTTCTTGATCAGCACCGGCACCGGAGGAGTCTTGGTGATGAAGGTGAACGAACGATCCGAGAAGATCGTGATCACGACCGGGATAATCAACCCGACCATGTCAGGCCCAGCCGTCTTCGCGTTGAAGGCCTTGCAGAACTCCATGATGTTGACGCCTTGCGGACCAAGCGCCGTGCCGACGGGAGGAGCGGGGGTGGCTTTACCCGCCGGGATTTGCAGTTTTACCGAGCCAGTTACTTTCTTTGCCATGTACTTATACCTTCTCTACTTGTAGGAAATCGAGTTCGACAGGCGTCGAGCGGCCGAAGATCGTCACCATCACGCGCAACGTGTTGCGCTCGTGATTGACTTCGTCCACCTTGCCGGAGAAATTGTTGAACGGCCCGTCGACGATGCGTACCGTTTCGTTCTTCTCGTAATTGACCTTGGGCCGCGGTGCGTCGCCCGTCTTGGTCTGCCGGAAAAGAACCTTGTTTACTTCATCCGCGGTCAACGGCACTGGTGTATTGCCGCCACCCACAAATCCTGTTACCCGCGGCGTGTTCTTCACTTCATGCCACAGTTGATCGTCCATCTCCATCTGGATCATGACGTAACCGGGATAAAGCATCCGCTCGCTGGTCACCTTTTTGCCATTCTTCATTTCGACCACTTGCTCTTTGGGGATCAAGATCTGCCCCAAACGGTGATCGAAGCCAAACGCTTCCGCGCGGCTCTTCAAGCTCTCGGCCACCTTATTCTCAAAGCCCGAATAAGTGTGGATGATGAACCAGTTCATGTTTGCCGTCGCCGGGTCAACAGCAGGAATTTCTTCCATTGCCTCGGCAACTTCCGGTTCAGTCACCACTTCGTTGTTTTCGTCAAGTTCGGCCATAAGTTCCTCGGACAACTACTTCGTGGAGATCTCGAAAATCTTGGTTACCCCGCGCGCAAACAACTGGTCCACCACGGCGAAGTATGCGGCAAACAAGAACACGCTCGCCACCACAACAGTGGTCGTTGCGATCACTTGCTTGCGGCTCGGCCAGGTTACCAGTCGCATCTCCTTTTGGAGATCTTCAAAATAGTCCTTCGTGTTTTGGACCCACGAGGAGGCCTTCGACATTGCGTTCTCTTGCGCGTTCTCTTGCGTAGCCATGTAAAGCTTTCTCCGGGCTTGAGCCTCGATCGAGGCTGGCGGGGAATTGTGAGGAAGATTTGGCAGGGGCAGAGGGATTCGAACCCCCAAAGGCGGTTTTGGAGACCGCAGGTTTACCGTTAGCCTATGCCCCTTCGGAATCTAATTCTAGTATAAATTAAACGGGGGCTCAAACCCAATGCGGGTCGAGCCCCCACACCAAAGCAACGAAACCAGTACTACTCCATGATTTCCGACACCGTGCCGGCGCCGACCGTGCGGCCACCTTCACGGATCGCGAAGCGCAGACCCTTGTCCATGGCGACCGGCGTGATCAGCTCGATTTCCATCTGGACGTTG
>Ga0194133_10003209_pt1 | contig 23607 bp, 23 predicted proteins | sample TA2KigOf40mmetaG_FD_155448 | JGI IMG/M metagenome (GOLD analysis project Ga0194133, IMG submission 155448) | Freshwater microbial communities from Lake Tanganyika, Tanzania - TA2015055 Kigoma Offshore 40m | ecosystem: Environmental > Aquatic > Freshwater > Lake | place: Tanzania: Lake...
AGAATTTCATAGAAATATAGACAATATAATACAAAAATGTTACTGCACCACACTTTTTTGGAGGTAAGTAACAATTAAAATAGAAGTTAAAAACGACAACGTTGAACAAGCTCTAAGAGCTTTAAAAAAAAAGCTACAAAGAGAAGGTGTATTCAGACAGCTTAAGATTAGAAGTCACTACGAAAAACCATCTGAAAAAAAGAAGAGAGAAAAAGAAGAAAATACAAAAAGAGTAAAGAAATTTAGAAAACTTAAGGCTAGACTTTAGAGATTTTTAATAATCTCTTCCACCATTTTTTTGGCATCAGAAAAAAGCATCAAAGTATTATCCTTATAAAATAATTCATTATCAACTCCTGCATAACCAGCTGACATTCCTCTCTTTACAAATAGCACTGTCTTAGATTTTTCAACATCTAAAATTGGCATTCCATATATTGGGCTAGTTTTATCTGTTTTAGCTGCAGGATTTGTCACGTCGTTTGCACCTATTACAAAGGAAACATCAGTATTTGAAAAATCGTTATTTATGTTTTCTAACTCAAAAACTTCGTCGTAAGGAACATTCGCCTCAGCCAGTAATACATTCATATGACCTGGCATTCGTCCTGCAACCGGATGGATTGCATAAGATACTTTAATACCTAACTCTTTAAGTTTATCTGCCATGTCCCTTAAGGCATGCTGCGCCTGCGCAACTGCCATTCCATAACCTGGCACAATGATGACCGATGAGGCATTCTTCATTAAGAAAGCAGCATCATCTGCCCCACCTTGTTTAATTGGTTTTTTTGTCTGATCTTTACTTAACGAAATACTTTCTCCACCAAAGCCTCCTAAAATTACATTAAACAAAGAGCGATTCATTCCCTTGCACATAATGTAAGAAAGTATCGCCCCAGATGATCCAACAAGTGCTCCTGTAATAATGAGTGCAATATTTTCAAGAGTAAAACCAATTCCTGCTGCAGCCCATCCAGAGTAAGAATTTAACATGGAGACAACTACTGGCATATCTGCTCCTCCAATTGGAATAATAATTAAAAAACCTATAAGTGTTGATAAAAAAATTATAGTCCAAAAAAGAATCTCATTTTGATGTATTGTAAAATAAATAATTAAAAAAATTATGAATAAACCTAGTAATAAATTTATTATATGCTGACCTTTAAAAACAATAGGTGAGCCAGACATAAGTCCTTGTAGTTTTAAAAAAGCTATACAAGATCCAGAAAATGTTATAGCTCCAATTGCAACACCTAGAGACATTTCAATCAAACTTAACGTTTTGATATTTCCAATTTCTCCAATTCCAAACGATGATGGACTATTAAATGCAACTACTCCAACAAGAACTGCAGCGAGTCCAACTAAACTATGAAAGCCAGCAACAAGTTGCGGCATAGCTGTCATTGCAATTTTATTAGCAATATAGCCACCAACTAAACCTCCAAGAATAATTGGAATTAAAATGTATAAAATGTTGTCTTTTATTTGATCTAAATTTTTGAATGATAGTAAAGTCACAACTATAGCAAGAAGCATGCCGATAATTCCAAGAATATTTCCTTTTCTTGAAGTCTCTGGAGATGAAAGGCCTCTAAGAGCTATAATAAAAAGAATTCCTGTAAGAAGATAAAGAAACGCAGTAATATTTGCTGAAATCATTTTTTATTTTTTTTTTTATACATACTCAGCATTCGCTGCGTTACCAAAAAACCTCCAAAAATATTTATGGTTGCAAGAAATATTGCAATCATTCCTGGAAGTTTCGATATAAAAGAACTATCTTTACTTGAAAAAATTATTGCAACTAAAGCACCTACTATAATTACTGAAGATATCGCGTTCGTTACAGACATAAGAGGAGTATGAAGTGCAGGTGTTACACTCCAGACCACATAGTAGCCTACAAATATTGAAAGTATAAAGATAGAAAAACGAAATATGGTTGGATCAATATCCATTTAATTTAATACACCCTTTACATAAATACTTTTAATGATTTCGTCATTTTCATCAATTTTTAATGATTTTGCTTGCTTATCATAAATAGAGCTTAAAAAATTATAAATATTTCGAGACAATAAGTATGACGCAGTTTCAGAAATTCTGCTTGGTACATTATTATAACCTAAAATTTTAATTCCAAATTTATCTATAACTTTTCCACTTTCTGAATAAATACAATTTCCACCTTGTTCAACTGCTAGATCACAAATAATTGATCCCTTTTTCATAAGACTTAACATTTCTTCATTAATAATTTTTGGAGCTTTCTTTCCAGGAATTAATGCTGTACAAATAACTATATCCTGTTGAGCTAAAGTTTTTTTTAACAACATTTCTTGCTTCTTTTTATAATCTTCTCCAACTTCCTTTGCATAACCTCCAGAAGTTTCCAAATTTTGTGCTTTATCGACAAATATAAATTTACCTCCTAAACTCTCAACTTGTTCTTTTGAAGCTAATCTTACATCTGTTGCACTTACAACGCCTCCTAATCGTTTCGCAGTTGCTATTGCTTGGAGTCCAGCAACTCCAGCGCCAATAATAAAAAATTTTGCGGGTGTAACAGTGCCTGCTGCAGTCATCATCATTGGAACTGCCTTATTAAATTCATAAACACTATCAATTACGGCTTTGTATCCAGCTAAATTTGCTTGCGAAGATAAAATATCCATAGATTGGGCTCGAGTAATCCTTGGAAGAAGTTCTAAAGAAAATATTTTAATTTTTTTATTTATTAATTTGTTAATGATTTCTTTATTAAGATTAGGAAAAAAATTTCCAATTAAAATAGTATTTTCTTTTAATAAATTTATTTCTTCAAAAGTTGGTAGATTTATTTTTAATAATATATCAGATGAACCTAGAATTTCATTTCTTTTAAGACAATGTGCTCCAATACTTATAAAATCCTCATCCTTAATATTAAGAAAACTCCCAAGATTATTCTCAACATTTACTTTAAATCCAAGTTGTATAAATTTTTTAATTGTATCAGGCGTTAGAAGAACTCTTTTTTCAAAAGAATCTTTCTCTGAAACAGTGCTAATAATCATTAATAAATTTAAAACTAAAGATTAATGAAAATTAACAATACGAGCAGGGCCACAATTATTACAATTGCATAAACTGTAAGCTTTTTAAACACTGTCCACGTTTCTTTTTGAGGCGAGATATCCATGTCAACCTTGCCTTGCCTTAAACTTTGGATTTTTCTTGTTTATAACGTAAATCTTTCCTCTCCGTCTTACCACTTTACAGTTTATGTCCCTTTTTTTAAGAGATTTTAGCGAACTCACTACTTTCATATTTATATAAATTATAAGCCTGGCAACGACCTACTCTTCCGTGTCTTAAGACAAAGTACCATTGGCGCTAAAGGGCTTAACTGCCGAGTTCGGAATGGGATCGGGTGTGACTCCTTTGCAAAAATTACCAGGCAAAAATGGTTTATATTGTAAGTTTTTATATGTAAATATTTTAAATTAATACTCTAACTATATTTTTAAAAATCTATATTTATATTGATAAAATTGAATAAATCGCGGGGTGGAGCAGTCTGGTAGCTCGTCAGGCTCATAACCTGAAGGTCCTTGGTTCAAATCCAAGCCCCGCAACCAATTAACTTTTTCAAAAAAATTTAGATTTTTTTAATTAGTTTAAAAGAGAATATTCCCTATTATTAATATAATATTTTTTTATATATTCTTTTAAACAAGTTTTCCAATTTCTCATTATATTAAGTTTTTTAGTATTCAATTTTTTGTTTATTAATCTCTCAGAATTAGGACGTTTTGCAAAATAAATTTTTTTCCAGTAAGTAGAACTGACTTTATTAATTTTGATTTTATGGTGTAAATTTAAATTTTTACATATTTCTCTTGCAACATTAAATCTAGATGTAGCCCCAGAGCAAACCATATTAAATAAACCCCATTGTTTTTTTTCTATTAACAATTTTAAATTCTTTGCAAAATCATGAGTATACGTTGGAGTGCCAAGTCGATCATTAACTACATATAGTTCTTTACAGCCATTTTTTATTTGAGAAATAATTTTTTGGACAAATTTTTTATCCTTTTTTGGACCCCCACCCATCATCCAGCCTGCTCTACAAATTAAATACTTGAAAGAATTTTTTTGGATATAAATCTCTCCTAAATATTTGGTTTTAGCATATTGACCTAAAGGCTTTGGTTTATCCCAATCATCATAACTATGCTTTTTTCCATCAAATATTCCTGCTGTACTTATATAGATAAGTGGAACATTTAATTTATTTGAGATTTTGACAGCATTTATTACTGAATGAGTATTTGTTTTGTAAGCTTTTTTTTTATTTTTTTCACAAAATTCTAAATCAGTAAAAGCTCCCAGATGAAATAAATAATCTGGTTTAAACCTTTTTACATCAACAAGGTAGTCTTCATATTTTCTGAAATCCAAATACGACAGCCATTTCTCGTTTATATCAATATCTGTACATTTTAATTTATATCTTTTTGAAAAAGTTTTATAAAATGCCTCTCCAAGCATTCCTCCGCAACCAGCTATGTAAACTTTTTTTTTTAGCATTAAATTTTATTTACTACTAGCTACTTTTTAAATAATAAATAAATAACTTTATTTTTTCTTTAAAAGAATAATAATAATTTTTTACTAGATTATTTAAGCTTAAATTAAAAGTATCTCTAATTTTTTTCAAAATGATCAAATTATCATTTATTTTAGCAAGAGAAAAAACAAAATTTTCTGTCATGGAAGTTTGACTAATTCTTATTTTAACTAAAAAATTTTTTATAAATTTAAACCCATATTTTTTTAAAATTTTTACGGTAAGATCATAATCTTGAGCATATATCAATTTATTTGAATACCACCCAACAGACTTAGCATACTTTGTTTTATACATTATAGTTGAATGTCCGAAAATATTTTTAAATGATAAATAATTTACAAAATTTTTCATATCGTAATATTTATTTTCCAAAGATATTATTTTTTTATTTTCATCAATAAGCTTATATCCAGTAGCAACTAACCCGATTTTTTTGTCTTTTAAAAATAATTTTAATTGACTTTTAATTTTATTTTTATTCCAAATATCATCTTGATCTAAAATACTAACGTAATCACCTTTTATTTTTGATTGAGCCATTAACCTACTTTTTCCAAGACCAATATTTTTATTATTTATATAAAGCCTTATTTTTTTATTTTTAAATTTTTTAATTAGGTTAATAGTATTATCATTTGATGCATCATCAATTATTAAGACTTCAAAGTTTTTATATGTTTGTGCTAAAGCAGATTTTATTGCTTCTTGTATTGTTTTTTCGCCATTGTATGAATTTATTAATATTGTAATTAAATTCTTCTTTTTCATATCAAATATTAATAAATTTAAAATTAATTAGGTAAAAAAAGTTTAACCTAAATAATTTCTTAATAAAACAAATTAAAAAACAATTTAATATAATTTAGTTATAAAAGAAAAATCTTAAAAATATTTAGATAATTTATAAAATTAATGATGATTTATTTTTTTAATAAATGAAAATAAAAGATTATATATAAAAATATTTGTAAGATAAAAAAAACTTTTAAAAAACCAGGATTTTTAAAAAAAAATAAAACCACAATTATTGAAGAAAGGTAAAAAAAATTAATTAATAAAGTAGTCTTAATATGAGACTTAAAACGTGCATAAACTAACATATGAAGATGTCTTTTATCTGGGTAAAATGGATTTTTTTTTTCATAAAAAGTTTTTCTAAAAAAAGAAAAAAAAGTTTCAAAAAAAATATAATTAAGTAAACAGGCAAAAAAGAACGGATAGACTTTATGATATTGAGTTTTTTGACTAGTTAAAATAACCAATATTGCTAAAACTAAGCCTATTAAATATGCTCCACTATTTCCTAAAAAAATTTTTGGATTTGGAAAATTTAAGAATAAAAACATTATAAAGCAGATCAAAAATAGGATAGAAATAAATAGTAGTTCAAAATTTCCATAATAGTAGTTAATAAAAGCTAATATTAAGATTATAATTGATGAATGAATACCTAAAAGCCCATTAAAACCATCAATAAAATTGGATCCATTTATTATAAAAAGGATGCAAAACGAAGAAAATAAATAAGCTAAAACTTGAGAGTTATTTAAAATTTTATCAAAGTTATAAAACTGAACTGAATAGATGTTTAAGTTAAATAATTTTACACAAAAAAATATAATTATAAATAAAATTAATAATCTTATAAATGGATTAATATTTATTTTTATATCCTCTAAAATTGAAAAAAAAAAAACTGGTATAGAAATATAAAATATATTCTTTAGGAAAATAAGGTCTTGAAAAAACATACATGCTAACATCATAAAAAAAAATATGAAAATTCCTCCAATTTTTGGAATTGGTTTTTTGTGAAATGATTGAACTTTAGTATATTCGCGATCTAAAAAATTTTTTAGAAATTTTTTTTTATAGTTTTTAATTAAAAGAATTATTAATGTGCTAGAAAATAATATTATTAAAAATATAAATAAATATTCATTTAAACTTAACATATATTTACTCTTTCAAACAAATTTTTTTATAAAAAACTAAATATCTTAAATACAATTAAAACAGAGTGTACTTTTTTATTTTGGATTTTAAATCTTTTAATTAAAAATATTTTTTAACTTATAAAAAAAAAAAAAATTAAAATCTATTATTATATTGTTTCTTTTAAACTTTAAAAAAACAATAATCTTATAAATATCATATCTTATTAACACATATTATTTACTACCTAATAGTATTGTAAATATATTTTTTTATAATTTACATTTGTTCAATATTTTTATTTTTTAAATAAAAATAATTAAAAGTTTAGAGCAGATATCCCAGATTATTCTTTTTATTGGAACAATTACATTTTCATCTTTAATAAATGTCTTAAGTATCTTTAACTATATCGAAACAATAAAAGACAATTTAGTGTATAGTTAATGATGTAGCAATTATAAGATCTTTTTGTTTATTAACTTACGAAAAATATTTTGCAATATAATCTTGTAAAACTAAAAAGCCTTTTTATAAACGTATGTATTTTGCTCAATATTTATATCATTCAATATCATTTTAATTCACATATTAGCTCGATCTTTTGGAAGTAGAAAAAATTTTACCAAATAAATATTCTATAATTTTTGGTAGCAGATCAATTGTAAGAATATATTTGCTAAATTTTTTTTTGGTTTTATTTATGTATCTAAAATATTATAAAAAAATTAATAAATATTTTTTAATAAAAATTTTGACAATTGTTTTATGTTAGCCCCTCTTTTATAACCAAAAATATTATTCTTACGCTTAGAAATTAAATTCTTTGAATTTTTATTTAAACATTTTTTTACGTTGTCATGAATTTTTTTTTCATCAAAACTTAAATCTAGATTAATAAATTGTCGTCTTATTTTAATATCTAAAGAATTTAAATCTTTTAAAGATTGTACAAAGGTAGAATTTTCTAAAAAATTTAAGAGCACTATAGGCTTCTTAAGATATATACTGCTAAAAATTGAGCCACCATAATCACAAAAAATTACATGAGATGATTTTATTAATTGGCCGGTCTTCTGATTTAAATTGTCATCAATAATAAAATTATGAGAAATTAGTTTTTTTTTTAAAAGTGAATTTTCTAAAATATCTTTTGGATGGATCCTAATAATTAAATTGTAAAAATTATTTAAAAACTCTAATTTTGGAAACCAGAGTTCAATATTTTTCCTTTTTTCTCCGAAAGTATCAATAAAAGTTGGTAACCAATAGATTATTTTTTTTTTCTTATCAAATCCTTGATCTTTAAAATTTAAATTAAAATTAAATTTTTTTTTACCTATATAAAAATATCTCAAATAAACTATTTTTTTAGTTCTAACTTCTGATATTCTTTTTTGTAGTTGCTTTTGCTCAAATACAGTTAAATATAAAAAAAAATCAAAAATCTTTTTATGAATATCTAAGGGATAAATTTTAAGTTTAACATCAGCTCCGTCTGGAAATTTTACAATTTTATTTCCCAAATCTTTTTCAGGATACCAAGGCAAACCTAAAGTACAGTTCATACCACCAGCCGAATAAGGTTTATTAAAAACTTTAATAAAAATTTTTCTTAAAATTGTGCATTCGATAAAATTACCAACTGTAATTGCATAAAAAAACCTTAAAAGTGAGTAAATACTTATTTTGTTATAATTAACTTCACCAGTACTCAGAATTAAAGAATATTTTCTTTTTTTATAGATATTCGATAATAAAAATCTGTTTTTAAAATTTTTAGTAAATCCAATAATTTTTTTTTTTTCAATATCAGAAATAGATAAATCATTAATTATTAAATTAAATTTTTTGTATGGTAACTGTCTTAATAAGTTCATATACATATCTAATTCTCTTGCTGAGCATATAATTATGCCAATCTTATTAATAACTTTAATTGCCATTTTTCTATAAAAAATTATTTATATCATTAATATTTTTTTTACTAATTTTTTTTAAGAAAAAATTTTTACTTACATTCTTTTTTTTTAAAAAATTAATAGGGTTGTTTAAATAACTAAAGTTATAATTTAAAAAAAAACTAGACCAAAATTCCCTAAAGACTATATATTCTTCTTCAAATATAATTTTATTTTTTCTAGATAATGCTGGTAAAATTAATGTTGATAATAAAAAATAGCAAATATCTAAACCCCAAATTTCCTTTTTTTTAAAATTCTCCCAATCTATAAATCTTAAATTATTTTCGTTATTAAAAATAATATTTGAAAATGTTAAATCACCATGATATGGGACTTTCATAGTTGTGTTCCTTGGCCAAATTTTTTTATAATGTTGTAGAACTAAAGCAATTTCTTTTTTATTTTTAGTAATACTTTTCCAAAATTTTACTTGATAGCCCTTAAATAAAGGTAAATGTAAAAAAAAAATTTTTTTTTTTTTAAAAAAACTTATTTTTTTTTTTAAATTAAGTCTTTTAAAGTACCATAAATAACCTTTAATTTCACTTTTAAATTTATAATTTTTAAAATAAAATTTTTTTACTAATAATTCTTTTGAATCTAAGATTACTGCTGTTTTTTTATATAAATTAATTTCTAGCATCATTTTTTTCTAGAGTTATTATTATGTATTTTAATTTATTAAAATTTTTTAAAAAAACTAATGTAGCTATCCAATTTATAATCTTATAAAAAAATGAGTATTTATTACTTTCTGACCACATAGGTATTAAATATTTTCCATGAAAATGTTTTTTATTTTCATAAATTAAAAAAAAATTTTTTTTAAATTTAATTTTATTTTTTAATAAAAAAAAAATAACTTTAAAAAAAAATTTATTTTTAAATGAAACTACTAAAAAATTATACTTACTTAATTTTAAACTAAAATTTTTTTTTGAATTTACAAAAAATATTTTTTTATTATTGTTAATAATATTAAATATCTTAAAAAAAAAATTTTTAAAACTTTTCATTTTATAAGTCTCTACTATTACTTTTAGTGATTTTTTTTCAAAACATTGATTATTTATGCGATTATTAAATATATAGTTAAAAATTGAAATACTAAAAACAATATTTTAAAGATTTGATATTTTATGATTAAAAAAATTTATTGTTAAGATGAGGGTAAACAAAAAATATGGAATAGTTTTTTGGATAACTGGCATTTCAGGTTCCGGAAAATCGGCTTTAAGTAGAAAGATCTATCCTTTTATTAAAAAAAAATTTGGTACAACTATAATATTAAGTGGTGATAATTTAAGAAAAATTTTTAAACTTAATAAATATGATAAAAATTATCGTATTCAATTAGGAAAAAAATACACTAAATTTTTAAAACTTATTATAAGAAATAAGATAAATGTATTGTTTTCTGTAGTAGGTCTTTTTCATGAATTACATGAGTATAATAGAGCGCAGTTAAAAAACTATATTGAAATATTTATTGATTCAAAATTTAAAACAACAGAACTAAGAAAACAAAAATTTTTTTACAAAAAAAAAATTAATAATGTTTGGGGAAGAGATATTGAACCTGAATATCCAAAAAAACCTCACGTCGTTATAAAGAATAATTTTAAAAAAACTAAAATTTCTTTATCAGTAGAATTAATAAAAAAAATTAATAATTTAAGTTTTAAATTTTTTTAAATAAAAACTATAAATTTCTTCCTTTGATATTTTGATTGGAGAATTCTTTAATCTATCAAAATTAAAACAATCATTTGAATTAATTGGATATTTAATTATCTTTAACTTTTTATCCAAATATTTTTTAATTCCACTTTCAAGAAAAAATTTTTGAAATAAATTATTAAAACTTAAAATATTATTTTTTTTAATTGACTTGAATAATAAATTAAATCTTTTGTTTAAATAAATATTTTTTTTTGGACTAACAGAAAAATAATAAAAATTTATTATTTCAACAAAAAATATTGAAACAGCAATACCATGGGGAATTTTGTATTTACTAGTAAATAAATATGATAATGCATGTGGAGCATTCGTTTTTGCAATATTAATTGCTTTACCTGAAAGATTTGCGGCATTGAGCATTTTACCTGCGCTAACAAAATTCGGGTTGTTAACAAATACTAAAAAATTTTTTATTGAACACTCCAAAGATTTAGAAGAATATTCTAAACTAAGAATATTTGCTTTTTTAGAAAAAATTGACTCACAAGCTTGAGCGATTGCATCGAAACCCGAAGAAGCTCTAACAATCTTTGAGGAGTTTATAACTAATTTGGGAATTAAAGAATGAAAATCTGGCTTAAGCAAACTATGTTCTACTGAATACTTTATTTGATCAATATATAAAACTGAAAATTTAGTTTCTTCAGCTCCTGAGCCAGCTGTTGTTGGGATTGCAAGTATCTTTGTTTTTTTTGAGTTTATTTTTAATGAATTTTCCTTAATTTTTTTTTTTAAATCTTTAATGTTATATAGCGCGTTTGCCAATTTGGCATAATCAAGCGCACAGCCACCACCTAAGGCTATGATTAAATCTGGATTGGCTAAATTAACTTTTTCTATTAAAAAATTTAACTCCCCAATCTCCGGAATTTTATTTTTTTTATATAAAATAGTCATAATAAATTTAAAATCTTTGTAAATTTTTAATTTTTTAAATCCTGAAAAATTAAAAGATTTTTTTCCAGTAATTATTAAGATGTTTTGAATTTTATTATTTTTTATAAAAGAATTTAATTTATTTTCTGGAATATAACTCATTGTCTATTTTTTTTTCTACTTAATAAAATCTTCCTTTACTTTTAAAAGATTTTTTGGTCTAGAAAGATTTTTCATAGATTGCGATCTAATATAAACTTCAAAAAAACTTGGTCCCTTAGATTTTAAAAAAAAATTCAAGTTTTTATTAAAAGATCGGCTATTTTTTGCTAAGTAATAATTTTTATAACCAAAACCCATCAAAATATTTCTAAAATTAACTTTGTGGGTGTCAATTTTTTGATCTCCAACAGATTCGTGGGACCCATTGTTTAATAAAATATGCTTAAAATTTGATTTAGATTTAAATCCTGAAGAAATCAATGATCCCATATGCATTATTAATGATCCATCGCCATCTATGCAAATAACCTGATTTTTAGAGCTTAAAGAATAACCAAGTGACACCATAGATGAGTGACCCATGCCTCCCACCATATAAAAATCTTTTCCATTTTTATAATTTTTATTTTTTCTGATCTGAAACAACTCTCTAGAAGTATATCCTGTTGATGAGATTATTCTTGTATTTTTTTGAATAGTATTGAGTAATTTATTTATTACCACCTCTCTTGTTAAATATTTTTCTGATTTAAAATTTTTTTTAACAACTTTTTTTAAGTTTAAAATATTATTTTTAATAAGCAAAGCGACTGGTCTCTTTTTGTATTTTGAATAACTAATTAAATCTCTAATTTTATAAAAATCTTTTAAATTATTAATTACAGAAAATTTAATATTTAATAATTTTAAAATTGACGGAGTTATCTTTCCCTTTAATTGATGCTGAGGTTCATCATAATCTTTTGGATTGCCTCTCCATCCAATCATTAATACTAGAGGTATCGAGTATACCCCAGGATGACAAATGGAAATTAAGGGATTTACCGCATTTCCTAATCCAGAATTTTGCATATACACTAGAGATAGTTTTTTTGTTGCCATGTAATTACCTGCTGCTAAAGCAACTGCACTACCTTCATTGGCTGCTACTATATGTTTTAATTTTTTTTTGTTAAAATCTAAAACATAAATAAAATTTTTTAAAACACTATCTGGAACACCAGTAAAAAAATTAATTTTATTTTTTTTTAAAAAAAGAAATAGCTGGTTTGCATTAATCATTGTTTAATTAATGATATTATTTCATCAATTGGGGTGATGTTTTTTTCAATTTCAAAGGTTCTTTGATTAATCAATATTCTTTTTGCTGAATCATACATTGCTTTATATGATGCTCTTAATAAATGGTTTGCATAAATTACAATCTTAAAATCATGTCTTATTAGTTCCTTTTCATAAGTACTAGAGTATGTAGAGGGAATAGCAACTAGAGGTTTATAAAATTTACTTTTTTTAAATATTTTAGCAAATTGAAATATTTGTTTAGGAGTTTTTTCTTTGCTATGAATTAGAATAGCATCTGCACCAGCTGCTGAATACTTATTAGCTCTATATAATGCGTCTTTTATGGATTTTCCTAAAATTAAACTTTCAATTCTAGCAATAATCATAAAATTTTTTGATATTCTGGAATTAATTGCTAATTTAATCTTCTTACAAAACTCTGTTACTTTATCTTGAAAAGATTTCGACTGATCCTGAAAAAGCGAATTAATTTTTAATCCTTTTTTATCTTCTAATACCAATGCTGATACGCCAATTTTTTCTAAATTTTTAACAAGATAGGCCAAATGTTCTAATCTTCCACCATTATCTCCATCAAAAATTATAGGCTTCAAGGAAGTATCTATTGTATCATTTAAGTAATTAATTCTTTGAGAATAATCCACTGATTGATTGTCTGGCTTTCCTTTAAGAGTAGAGTCAGCCAAACTTGATGACCATATACCATCAAACTGTAATAACTTTCCGTTTTTATTAACATTAGCATTCTCAATAATCATTGATGACAAGGCACTATGTGACTCCAAGATTCTTATAATTTTTTTTACCTTTAATAATCTTTTTAATTTCATTTTTCTTTGATCTGGGGTTATACCAATTTCCAAAATTTTTTTTTTATAGTTTTTTGATATATTTTTAAAATATCTTGGTTCTATTAACTTTCCTTTCCATTTTTTTAATTGTCTTATAACTTCTAATCTTATTTTTGCTTGAACACCTTCTTTCCAGTCGTCACCGTGAACAAAAAAATCAGGCCTAATTATATTCAATATCTTCTTATAATCCCAACTATCTTGAGGAATAACCTCGTCAACTAATTTTAAGTTAGAGACTATTTTAAATCTTTGATCGTAATCAAAAAATGGTAAATTCTTATATTGAATAATAGCCGCATCAGTTAATAGCCCTACAATTACTTTTCCGTAGCCTGAGGCGATTTTTAATATATTTAAATGCCCTTCATGCAAAATATCAGCAGCCAAAGGCACATAAACTTTTTTTTTCATATCTAAAATGAATTTTATCTTAACAATCTTTTAATTTTTGAAGAAGAAATGTTTGTTGTATAAGGAATATCAATAACTTTACCACCCCAATTTTTCATAATCTTCTTTAGTTTTTTTCTTTGATCTGACTGCACATTTTTTTTCCAATCGCTACCATGCACAAAGAAATCAAATTTAAATCTCTTGGCAAAATTTACATATTTTAACCCAGGCAAAGGTAATATATGATTAACTAAGTTAATGTGTTTTAAAATTTTCAATCTATTTTTAAAAGAAATTATAGGTTTTTCTCCTTTGTAAGACCTTATTCCGTTATCTGTCATTAATCCAACTATAACGTTGCCATATTTCTTTGCCTTTATTAGAATATTAATATGTCCGTGATGAAGAAAATCAACTGCCATTGGAACGAATACATAGGGTCTAGAAAGTTTAAAAAATTTCTTATAAATCATAATTTTTCATATAAATATATTCAATAATTCAACAATTAAAGGATAATCCTTAATGAGCCGTTTGTTTGCACTTAAATTTCGAAAAATACTAAATGATTTAAAAAGACGTCCACAAGATGCAGCTAAAGAGCTTAATATATCAATTGAAGAAATTAACAAAATATTAAATGGGGAACTGGATCCAGATTTTAAACTGCTAAAAAAAACCACTGAAATTTGGCCTATAAATCTTTGTGACTTTTTTGGAATCGAAGATGATACAAAAAATAATTATAAGATCTTAACTAAGGCTGCATCAGATAAAACCATGAGAATCATGCATAGAAAAAATAAACCGTATTATAAATACAAAGATACTGTAATGAGTAAAATTTCTCCTTTCAGACCAGAGTGGATAGAAGAGTTAGTTGTGGTAAATGACAATAATCCAAATAACCAAGATGTTATATTTAATAATGGTCATTTTTTACATCAGTTCACATATTTTATTGGACCTGTAAATTTTTATTATATCGATGAAAATGGAGAAAAAAAAATAGAAGAAATGGATACTGGTGACTCTATGTATATTTCCCCATACACACCTCACAGTTTTACAACAAGAAAAAATAATGAAAATAAATTAGGACTAATTTTGGCCCTTACCTATACAGACAAAATAGATAACGAGGTCTTAAATGAACTATCAGTTATCGGATTTGAATTAGCTAAAAAATATTTAATTAATTTTAATAATGAAATTGAAGGATTTAAAAAAAATCTACAATATTATTTAAATTTGTCTTCACTAACCGAAGAAAATTTTGAAAAAATAAACAACATTAGTTTAAAAAAATTTTATAATACAAACTCAATGCCTTCCTTAGAAGAGCTTGAAAAAATAGCAACTGCACTTAACATTAACCTTAAAGATCTTATTCCTAATAAAAAGTCTACTAAAGTTAAGATTAGAAAATATGAAAAAAATTTAAAATGGAATTATCCTTCAGACACAAACTGTGTATACAAATTTGTAGAACTTACAAGTGTAAATCATCTTCCTTGTTCTAAAGCATTAGAATTAAGAATAACAATTGAAGGAAGTCATGAAAATTTTCTTGAGGTCCCGGCTCATCAATACTTATATAATATTGGTGAAACTGATTGCATTATTGATACAGGAAAAATTAAACAAAAATTTTCTCCTGGAGATTCAATCTATTTAAAGCCAAACGTAAGACATAAATTTTTAGGAAAATGTAAGATTTTAATATTAAGAATAGGAGGAAAAATTTATGGCGAAAATCTTTTTCACATATCTTGTTTGACAGAAAAAAATTTTGAAAGACTAATAAACGATAACAAACCCTGGTTTAATTAAACTATTATTTATAATAATAAATTTGTTCAATAATGTTGTTTGAATATTAAATACTATTTTAAAATTTTTTAGCGAATTAATGAAGTTAATTTATAAAATTGATTTAAATTTTTATTTTTCAAAATGATAATAAATTTTAATTTCAAGCAGAATAATAACGTTCTTAATATTTTATTTCTATTAATACCTGTATTATTTTTATTACCTGTAAATTTTTCAAATATATTTTGTATAATATATTTACTAACAGCGTTCTTTTTTTTAAAAAAAAATAAATTAAATGTTAAAACTGACATTATAGATATAATTTTATTTTTTTTTTTCTGTATAATTATAACTTCATCCTTAATAGAAATGATTTCCTATAATGTTGTTATAACAGGAAATTTATTATTAAATATTGTTGAAAAAGTAAGTGTTATTAGATTTTTTTTTGTATATTGGCTAACCAAAAATATTTTGCAATATAATTTAATAAGGATTGAGAGTTTTTTTAAAGTTTCTTTATTTTGTATAGCTTTTATATCAATAAACATAATTTTAATGCATTTGATTGGTAAAGATATTTTTGGAAATAAAGAAATTTCGGGAAGATTTTCAACTATATTTGGGGAAAGAGCAATTGCAGGAACATATTTATTAAATTTTTTTTTTTTTGCTTTTATTTATGTTTATTCCTTAAATAAAAAAAATTTAATAGTTTTTTTTTTTATTCTTTTATTTATGTTTATTCCTTAAATAAAAAAAATTTAATAGTTTTTTTTTTCATTCTTATAACTGGTCTTGGAATATTATTGTCTTTAGATAGAATGCCTTTTATTCTGTTTGTAATTTTTTTCTTTTTTATTTGTTTATTAAACCTAAAAAAAGATTATAAATTGTTTATAATTTTTCTTATAGTTATTGCAATTTTTTTATTTTTAATTCAAAAATATGAAAAACTTTCTTCTCGCTATTCAAGATTAATTTATTCCGAGGTAGTAGAGCTAAAAGATATAGTTCATAAAAAAGAGGCAGATACTACTCGTTTTTTTTCATATTCAAGAATTTTTAGGGATAGTATAAATACGATTTTTTATGAAAAAAAACTAATTGGATCGGGTAAATCATCCTTAAATTCTAGATGTAGGGATTATCGATTACAAACTGATGAAAAATCTATAGTATATGGATATGCTTATGCGTGCCCCAGACATTCGCACCATTTGTATCTAGAAATTTTACTTGCAGGAGGGGTTATTGGTTTTATTACATTCCTTATTGCAATTATAATAAAGTTTTTTGTTCTAATAAAAAATATACTGCTCAAGAAAAATTCTGATTATATTATAAACTCTATTCTCTTGACTGCATTTCTTGTAGAGATATTCCCTTTTAGAACCTACGGAAATATTTTTAATTCATACAATGGTTTATTTTTTTTTTTTAAAATATCAATTATTTATTCTATTATAAAATATAATATTCTCAAATTGGATAGAAAAAAAATTACTTTTTAAATTGTATTGAAAAAATTTTTGAATTCATCTTTTATTAAAATCGTATTATTACTCTTGATACCGAGATAATTTTTTCTAAATAAATTTAGAATTACTTGGTTACTTTCTGAATAAAACCAATTTGATGGATTATCCCATACGCTGTTAATATGTTTAGAAAGTTTAAATGCATTATTAAATAATATCTTTGCTCTTTCAAAAGCCTTAATCATATTCAAATCTTTTTTCAAAAAACTTGAATAAGAGTAACTAAAATAGCAAAGAAATGGCTTATTTACATGTATTAATTCACTAAATGTAGTCTCTGGGTATACTGTAATTATTAATCTACATTTATCAAAAAAATCTTTATTTCTTTCAAGTAAATTTTTTTCATTTGTTGAAAAAAAAATATTTTTCCCAAAAAATTTTTTATAGATAGTATGAGGATTATTCTTCTCATTTAAATAGATTGGATTTTTAAATAGAAAGTTTTTACTTATATCGCTTCTTATTAAAGTTTTTAATTTTTTTAAATTTTCTAAAATTTCAAAACTATCCTCGTAGGAAGTTCCTTTAGTAAAAAAACTGTTTGATATTTCACACTCTTTAAGAATTATTCCTAATTTATTTAACTTAGAATTTACGTCTAATTTTGTATTTCTAGAATATTTATAAAGTAAGGGATTAAAATAAATTTGTTTTTGTTTTTTTTTTTTTGCTTGAAACCAAGTAATTACCTTATCAGTAATATCCTCTTTCATTTTATTTTCTAAAGAGTCTATTCTAAAAGCTCCGCCGTATTCAATAAAATAAAATTTTGTATTTTTTATATTTTTTACTAACCAAAACTTAGCATAGTTATTTATAATATTATGTATATAGGATGAAATAATTTTGTTTACCTTAAAAATATCAACTGTCTTAAAAAAAAAAATTTTAAATGACTCTAAAGCATAAACTGGAAAATCCTGGCTGATTCTATAATATAAAAATTTCTTAAAAGATTTATTTCTTATTTTAATAGTTTTTTTTTCAAGTTCTTTTGCAAATAAAAATCTTTTTTCAAAATCTTTTTTTCCAAAAAAAACTAATAGGTTATTTAAAGTACTGATAAAATAAAAATAGAAAATAATAAAATAATATTTTATTCCGTAAATTTTAGATAAAAAATTTATACTATAACAGGTTCTAAAAAATAAATAGTTTATAGAAACTTTAGGCATTACTTTTAAAATTAGTCTAATAATTTTATAAAAGAATTTTTTAAAAATAAAAACTATTAAAGTATCTGTATCATTAAATTCATCCTCTCTTATTGGAAAATTAAAATTTTTATAATTAGAATTAATTTTGCCATCCAAAAATTTTTTTTTTTTATATAGAACTATGTCTCTTAAAATACTTTTTTTAAGATGATTGCTAAATAAATAATAAACATGATTATTCTTAAATTTGTCATAAAACCTTGTATCTGTTATAAATTTTTCCTTGTTTTCTTTCTCTAGTCTCCAATAATAAAAAACTATAATTAAGTAATGATTTAGCCAACCTTTTAAAATTAAAGTCCATTGTCGAGCAGTTAAAGATGCCTTGTGAACTTTATTTAGTGAAATTTCTAAGTCTTTACTCAAAGTTTTAAAAATTTTTCTTAAAAATACTAGATCGCTTTGAAATGTTTTTATTCTTCTAAACATAAACAAATTTTAAAATATAATAATTTTAAATAAATAAAATAAATTACTTTTTTAATTTGTAAAAAAATAATGAATTAACCAATCTATTATTAGAAATTATAATTTTTTTTTAAATTTTTTTTTAAAAAAAAACATATTTTTTACAAAAAAATAATAAATCATAAAACATTAATACCCGTAACTTTATATAAAAAAACAATAATTTATTATTAATTTTTTTTTAACTCATAAGGTATTCGGTCTAACATTCCTCCTTGTAGCTTATTCATATTTTTCAAATTTTACTAAATTTCATTTTTAAATAAGGTTTAAAATTCTTTATTGTTTTTATTTTATTAGCTTTTAAAAATAATTCTCTATTTTAAAGAATATTAAGAAATATTATCTATATAGTTATTTAAATGATTTAAAGAAAAAATATTTTTTTCAATTAATTTTTTTACTAAAAAGAAATCTAATTTATCATCAATCATGATTCCCTCGAAATTATTTACGACTATAGCTTTGGATTTATAGCTAAGGTAAGTTTTATATTTTTTGAAATAAGATGTTTTTATAATTACAGTTGAGGAGGTTAGTGAAAAATGATCTGGATACTCTTGTCTATTTTTAATAAACAAATCCCAGTCTTTAAATAGTTTATCATTTCTCAACTTTTTAATCAATGATGGATGATGCCGATTTTTTGTAACTGAAAATACTCCATCTATCCTATTATTTTTTAAAATTTGAAAAGCCTTAATAAAACTACTTCTGCTTCTAAAAGGTGTTGTAGGTTCTAAAATACAAATAAAATCAGGAGAATAATATTTTTTTTCAAACCATTTTAATGCGTGCAGTATCGCATCCTCTTGTGGAGATTGATCATTAGATAAATGTTGAGGTCTTTTAAAGGGACATTCTATAAAGGAAAATTTTTTAGAATAATTTATAAGTTTTTCTGAATTTGTTGTTAATAATATGTTATCAAAAAATTTATTTTTTTTTATAAAATCAAAAGTATAAAAAATTAAAGGTTTTTTATTAATTTTTTTTAAATTTTTATTTTTTACGCCCTTAGATCCTTTTCTAGCAGTTATAATAGCTAAAATTTTTTTTTTACCGATAGAAATCATTTTTTTAAAATATTTTTTTTTACATATTTAATTAAATTTCTTTGGTATAAATACAAATTATGGTCAATTTTTTTCAATTTTGTAAATATATGTTTTTCAAAAATATTTAATGCATGGTTAGAAAATAAAGTTTTATCTCCAATTAAGGCATTATCCATTTTATCTAAGGATTTAAAAATCAATAAATTTTTTGAATGATTGAGTATTTTATTATAAAATTGACTCAAGTATATTTGTTTTTTTTCTTTACTTCTATCAATTGTTAATATTTTTATTTTTTCAATCTGTTTATCATTAAGATATTTTTTCAATTTATTAAAAAAATTACACTCTATAATATTGTGTGACAGTGTAAATTTTATATCATCTACAGTTGTATTTTTAACATTTTGAAAATACATGTCTGAAACTCTTATTGGATGAGTCAAATAATTTTTGTATATTTTATCAAAGTTAAGTTTTTGTAATTCTATAAAAAAACATAAAAGTTCTTTTTTTTCAAAATCAAGAAATGAGGTTCTTTTTAAAAAAAAATCAAATAACTTCTTTGGATCTAGTTCTAGAGATTTTTTTTTTTTTTTTTTTTTTTTTTTTTTTTTTTAAAAAAAAAAAAAAAATTTTAACGTCAAATTTAGTTCTTCAAACCACCATCAACCGGTATGCAGCTTCCATTGATACTTCCCGATACATCTGAACATAAAAATGTTATTAAATTTGAAAACTCATCTGCATCTGGTATATAGCCTGTAGGTATTCTTCCTTTAACAGATTTTAAAGTTTCCTCAAATGTTCTGTTATTTCTCGTTGCCTCCAAAGCGATCATTTCTTTGGCTCTGTTAGTTAGCACTCCTCCTGTCAGGATACTATTGAAAGTGATATTATTTTTAGAATATTCTTTAGATGCAGTTTTCATATAACTTAATAACCCAGCTCTAGGTATATTTGACAGTGCCATATTAGCCTCTGGTTCTGTAGCAGTTGTTGATGAAATGTTAATTATTCTGCCAAATTTTTTTTTAATCATATTCTTTAATAAAATTTCAGATATTTTTATCATGTTAGTAAGAAGGTAGTTTATGGACATTTTAAAATCAGTTATTTTACATTTACTTAATGGAATTGATTTGGGTCCTGGTGCATTCAAAATCAAAATATCGATTTTGTCTTTTAAAATCTTTTTTAAAAAAAAATTTACTGATTTATCAGAATAAATATCTAAAATAATAATTTTACATTTATTTTTAAGTTTTTTTTTAGCATTTAATAAATTTTTTTTTGAAGAAGATGAAATTATGACATCACAACCAGAATCCTGCAGGTTTTTTGCTATACCAAAACCAATACCCTTGGATGCAGATAAAACTAATGCAGTTTTATTTTTAAATTTGATGTTCATTACTAAACATATACCTTATCTCGATCAAATTATAGAGTTTTTTTTCTAAATCATAAAAATTTTCAAAGTTTTTATTTTTAATTTGAGAAATAATTAATTCTATATCTAAAAATGTTCTAAGCATAGAGTATTCCATAATTTTTGCCCTATTTAATTCTATATTATTATTTTTTAAAATTTTTATAATTTTTTTCAAAATAACGTTTCTAAATTTTTTTAATGTAATTTTATTTTTATATATAGAATGCCTAGTTAATTTAAATATTAAAAAGGATAGAGCAACACCCAAACTATCATTTCTTACATCCTCGATGTCCAAAAAGGTAATTCCTGAATTATAAACTATTATATTTGCATGATTTAGATCAGCATGAACTACTTGTATATCATTTAAACTTTTTTTAATTTTGATTTTTTTGATTTGATTTAAAATAAATTCTTTATTTTTCAGCAAAAACTCAACAGTTTTTTTTTTTATAATGGATCCAATCAAAGAATTATTTTGCATAATGAAATTTTCGATATTTTTAAAATTATTTTTGATTATTTTTTTTGTAAATTTATTGCTAGTATTAAATTCATGATGTAATGCAATTGCTTTTTTTAAAATTTGATAAAATTCTAAAATTTTTCCAGAGTAAATTTTTCCAGAAAGTCTATCATACAATAGATAAAGATTTTTTTTATAAGTATAAATATATTTATTATTTATTGTTTTAATTAGATTAAAAAAATAATGATTATCAATCAAATTAATTTTTTTTATAGCCCATTTTATTTTGTAAATATCAGCTGATTTAAAGGATCTTAAAATTTTTTTTTTTCCATTAATTTCCTCTATTTCATATAAATTAGATGTGATTGAATTTTTTTTTATAGAATGAATAGTTTTTATTTTATCGCTTGAAATAAAATTATTATAAATTTTTTTTTTTATGAAATTTTCATTTTTTAGGTTTAGTCTAGTTTTTTTAAAATCTTTATTAGTTTCGATTTTAAAAATCATCTATATTTTACAAATTTTTTCAATTTAGGAAATTTATTTAATAGTTTACAAAAGCATTTTTTAATTACAATTGCATCATAAAGAGCATTATGCTTATTTTTAATAGTTTTAATATTAACAAATTTTTCACGATCTATATTTTTTAATCCAGCTAAAAAGAACATTGTATTCAAATCTAAATGATTACTATGCGATAAATAATGAGGTAAATCATAAAGCCAGTGAAAATTATTTTTTTTATTTTTTTTTAAAAACTTATATAAATCAAAAAAAAGGCTTAAATCCAAAGTCTTTCCAGCGGTGACTATAATAATTTTTCTACCTCCTGAATAATTTTCTAAAAAATTATGAATATGAAAAATAGATTTTTTTTTTGAAAAAGCAGGCCTTTCTGTTAATTTTGGCAGAACATTATTCTTTAACCAACGTGTAACTTGTTTCTTTTTAAAGTCGTTAAAATTTATTTCCAGAGTTTGGTTTTCCATAGTAACCATGCCTAACGATACTAAAGATGTTTGACCATGTTCCCCAGTGAATTCTGTATCTAAAAAAATAAATTTCATTTTTTTTCGTATATTAATAATTTAATATTTTATTATTAATATTTTTTCTTTATTAAATTTTTTTTTAAAAATAATACGTATCTTTCACAAAAAAATAATAAATCGTGAAGCTGAAATACCCATACCTTTATGTAAAAAAGCAATAATTTATTATTAATTTTTTTTAGATTATTTTTTTTTTTTAAATAATCATATAATAAATTTTTATATTTTTTTAAAAAAATTTTTCTATTTTTTATGATTTCTCTTCTATTAATATTTATTAATGGTATCTCTCTATTTAGTTGTTTTTCATATATTTGAATTGGATCTAAAATATTATCAAAACACCATGGACCTATAGCAAGGGATGTTTTTTTATCATAATTATTATCGACCAAATCAATGTAAACTCTTTTTGTAATCATTAATTATTAAATTAAAACATTTGGCTCTATTGGTCTTATCTTAGGTATTTTTCTTTTTCTTTTTTCTCAAGAAACACATGTCCATAAGTAGAATATCCTCCCCAAATATTTTTCTTACACCACTTATTATTTTCTATCCACCAAACCTTGTTTGATCTAAATTTATCTGCAGTTCTCCAAAAATACTCCTCATCCCTGCCAACATATTTAAGCCAATAATAAAGGTCATTTGAAACTACATGATCATATTTTTTTACTAATTCTATAGCCTGATCTCTGTTTAGATAACCTGTTCTGATGTCTTTTGAAGCATGATCAGAACATCTTCCGTAGCCAAACTTAATAAATTTTAACAAATCATGTATTCCGGACTCATACCTGTCATCTAAATTTGATATTCTTCTGTAAGTTC
>Ga0194133_10003210_pt1 | contig 23606 bp, 17 predicted proteins | sample TA2KigOf40mmetaG_FD_155448 | JGI IMG/M metagenome (GOLD analysis project Ga0194133, IMG submission 155448) | Freshwater microbial communities from Lake Tanganyika, Tanzania - TA2015055 Kigoma Offshore 40m | ecosystem: Environmental > Aquatic > Freshwater > Lake | place: Tanzania: Lake...
ACGATGGCTTTGCCGCGTGAAACCAGCGCCCCCGCCGCACGGATGCGGCGGTCCCTCCAGCCGGCAAAGGCCAGGATGGCTTTGCCGCGTGAAACCAGCGCCCCCGCCGCACGGATGCGGCGGTCCCTCCAGCCGGCAAAGGCCAGGATGGCTTTGCCGCGTGAAACCAGCGCCCCCGCCGCACGGATGCGGCGGTCCCCCCAGCCGGCAAAGGCCAGGATGGCTTTGCCGGCGTGAAATTACCGCCCCGCCTCGAGCCTGTTTTGGATTCTGTCGAGGTTGAACGACCCCGGCGATTGGCTCGGCGGGTAGTCCTTCATCGTCATCAGGAACCGTCCGGCGATCTGCTGCAGCGGGACCACGACGAAGGCGTGGTCGATCATCCAGTCGTTGTAGACAGTGGCGCTGTGCTGCGCCTTCTCGAACGGGTCGCGGCGAAGGTTGAACAGCAGCGGGACGCGCAGTTCGGTGAACGGCTCGCGCCACACCTCAAACGCCACGCCGCGGTTCTCGAGGAACACCGCCTTCCAGTCGCCGGCCCGGATGGCGACGATCTGCCCGTCGTCGTTGACGTAGAAAAACTCCGTCCGCGGCGACTTGTCCGCCTTGCCAGACAGGTAGGCGAGCTGGTTTTGCCCGTCGATGTAATTGCGGTAGCGGCGGCCGGCGAGATCGACACCTGCTGCGAGCTTTTCTTTGATTCCCGGCTCGCCGGCGGCGGCGGCGAACGTCGGCAGCCAGTCTTCGTGGGCGACGATCCCGTTGACCGTGACACCGGCGGGAAACTGCCCCGGCCAGCGGATGAAGGCGGGTACGCGGTACGCCCCCTCCCAGTTGGAATTCTTCTCGCTGCGGAACGGCGTCGTGCCGGCGTCGGGCCAGGTGTTGTAGTGGGGTCCGTTGTCGGTCGAGTAAAGGACGATCGTGTCATCGGCAATGCCGAGGCGATCGAGGGCCTCGAGCAGTTCACCGACGTGCGCATCGTGCTCGACCATGCCGTCGGCGTATTCGTCTTGCCCGCTCTTGCCGAGGCGCTCCTCCTTGACGTGGGTGCGGAAGTGCATCCGCGTCGCGTTCCACCAGCAGAAGAACGGCTTCCCCCCCTTCACCTGCCGCTCGATGTAGTCCTTGGCGGCCGCGACGGTCTCTTCGTCGATCGTCTCCGTCCGCTTGCGGGTCAGCGGGCCGGTGTTCTCGATCGATTGCCCTCCCTTGCCGTCGGCCTTGCACTTGAGCACGCCGCGCGGGCCGTAGGCCTCGCGGAAGGTCCGCCCGTCGGGGAGCTTCATGTCGCCGGGATAGTCACGGTGCTCCGGCTCCTCCTCGGCGTTGAGGTGGTAGAGGTTGCCGAAGAACTCGTCGAAGCCGTGCATCGTCGGCAGATGCTCGTCGCGGTCGCCCTGGTGGTTCTTGCCGAACTGCCCGGTGGCGTAGCCGAGGCTCTTGAGGACGGTGGCGATCGTGACGTCGGTCTTCTGCCAGCCTTCCTTCGCGCCCGGGAGGCCGACCTTCGTCATCCCGGTGCGGACCGGGCAGTTGCCTCCGAGGAACGCGGCCCGGCCGGCCGTGCAACTCTGCTGGCCGTAGTAGTCGGTGAACGACACCCCCTCGCGGGCGATCCGGTCGATGTTCGGCGTCCGGTAGCCCATCATCCCACGGTTGGTGTGGCTGACGTTCCAGGTGCCGATGTCATCGCCCCAAATGACGAGGATGTTGGGCTTTCGCGCGGGGGCGCTGCCCGTCTGGGCGGCGGCCGTGGTGGCCAGGAGGGCGGCACAGACTCCCAACAGGGCGACACGGACGGACATCGCTGACTCCGCAAGCAGGGAACGGAAGGGCCCGGGACTGGCGGAAAACGAACACTGCCGCGGGGTTGCGGCCGTCGTCCGCGCTCCGGCGGCGCGCGCACCCGACACCACGTCGGATGAGCCCGGGACCGCAGCGCGGCCGGACCATCACGAAGGTACCATACCGATGGGTCACCCACCCCCGCCGCAGTCTCACCGATGCCGGAACCGTCACCCCTCGTTCCCAGTGCGGCACGGTTCGTGAACGCCGTCCGTGCCCGGATCGCCACCGTCGTCGTCGGCCAGGACGACGTCGTGGAGCGGCTCCTGATCGCCCTGTTCACCGGCGGCCACCTCCTCCTCGAGGGTGTCCCGGGGCTGGCCAAGACGCTGCTGGTCAGTGCCCTGGCCCGGTCGGTCGACCTCGGCTTCCAGCGCGTGCAGTTCACCGTCGACCTGCTCCCCGGCGACATCACCGGGTCGGAGGTGCTCGATCCGCGGAGCGGCGAATTCCGCGTCGTCCGCGGACCGGTGTTCACCAACCTGCTCCTCGCCGACGAGATCAACCGCGCCGCCCCGAAGGTGCAAAGTGCCTTGCTCGAGGCGATGCAGGAGCGGAAGGTGACGATCGGCCAGGAGACCCACGCGCTTCCGGCGCCGTTCCTCGTCATCGCCACGCAGAACCCGATCGAGCAGGGGGGCACGTTCGAACTGCCCGAGGCCCAGCTCGACCGATTCATGCTCTGCCACCGCCTCTCCTACCCGACGCCCGACGAGGAGCGCGAGGTCCTGAGGCGGAACGCCCGGCTCGGGGTGCGCCGCCTCGAGCGCGGGGCGGTCGTGGCCAGCGAGTTCGACGCCCTCGCCGGCGAGCCGGCCGGGACGATCGACGACCTCGTCGTCGCGATGGAGGCGGTCCAGCAGATTCACGTCAGCGAGGCGTTCACCGACCACTGCGTCGAGCTCGTCGGCCGGACGCGGGCCCACCCGGCGCTCGACCTCGGCGCCAGCCCACGGGCCGGGATCGCGCTGGTCAAGGCCGCCCGTGCGCGGGCCTTGATCCACGGCCGCGGCTACGTCGTCCCCGAGGATCTGTTCGCGCTGGTCCACGACGTCCTCCTCCACCGGATCCGGCTCTCGTATGAATCGCTGGCCGAGGGGGTGACCAAGGAACGGGTGCTCCGCGAGGTGCTGCGCCCTGCGGCGGTGGCCGCCGCAGGGGCGGCGGAGTGAGTCGCGGGGGGGCCGTGGCGATGGACCAGTTGCTCCCCCCTGCTCCGCTCCTCGACGCCGCCCGGTTCGAGCTCGCGATCCGGCGCCTCGCCGACTCGCTCGGCCATGGCACCGACCGGTCGATGTTCCGCGGCGCGGGGCAGGAATACGAGCAGTCGCGCCCGTACCAGGCGGGCGACGCGGTCAAGGCGATCGACTGGCGGATCACGGCGCGCACCGGCCGGCTGCACGTCAAGGAATACGAGGCGTTGCGCCGGGTGCCGGGATGGCTGCTGGTCGACACCTCGGCATCGATGACCGTCGGCAGCCGCCGGCCGACGAAGTACGAGGCCGCCGTCTGCACCGCCGGCGGCTTGGCCCTGGCGTGCCTGGGGCGGATGCGCCCGGTGGGCTGCATCGGCGTCGGCGGCCGGAGCCTCGTCGTCCGGCCGACATTGTCACGTCTGGCCACGCTCGGCTGGCTCCACCGGCTGCGCCGCTACCGGCTCGACGAGCCGACCGACTTCGCCGCCTCCGCACGGCTCCTCGAGCCGCTCCTCGCCGAGCGCTCGCTGGTGATCGTCCTCTCCGACCTCCACGATCCGACCGCGGCGGCACGGCTCGCGCGGATCGCCCAGGAGCACGACGTCTGCCTGCTCGTGTTCCGCGACCCGGCCGAGCGCGGGCTCGGCGCCGGCATCCTCCGGGCACGCGAGGCGGAGACCGGCCGCGCCCTGACGACGACCGGGCGATTCCCGTCGCGGCGGGCCGAGGAGCGGCTCGCGGCCCTGCGCGGCGCCGGCATCGACGGCCTGGTGCTCGACACCGACCGGCCGAGCACGGCGCGGTTGCGGCTGTTTTTCTCGCGCCGCCGGCCCCTGGCGGGGAGGCGGCCATGACCCCGCCGATTCCCGCGCTCGAGGGCACCGTCGGCCGGCCGATCCGCCCCGAGCCGCTGGTGCTCCCGGGCACGCGACTCGAACCGCGCGCCGATCCGGAGCACACCGCGGCGCTGGCGGTGCGGATCGTCGAGGCTGCGCCCCACGGCGCCCTGACACGCTACGAGATCGAGATCACCGGCCTCGAGCCGGGCACCCACGATCTCCGCGACCATCTGGTGCGTTCCGACGGCACGCCGACGAGCGACCTGCCGCCACTGCCGGTCACGGTCACGAGCGTCCTCGCGCCGGGACTGCCGCGCGTCGCCGTGCCGGGCGCCGTGCCTGTCCGCGGCCTCGGGGGCTATACGGCAGGCGCGACGGCCGCGGTCGCCGCCTGGCTGGCAGGCCTGGCGCTGCTCGTCTGGCTGCTGCGCCGCCAGCGCCGCGCGGAGCGCGGGAGCGCCGCGGCGCCGGCGGCCGATCGCCTCGCCGGACTCGTCACCGCGGCGCGATCGCGCGACCTCACGGCCGCCGAACGGGCCGAGGCGGAGCGGCTGGTGTACGACGCCTGGCGGCGCTACCTCGGCCTCCTCGACGCCGACCCGCGCGACCTCGTCGCGGCACTGCGCCGCGACGCCGGCGCCGCGCGGGCGATCGACCGGCTCGCGGCCTGGCTCCATGCCCCCGGCGCCGGCACGCCCGACGACGTCGCGGCGCTGGTCGGCGAGCTCGTGCCGGTGGCGGCGAAGGGGGACGGATGAGCTTCACCCACCCCATGGTCCTCGGCTTGTTGGTCGTGCCCGCCCTGCTGGTATGGCGGATCTGGCGGCGTGGCGCCGGCCGGCTCGTGCTTCCGCTCGACTTCGCGCCGCAGCGCGGCGGACGGGTCCTCCGGCTGTTCGTGGACTCCGCCGAGACGCTCCTGCCGGCGCTGGCGGCCGTCGCGATCGTGATCGCCGCCGGCCCGACGCGCACCGGGCAGCCGCGCACGCGCCGCGTGCTGACCAACATCGAGTTCTGCGTCGATGTGTCGGGGAGCATGACGGCCCGGTTCGGCGACGGCACCTGCTACGACGCGGCGATGGAGGCGATCGAGGGATTCCTCGGCGCGCGCGAGGGCGACGCCTTCGGCCTGACCTTCTTCGGCTCGTCGGTGCTCCACTGGGCGCCGTTGACGACCGACACCTCGGCCCTGCGCTGCGCGCTGCCCTTCATGCGCCCGGACCGCGTGCCCCCGTGGTTCGGCGGCACCGAGATCGGCATGGCGCTGCTCGCGGCGGCCGACGTCCTCGACCGGCGCGAGGAGGGGGACCGGGCAATCGTCCTCATCTCCGACGGCTACAGCGGCGACCTCGACGGCGACAACCCCGCGCGCGTCGTCAGGGCGCTCCGCGACAAGCGCGTCGTGCTGTGGACGATCCACGTCGGTGGCGGCGAGATCCCCGCCGAGATCGTCGACATCGCCGGCGGAACCGGTGGCGGCGCCTTCGCGGCGAGCGATCCGGGCACGCTCCGCGAGGTGTTCACGCGGATCGACGGCTTGCAGCGCACGCGGATGGTGACGACCGCCGCGGAGACCGTCGACGACTTCGTTCCCTGGTCGGCCGGAGGCCTCGGGCTGCTCACCCTGGCGACGGCGGCGGGCCTCGGCCTCCGGTACACGCCATGGTGACGCTCCCCGCGATCCCCATCCTCCCCGTCGCCGATGCGGCGCTGGCCGCGGCCTGGTCGGCGCTCGGCACGGGGCTCGTCTGGTCGGGCGCCGAGCTCCTCCATGCCCGGCGCACGCGCCGGATCGCCATGCTCGCGTTCGGCCCCGGCGGGCGTCCGGCGGCGTGGGCCGCCGCCGCGCCGCCGCTGCGCGCGCTGGCCGCCGCCGCGACCGCCTTCGGCCTCACGGCGCTGCTCCTCCTGCCACCGGCGGCACGGGGAAGCCAGGCGATCGAGGAGAAGCGGATCCGCCATCTGCTGTTGGTCCTCGACGTCTCGCCGAGCATGCAGCTGGCCGACGCCGGTCCGAAGGGGGACGAGCCCCGGCGACGGCGCGCAGCGGAACTGGTCCGCAGCGTGCTGCAGCGCGTGCCAGCGGGACAATACCGGGTGAGCGTCGTCGCGGTGGCCAACGGCGCGCTGCCCGTCGTCGAGCAGAGCCGCGATCCCGAGGTGCTCGCCAACATCCTCGACGACCTGCCGCTGTCCTACGCCTTTCCCGCCGGCAAGACCGACCTGTTCGCCGGGCTCACGGAGGCGGCGCGGATGGCACGCGATTGGCGGCCGGGGAGCACAACCGTGTTGGTCGTGACCGACGGCGACACCGTGCCGGCCACCGGGCTGCCACGGATGCCGCCGAGCGTGTCGGGGATGCTGCTGGTCGGCGTCGGCGACGTCCAGGCAGGGCGGTTCATCGACGGCCACATGTCGCGACAGGATGCGGGCACGCTCCGGCAGATCGCCGTCCGGGCAGGGGGTGTGTACCACGACGGCAACGCCCGCCACGTCCCCACCGACGCCCTCGTCGCCCTGGGAATGGTGCCGCAGCCCCGGCTCCTCGACCGCCTCGGCCTGCGTGAGTTGGCGATCGCCCTGGCCGTGGCCGGCAGTGCGATCCTCGCCCTGCTGCCGGCGCTGCTGGAATGGTGCGGCACCGGCTGGCAGCCCGGCGTGCGGAGGTCGCGAGGCGAGACGATACGCTACTCTCGGTGTCCCGGCCCTGCGGGACCGTAGTCCGGCTCGGCAAGACGTCGTGACCCCGGGTGATGAAACAAGGAGACTCGGCATGCGAGTCGGCGTGATCCTCCTGTGGCTCCTCCTCCCGGCAGTCGCCGTCGCGTGGCACCTCGGGCCCGGCGTCGACGGCCGGGCCCGCGACCGGGCAGCCGTGGCCGTCCGCGACGCCGAACGGCTCCGGGCCGACGATCCGGCCGCGGCCGTCGACGCCTTCGACGAGGCCTTGTCTCGGCTCCCGGCCGCCGACGGCGCGCGGGCGATGCGGGTGCGGCTCGAACGGGCCAAGGCACGGATCGACGCCGCCCAACTCGCCGAGGCATCGCGCGAGCTCGACGCCCTCGTCGACGAACTTGCCGCCACGCCGGATGCCGACCCGGCGCTGGTCGCCGACGCCCAGGACGCGCTGGCGACGAGCGACTTTTTCGTCACCTGGCTCAAGCGCCTCGAGGGGCTGCCGCGCGACGAGTGGGAGCCGCACGCCGAGAGCGCCCGCCAGACCTGGCGGCTGCTCGCCGAGGAGGCCGAGCGGCGCGGCGACGCGACGGCCGCCGCGCGCCACGGCGCAAACCTTGAGGCGGTGATCCGGCTGACGCGGCTCGACCCCGAACAGCTCCAGGGGCTCCCGATCCCGCCGCAGTGCCGTGGCTGCAAAGGGGGCCAGTGTCGCAATTGCAAGAGCAAGTCAAAGGCGAAGAAGGGGTCGCGCCCCCCAAGCGACTCGCGCGGCGCCGGCGGCGGCGCACCGGTCGACGAATCGGGCTCGTGACGGCAGGTGGCAGCACCGCGGGGAGTCGACGACATGGCGCGAGTGATCTCATCTGCCACATCTCCGACGCGGCGTGCCGCGATCCCCGTCGTGGTGCTCGCGCTGGTGTTCTCGGGCCAGCCGGCAGCCGACGCCTGGCAGGGAACGACCGTGCCGGCGATCGGACTGGTGCCCGCGGCGCAACTCGTGCCCGCGACACCGGTGACCGCGGCCACTCCGGTAGCAGCAGCGGCTCCGGCCGCGCCGGGCGACGGAAGCGCCGCCGCGGCCGACGCCACGGCACAGGAGCGGATCGCGAAGCTCGGCCAGATGACGTTCGACCGCCAACCGGCGGTGGTCCTGCTCGGCGTGCCTGCCGAGAAGGTCGACGAGGTGCTCGGGGCCGCCACGTCGGCGCGGCGTCGACCGCCCCCGGCGGAGAAGGCCGACGGCGACTCGCCGCCATCCAAAGACCCGGCGATGGCGGAGTTCGAACGCCGGCTGGCGACGTTTCGCGCCGATGTCGTGGCGGGGCGCTGGGATGCCGCCGGGGCGTTTCTGCAGAGCCTGCCCGCCGCCGAGGCGAAGGCCGGCTACGACCGGATCCTCGAGCAGTTCGCGACCCTGCCCCCCGCCGAGCCCGGTCCGTCGGGGCGGCCCGTCGACCCACCGCTTCCGGCGATCACGCTGGCCGACATCACCGGCCTGATCGGCGCCGCCCCCGTGCCTCTGGCCGACGACGACGGCAAGCGTCTGGAGATCCTCGGGCAGATCGCCGCCCACGTGCTCGCCACGGGGATCGACGGCGGTGACCTGGCGGGAGTGCTGACGCCACTCGCCGGCGGCCCCCGGCTGTCGCGCCCGCAGGCGGCGACGCTGCTCGCCGCCGCGGGGAGGGCCGACCTGGTCGGGCCGTTCCTGCCGTCGCTCGACGAGTGCCTCGCCGCGCGCGATGCCGACGGCGTCGATCTCTGGGTGCGGAGCCTGGAGGTGGCCCGGACGCGTGACCCGCGCGGCGTGCCGCTCGACACGCTCTGGCAGGCTGTGCGCCGGAGCCTCGAGGCCGAGGGGCTCGAAGACGGCGACCGGCGCCGCGCCGTCGGCCGGGCCGTGGCGCTGCTCCCGCAGCTCTCCCGGTCGGTGGCGCGGGAATGGATCGGCGGCCTCTCCGCGGCGCGCCCGGCCGCGGCCACCGACCTTCTCGCGTTCGTCGCCGCCCGCGTCGCCACCGGCCCCTCCCGGGCCCCCCAGGAAGTCGACCAGCGCCGGGAGTGGCTCGAGCTGCAGCGTGAGATCGTCGCCGGGATCCTCGGCACCGCGCGGGGGGGAGATGACCGGCTCGACGAGGCGCTCGTCCTCGCGGCCCGCGGCTGGGGGGCGGAGGCGCGCCTCTCGGCCCAGCTCGACGAGCCCGACACCGGCTTCCGCCGCGATCCCTACGGCAACGTCTTCTACTGGGAGCAGCAGCAGATCGAGCAGCTCCGCCAGGCGCAGCCGCAGTGGCCGATCAAGCTCGCCGATGTCCTCGACACCCGTCCGACCGATCCCTGGCTCGACCGCCTCGACGCCACCGAGCGGCCCGCGGTCGACAAGGCGCTGGCCGTGACCCTCGCCAAGGCCGGGCGGTCGGAGGAAGCGCTGGCCGTGGTCGAGCGCCTCGCCGCCGTCCACCGCGACGCCGCCAAGCGACTCGTGCCCGAGATCCTCGACGGCTGGAAGCTCGCGCACGATCCCAACGACGAGCGGCGCCGGCAGATGCCGTTTTTCTGGTATTTCGGCATGGACGAGGCGAAGAGCGGGATCCCCCTGTCGCGCTCGATGCAGGAGCGCAACCTCGCCGAGCTGGAGAGCCTCGTCGGCCGGCTCCGGGCCCTCGATCTCGGGCCCGTCGACGACCTCAGGCTCGTCAGCTGCTTCACCAGCTGCCACAGCGCCGCCGAGGTCTTCTCGCCCGAGGCGATCCGCCGCGTGTTCGGGCCCCCCGAGGCGCTCACGCCGCGCGCGGCGGCCGGCCTGGCGGCGACGATGCGCTCGAACCTCGGCGGCAGTTGGCAACGACCGAGTGTCCAGGAGCAGGAACAGACCAAGCGCCGCGAGGCCGACATCAAGCGCGAGGTCCTCGCCGGCTACGACACCGCGCGCCGGTTCGTGGCCGAGGCCCGCGCCCGTGGCGACCATTGGGCGCTGGCGACGGTCGCCGCGGCGCTGGCCCACGACGAAAACGACTTCCGCCGCAAGCTCGCCGAGACACCCGAATTCACCGCGCGGCGCCGCGACGCGCTCGACGGCTTCGCCGCCGCCGCGGAGGCCTACGCCACCGCCAGCCTCTCGCTGCCGCGCGACGACTGGACGGTCGGTCCGTTCGAGACCTGGCTGTTGGCCGCCAGCGGTGCCTGCGATCCGGGGCGGATCGACGAGACCACGCTGGCGGTCGCCGGCGAGCCGGAGCGGATCCGGGCGATCGTCGACCGGCTCCCCGCCGAGCAGCGCGACTGGCACCGGGAGCGGCTCGCCACCGGGATCGTGGGCCGGATCGGCAAGCTCAACCCGGCGGTGAAATACCGGGTCACGGCGGCCGGGCTGGCCGTGGCCGGCGACCATCCCCGGGCGCGCGAGGCGCGGCAGGTGGTCGACTACTACGGCGACCTCGTCCGCGAGATCGAGCTCCGTGCCGACATCGACGGGCCCGACCGGGTCGGCCACGGCCGGCCGTTCGGCGTCCTCGTCAGCCTCCGGCACACGCGCGAGATCGAGCGCGAGGCGGGGGGCTTCGGCCGCTACCTGCAGAATCAGAAGGCAGGCGGGATGATGTTTTTCAACTACGGCCGACCGCTCCAGGACTATCGCGACGCCTTCGAGCGCACCGTCCGCGCGACGCTCGGCGAGAGCTTCGACGTCCGCAGCGTGACCTTCGAATCGGAAAAGGTGCAGAGCCGCTCCGACACCGAATACGGCTGGCGCCGGACCCCCTACGCCTACCTGCTGCTGTCGGCCAAGGACCCGAAGATCGACCGCCTCCCGCCGCTGCGGCTCGATCTCGACTTCCTCGATTCGTCGGGGTACGTCGTGTTGCCGATCGAGAGCCGGCCCACGCTCCTCGACGCCCGCGACACGGCGCCCCCGCCGCGCCCCTGGGAAAATCTCGCCGTGACCCAAATCCTCGACGAGCGCCGCGCCGCGGAGGGGAAGCTCGGCCTCGAGATCCGGGCGACGGCGCGCGGCCTCGTGCCCGACCTGGAGACGATCCTCGATCCGGCCGTGCCCGGGTTCACGGTCGCCGGCGTCACCGACTCGCTCCCCGGGGTGTCCCGCTTCGAGGCCGACGCGCCGACGCCCGCCGTCGTCTCGGAGCGCACCTGGTCGGTGACACTCGAGCGCGGTGCGGACGGGGCGACGAGCTTCACCTTCCCGGTTCCGCGCGTCGCGACGGCCGAGCACGTCCGCCAGCGCTACGCCGACGCCGATCTGGTCGCCGCCGCCGAGACGATCGACCTGCGCGGGCCGGTCGTCCGCGCCGGATCGTCGCTGACGCGCTGGCTCGTTCCCGGCGCCGTCGCCGCGGCGGTGCTCGCCGGTCTGGTGCTCGCGCTGCGGGAGTGGAGAAACCGGCCGCGGGTCGTCCCGCGCGGCTTCACCGTGCCCGATCCGGCGACACCGTTCGCCGTCATCCAGTTGCTCCGCGACATCGAGGCCCACGACGGTCTCGATCGCCGGGCGCGGGGCGAACTGGCCGAATCGATCGCCCGCATCGAGCGCGAATTCTTCGCCGGCGACGGCGCCGACACCGATCTGGTGGCACTCGCGCGGAGCTGGGCCGGCCGCGCACGGCGCCGGTGACCCGGCCGCCGGCGCGGCGGCGTCGGATCCGGGGGACGCAGGCCGTGGAGGTCACTTCCACGAAGCATCAGGGGATCCGCCGCCGCATGACGACCAGCGGGTCGGCCTCGGCGCGGACATCGCCGAGGCTCATCGGCTTGGCCAGCACCAGGCCGGCGATGAACCCGGCGACGTGCGCCGAATAGGCGACGCCACCACTGCCGCTGGAGTCGAACAGGCCGCTGATCACCTGGAACGCGAACCAGATCCCGACCGCCACGTAGCCCGGCACGTCGATCATCATCCGCAGCGCGATCACGCTCACGCGCCGCTGCGGATGGAGCACGAGATACGCCCCGAGCACGCCGGAGATCGCCCCGCTGGCCCCCAGGCAGGGCGTCAGCGATGCCTCGCCGCGGGCGTTGAAGGCGACGAATGCCAGCGACGCGATCACCCCCGTCGCCAGATAAAAGAGCAGGTAGCGGGCATGGCCCATGTCGTCCTCGACGTTGTCGCCGAAGATCCACAGGAACCACATGTTCCCCAGCAGGTGCATCACGCTGCCGTGCATGAAGATCGCCGTCAGCAGCGTCATCCACACCGGCACCGGCGTCGGCTGCAGCCCGGGGACGGTCACCTGCTCGATCCCCGCCGGCGTGCGGATCGCACGGATCTCCGGTTCGGTGACGACGTCCTGCCCTGAGATGATCTCCGCCGGCACCTGGCACCAGGCGAGCGTGAACTGCTCGTTGACCCCCTCGGGGCGGAACCCCTGCTGGAGGACGACGAACACGAAGACGTTGATCGCGATCACCGCCACCGACACGAACGGAAACGTGCGGCGGTCGGAGTTGTCGTCGGCGATCGGGAAAACCATGGTGGATCCGGGGAGATGAATGCACGGGCCCGCGGCACCGGGGCCGGGCGGCTCGGCGATCGGTCGTCAGGGGGTGAAGCGGTGGATCATGACGTGCCGGTAGGTCTGGCCGGGGTCGAGCCGCGGCGACGGCCAGCGCGGATCGCCGGCGTGGTGGATCGCGTCGGGGTATTTCTGCGTCTCGAGGCAGACGCCGCCGTGCTTTCCGTAGACCGCCCCGCCCTTGCCGGTGACCGTGCCGTCGAGGTAGTTGCCGGTGTAGACCTGGACCCCCGGCTGGTCGGCGAACAGCTCCATCCGCCGGCCGCTGGCCGGGTCGACGAGCACCGCCACCGGCCGGAGCTGGCCGTCGGGTTGCCAGCCGCGGACGACGAAATTGTGGTCGATCCCACCTGGGTCGGAGCCCGCCGCCGGCAGGGCGGCGATCGCCGTGCCGAGGGGCACCGGCTGCCGCTCGGGACGGAGGTCGAAGGGAGTCCCCGCCACCGCCGCGAAAAGGCCGGTCGGGATGCTGCCGGCATCGACCGGCAGGTAGGAATCGGCGACGACCGCGAGGTCGTGGCTGCCGACGTCGCCTGACCCGTGGCCGGCGAGGTTCCAATAGCTGTGGTGGACGAGGTTGACGATCGTCGGGGCATCGGTCGTCGCCGTCATCTCGACGCGCAACTCGCCGGTCGGGGTGAGCGTGTAGCGGCAGGTGGCGGCGAGGCGACCGGGATAGCCCTCGTCGCCGGCCGGTGAGATCAGGTCGAAGCGCACGCTCGGGCCCCGGGCATCGTCCGGCTCGGGCGTTCCTCGCCACAGCAGCTTGTCGAACCCGACGGCCCCGCCGTGGAGGTGATTGGGGCCGTTGTTGGTCGCGAGCGTGTAGTCATTGCCGTCGAGCGTGAACCGTCCGGCGGCGATCCGATTGCCGACGCGGCCGACGGTGGCGCCGAAGTAGGGATGGCCCTTGACGTATCCGTCGACGCTGTCGAACCCGAGGACGACGTCGACCGGCGTGCCCCCGGCGTCGCGCGACGGCACGTGGAACCCCGTGAGGATCGCACCGTAATCGGTGATCGTCGCCTGCCAGCCCCCCGGCACCCGGAGCGTGTACAGCGTCGCCGCGCGGCCGTCGGGGAGCGTGCCGAACGGAGCCTGGGCGACGGCGGGCATGGCGGCGGTTCCTGGCGCGGTGGGGGCCGGCTCGGCGGCGATGGCGATCGCGTCTGTCGCCACCACGGCGGCGAGCAGACAGAGCAAGCGAAGCGGTGGCACGGTCGGCATGAACGCTCTCCCGGTGCACGACAGGGTCGGACCGCGGCCGCGGCGGCCACGCAGGGTGCCGAGGCTACCGCGGGGCCGACACCGGCGGCAATCGCCGCGCGGGACGCCAAAACATCGGCCGCGCCGGGCGATCAGGCCGCCTGCGGGGACGGCTTGACCGGCACGCGCGGCTTGGCGGCCGGCGTGCCGCCGCCCGACTCGACCTCGGCGCGCTTGCGGCCGATCCAACCATCCACGCTCCACGAGCCGCCGCCAAACGCGAGCAGTGCCAGCAGGCCGCCGGCGATGGCGACGTTCTTCATGAACTGGATCGTCTGCAGTTGCCGCTGGGTCGGGTCGGCCATGTTCCAGAAATCGTGGAAGTACCAGGTCGCCGCCACGAGGAACACCAGCAGGCAGAACGCACCGATTCGCGTCCACGCCCCGAGGATCATCGACAGGCCACCGATGGCGAGGATGAAGATCGCGCCGGCCAGCGCCAGCTTGGGATTCGGCACCCCCTCGGACGCCATCAGCTCGGTTGTCTGCTGGAACTGCGGGATCTTGCTGCCCACCAGGCTCGCCACGAACACCGCCGCCAGGCAGAGGCGACCGAGCAGCGACAGCAATCCCTTCAGCGCGGCGGCGAGCTGTTCCATCGTCAGGGCTCCGCGAGGGCTCACGCTCTGCCGAACCTCTGGCGGAGGGTGATCGCCAGAATCGTGTCCGCTGACGGGCGACGCGACAAGAGCAGTCGCCGGCCGGGAGCTTACCCGGTTTCCGCAAACCGCGCCGCTTCTAGCTCGGCAGCGGCTCGGAGCGGCCAGGGGGACCTTCGGCTGGCTCGAGCTGCTCGTGAGACAGTGGAGAGGAGCCGTCGCCCGGGCGTGACAGCCGGGCTTCACGGTTCCGTCTCAGGCCGGCTCGTTGCAGGTCAGGCAGTGGATCGCACCGCGGCCGCGGACGAGGACGTCGGCCGGGCAGGGCTCGACGCGCCGGCCCGGGAAACATTCGGCAATCGTCCGCAGGGCCGGCTCGTCGGTCGGGCCGCCGAACACCGGCACGATCACGGCGTCGTTGCAGACGAGGTAATTGAGGTGGCTGGCCGGCAGTTGCGTGCCGGCATGGCCGAAGTGGGCGGGGATGTCGACGGGGATCACCTCGAGCTTCCGGCCGCGGGCGTCGTGGGAGGCGGCGAGGAGCCCGAGATTCCCGGCCAGCGACGCGTGGTTGGGATCACCGCGATCGGGTTGCCGGGCGGCGAGCACGCGCCCGGGGGCGACGAACCGCGCCAGCTGGTCGACGTGGCCGTCGGTGTCGTCGCCGGCCAGATCTCCGCCGATCCAGACGACCGTGTCGATGCCGAGGAAATGGCGCAGCGTCGCTTCCAGTTCGGCACGCGACCGGCCCGGGTTACGGCGTTCGTCCTCGATGCAGCGGTGATTGACCAACAGCGTTCCCTCGCCGTCGGTCTCGAGCGCTCCTCCCTCGAGGACCATCGGTCCGGTGAACACGCGCCGCCCGGCACGGGTCGCGATCGCCCGGCCGACGCGGGCATCGATCTCCCAGGGAGCGTAGCGGCCGCCCCAGGCGTTCCAGCCCCAGCAGACGGCCGCCGCCGGGCTGCCCGCCGCGTGCGCCGACAGCCACACCGGGCCCGAATCGCGGAGCCACGGTTCCTCGGCCGCGACATCGACGAGCGTCACGTCGGCGGCGCCGGCGAGCCACCGCCGCGCGGTGTCGAGGACGGTGCCGGCGGCGAGCACGCGCACCGGCACAAAGCGCGCGATCAATCGCACCAACCGCGCGAACGCCGCCGGCACCGGCTCCACGTCGCCGACCCACGTCGCCCAGCGGTGCGGCCAGGCCATCCAGACCGCCTGCTGAGGCTCCCATTCGGCGGGGAGTCGGTAGCCGAGTGCGGCCACACCCTCCCCGCCCCGGCCGGTCGCCGGCTCTCGCGCGCGGGTGGCCATGGCGTCAGTGCCCCCACCGCGCCGTCAGGCCACCGTAGGCGTCGATCCGGCGATCGCGGAAGAACGGCCAACGCGTCCGCGACCATTCGATCCGCCCCAGATCGCAGTCGACGACGAACGTCTCCGGGCGGTCGTGGGACGCTTTGGCGAGGCACGCGCCGTTGGGGGCGTAGACCACGCTCGCCCCCCAGAAGCGCAGGTTCCCCTCCCGGCCGGTCCGGTTGACCGCGACGACAAACGTCCCGTTGGCGATCGCGTGGCTCCTGAGCATCGTATCCCACGACTCGTACTGCTCGCCGTGCAGCGATTCCTCGCCGTCGAGCCAGCCGATCGCCGTCGGGTAGAAGAGCGCGTCGGCGCCGGCGAGCGCCGTCAACCGCGCCGCTTCGGGGTACCACTGGTCCCAGCAGACCAGCGGCCCCACCGCCAGCTTGCTCGTCGGCACGCTCATGAAGCCGGTGTCGCCCGGCGCGAAATAGAACTTCTCGTAGTAATGGGGATCGTCGGGGATGTGCATCTTCCGGTAGGTGCCGCGGACCGAGCCGTCGCTCTCGAAGATCACGGCGGTGTTGTGGAACAGCCCCGGCGTGCGCCGCTCGAACACGCTCCCGACGACGACGACGCGGTGCGCGCGGGCCGCAGCGGCGAGGCGCTGCGTGAGCGGCCCGGGAACTCCCTCGGCCTCGGCGAAGCGGTCGTGGTCCTCGTCTTGGCAGGGATAGTGGCCGGCGAACAATTCCTGCAGGCAGACGACCTCCGCCCCCTGCGATGCCGCGGCGGCGATGCCGTCGAGGGCCTGGGTGACGTTGGCCTCGCGGTCAGGCGAACACGCCGCCTGCACCAGGCCGATCCGCACCGTCGGCCGGCCACCGACCGAGCGTTCCCCACCCGGCGAGCTCATCCAGCCACCGCCTCGGGCTGGCCGAGCCGGGCCGCGGGCACGGGAAACTGCTCGGCCAGTTCCGTCACGGCGGCCCGGATCGCGGCGATCGCCCGCGGATCGCCATGCTCGCGCAGCGCCCGGAGGATCCACGCGGCGATCCGCCGCATCTCGTCGGCTCCCATCCCGCGGGTCGTGAGTGCCGGGGTGCCGAGGCGGATGCCGGAGGGATCCATCGGCTTGCGCTCGTCGAACGGGATCATGTTCTTGTTGCAGGTGATCCCGCAGCGGTCGAGCGTCTCCTCGGCGAGCTTGCCGCCGATCGAAAGCGGCGTGACGTCGACGAGCATCAGGTGGTTGTCGGTGCCGCCGCTCACGAGCCGCACGCCGCCGCCCGCGAGCGCCTCGGCGAGCGCCCGGGCGTTGGCCACGACCTGCCGGGCGTAGGCCTTGAAGTCGGGGCGCAGCGCCTCGCCGAACGCCACCGCCTTGCCGGCGATGACGTGCATCAGCGGCCCCCCCTGCTGCCCGGGAAATACCGAACGGTCGAGCGCCTTGCCGTCGGCGGCGCGGCACATCGCGATCCCGCCGCGCGGCCCGCGGAGCGTCTTGTGGGTGGTGCTGGTGACGAAGTCGGCGACCGGCACGGGGTTGTCGTGGATCCCGGCGGCGACGAGCCCGGCGTAGTGAGCCATGTCGACCATCAGCTTCGCGCCGACCTCGCGGGCGATCTCGGCGAACGTGCCGTGGGGAATCTCGCGCGGGTAGGCGCTGGCGCCGGCCACGATCAGCTTCGGCTTGTGTTCGCGGGCGAGCCGGGCGACCTGGTCGAAGTCGAGGCGATGGTCGGTGGCGCGGACGCCGTAATGGACGAACCGGTACAGAACCCCCGAGGCGTTGAGCTTCATGCCGTGGGTGAGGTGGCCGCCGTGGGCGAGGTCGAAGGCGAGGACGGTGTCGCCCGGCTGGATCGCGGTCATGTAGACGGCGGCGTTGGCCTGGCTGCCGGAGTGGGGCTGGACGTTGACATGCTCGGCCCCATACAGGCTCTTGAGCCGCTGCCGCGCCAGGTCCTCGACCTTGTCGACGAATTCGCAGCCGCCGTAATAGCGATGGCCCGGATAGCCTTCGGCGTATTTGTTGGTCAGCACGCTGCCCACGGCCTGCATCACGGCGGGGCTGGTGAAGTTTTCGCTGGCGATCATCTCCAGGCCCTCGGCCTGCCGGGTCTGCTCGGCGGAGATCGCGGCCCAGACTTCGGGATCATCCTGTTCGACGAAGTTCACGGGGAGGCTCCTGGGGACGGGCGAATGGGGCGGAGGGTCGACCGCACGACGGCGGTCCGGCAGCGGCACGACGGACGAAACCTTAGATTGTCGGGAGCCGCCGGAGGGGCGTCAACGAACCAGCGGTTTCCGCGGGGATGCAGCAGGGCTGGGTGCCACCCCGCGCGACGCCTCGTCGCCAAGCGGCGGCCGGTCGTCGCCCGGGATCGCAGCTCACGCTGTCGCAACATCGCGTGGCTCCAAATCGATCTCCACCCGGGTCCGCACGCGCACCTGGAGCGACTCGAGGACCTTCACCGCCCGTTCGAGCAAAATGCCATGATACTCGTTCCGCTCGTCGCGCGAAACCTGCGACTCGTGCACCCCGTGGCGTTTGGCCAACTCCCGCTGTGTGATCCCTTTCGCGATGCGCAGCGAGATGAGCATGTGGCCGAATCCGCGGAAGTTGTCAATCTCTTCGAACTCCTGCCGCTTCAGTCTCTCGTAGCTATCAACCTCCTCCCTCAACTGGAGGTGGAATGACTCCATGGGATCGACGACCCGTTTGATCGACTCCGTGGAAAGTCCCTCGTCCCTCAATCGTGCCCGATACCCCGCGAGGCGGGTTTGTTCCTCAGCCAGCCGATCGACGGCTTCTCGGTATTCCTTGTCGTTGTGGATCATCGATCGCCTCCTTCGAGCAATTTCACGATCCCTCGCGGCGATCCGTCGCGCCGCGATTGGCGGAACGCGGAGGGAAACTCGAGCTCGTTACCGTGCCGATCGCGGATGCCGCACCCTCTGCCGAGCGCCGGGACGTGCGGATAGAGCTCCACGCGATAGCGATGCCTAAAAAGTCAATGGCGTTCGTCGTTTCTCCCGCCCACCCATTCAAGCGATTGCTTTGCAGCAGTCATACCGCCGAATAGCTCATTTCTGCCTTCCGGGCATGTCCCAGGGCCACCAGGGTGTCGAGGATCTCCGCGATCCGGGTCGGTTTGGCTCCGTCAAAAAACCTGGCAAGATCGTGCGCCGTCACGGTGTCGCTCACCGCCGCAAGCATGCCGCGCACGAGCTTCGTCTGCTCGGCGAGCTCCGCCGGCCAGGCGGTCCGCGCCACGTTACCAAACCTGCCCTTGGATCTTTGCGGCCGCTTGCTTGGCGGAGTCTTCGACTCGGGCCGGACCGGCTTTCGGGCCGTCGGAGGAAGCCCCTTCTTTCCGCGCCCCGCCTTGGCTGGGCGAGGCGCGGGCGCGGAGTCCTCCGGGAGCTCCTCCACGTCCGCCTCAGGATCGGCAAGCCCGAGCTCCGTCTGGCCGCCCTTCCCACCGATCGCGCCCTGTTGGAAGTCTGGCCGGAGCCAGCGGATGATTCCTCGCTTCTCCTCCTCCGCCCGCTCGTGGTTGAGTGCGACCAGCCGCTCGAGGATCTCTTCGTCCGACAGGGTCGTTGGCCATCCGTAGGCCTCGAAGACGGCCGCGTCGATGTCGTCGTGGATCTTCTTGAGCACGCTCACCAGCCCTTGGTCGTGAATCGCCTTCTCCTTGGCGGACAGCGCCTCGCCTTCCCGCAGCTTCTCCAAGACGTTGTACATCCCGGTAATCGTCAGCCCGGGATGCGCTGCCTGCTGCGACTTGCGATGCGCGTCGAGGGCTTCGCCCAGGTCGCGCAGCACTCCGCCCTGCTCTTCACTAATCACAGGAAATGGAAATGGATCGAAGCAGACCGTGTTGTTGTACCTCGGTCGACTCTCCAAAAGGCCGCCCATTTGGAGACACCACAGCTGGTGCACGCGGCTAGACAACACACTAAGCCAACAGTCATCACTTAAGCCGATAATCACTAACCCCTGATCAGGAATTACATCGCCATCGATTCTAACAAATACCCGATGCTTAGCAGTCATTACGGTTGCCAGATACGAGCGGCCTGCCGCCAGTATTCGACGAACATCCAGGTGCGCTCTTCCTAGAAGCCACCACTTCGCGCGCCTAGCTGGATCATTGTTATGATCTCGCCCTGGCTTAACTCGATCCAGTATCCACTGGTACACGGCGGGCCACCGGTCCCGGACCTCCTGTTCCGAATGACCGTGGCAGTCGATCAGCCATAGTTTCCTCGGGGTCTTTTTCGTAATATCATTGCCATTAACGAACGACCGTAAGAGCCTCGCGGACACAGCTCCTTCGGCGACCTCAAACGCCTTTGCCTGAGACTCTGCCACGACGAAGCCACCGCCGACAATACACATCCCTCTCGCGGTTAAATCGCGATTAGACCGTAGCCGAGCAACTTCTTTTGCTGCTCCTCCCACATCAAGTGACGCCTGAATGCATCCTCGTCGCTCTGAGAAGAAGCAAACTGGGGCATCATCGGCGCTCGCGATCTCTTGCTCAATATCGAAGACGACTCCCTCAACCTCACCTGCTACTGCTACGGTCATCGCAATTCGCACGTTTGCGGAGTCTTCGCTATCGACCCACGGATGATCAGGAATAGCCATTACAAGTGATATCGGGGACTCTGTGGCAGCCAGGTGCCTTATCACTACCGCCTTGTTCTGAACCTGGCTCACAGCATTAGTTGTGATGTATCCGAATTGCCGCACACCGCCAGCCCTCAGTAGAGTTGCGGCTTTATCCCACCAGTACATCACGTAATTGGCTGAGTCCGGCACGTCGCTGTAGATGTTTCGAAGGGTTTCGGCATAGCCCTCTCCGAACCTCTGCCGCATTCGCCCCGAGCCCAAAAACGGCGGATTCCCGACAATAAAATCGCACTCAGGCCATGCCGCCTTCCGCGGATTCACGAACCGTTCGACCGCCACCGTCGCCGTCTCGTCGGGCACGTCCTCGCCGGTCACGGGATGCTTCTTCATCGTCACGCCGTCCCAGCGCGTCACCGGCTTGCCGGCCTCGTCGCGGACGAGCTCCTTCCTGTCGTATTCCAGCAGCGCGTCGCGGCATTCGATGTTGCCGTAGGCGTGGAGGATCGGCTCCGAGAAGCTGTTGGGAGACACCTTCGCGCGCAGGTGCCACTGGAGCCAGCCAATCCACAGCACCACCTCCGCGATCGCGACGGCGCGGGGATTGATCTCGATGCCCAGAAACTGCTTCGGGTCGACCGTCCGCTCCATCGCCTCGAGGTCGCTCTGCTTCTCGCCGAGTTGCCCCAGCCAGTCGCGGGCCTCGGCCTCGATCTCCTTGAGCTTGACCATCGACACGTAGAGGAAGTTGCCGGTACCGCAGGCTGGATCGAGGACGCGAATGCTTCCCAGACCCTCGATGAACTTCCGCGCCTCCGCCACGGCCTCCTTCATCCGGCCCGCGCTCGCCTCGGCGAGGCTTGCGGCGCGTGCCGCCTCCCAATCGTCACGGACCGGCTCGATGATCGTCGGCACGACGAGCCGCTCGACGTAGGCGCGGGGAGTGAAATGGGCACCGAGCTTGTGTCGCTCGCGCGGATCGAGCGCCCGCTCGAGGAGGGTGCCGAAGATCGCCGGTTCCACGTCCTGCCAGTCGCACTCCCCCGCCTCGACGAGCAAGCCGATCTCCTCGGCATCGAGCTTGAGCGGCTCGTGCTCCCGGAAGATGCCGCCGTTGAAACGCTTCATCTTCTTGCGGAGAGCGGTGGAAAACGTGCCCGAATCCATCGCTTTCCACAGCTCTCCCACCAGCGGCACGAACGAGTCGGGGGAGCTCTTCACGGAGCCGAGCAGCTCGGTGAAGGCTCCCTTGGCAATCAGGCCCACGTCTTCGGCGAAGAAGGTGAACAGGCAACGGATCAGGAACCACGCCACGCTCTCGGGATCGTGCCCCTTGGTTTCAAGGCGTTTTGCGAGAACGGCGATCCGGCCGGCGATCTCGCGCGTCACCTTCGCCGCGCGGCGCGATGGATCGAGGGACAGCGGATCCAGCCAGACGCCGCGGAGGCGCTCCCGGATGGCGGCGTCCCTGAGCGACTCGAGCTTGAAGCGATGGGATCGAGCGTCGGGAAATGCCGCGTAGACCTTGCCGAGCCGCGAGAAATCGGCGTACAGCTCGAAGGAGTGGCCGATGTCGACGACGAGGAGAAATGGCGGGTTGTCGTCGGCCAGCGCCCTGACATAGCTCTCTGCCTGGCCCCGCGCGGCGATCATCGAGTCGTCCCAGCCGATGGTGCCGCGGACGCTCGTGCCGGTCTTGCGCCGCGGCTTCGGGGCGGACGGAGCGGCAAGAGACAGGGCATCGGCCTTCTGCTTCTCCACCCCCTGCTTCGTCTCGCAGACAAACGCACCGCGCCGGTAGAGATCGATGAAGCCGTTGGACGCGGCGCCGTCGGCAGCGGCGAATTTCACCACCTTGTCGAAGACGTAGGTATTCGCCGCGTCATCGGCTTTGCTCGGATCGGGCCGCGGGACCCCGATCACGTCGCACAGCTCGGACAGAAACAGCTGGTAGTTTGCCCGTTCACCGCCGCCGCTCGGCCCCCATCGGTCGATGAACGCCTCGACTTCTGGCGGCGTTGCGGCGGCATCGGGAGTGGTTGCCGGTGTGCTCATGCGAGGCAGCCTACCGCTCGGCGGAGCGGTGTCGGCAGCCGGGTGGCAGCTTCGGCGTCTCCAGCGACGTCCGCTCGCTACCCCGCTCACGCCGCCGACGACCGGTCCGTCTATTGATTTCTGCGTGCATTCCCGCGAGACCGCCGAATTGACGGTCGTTTCGACACATCTTATATTGACTTAGTGTTTTTCGATAAGACCACATAAGTTCTCCATAACTCACGAAATCCATGGCCCTTTGATGGACCCGCGCACGAACCCGTTCGCCCCTGGAGCGGGCAATCCGCCGCCGGAGCTCGCCGGGCGCGATGCCGTCATCGAGAAGGCATCGATCGCGCTGGACCGGATGCGCAACGGACTGTCGTCGAAGAGCCTGATGCTCGTCGGCCTGCGCGGCGTCGGCAAGACCGTCCTCCTCAATCGCATGCATCTCGACGCCGAGGCGAAGGGGATCCCGGCCGTGCTTCTTGAAGCCCCTGAGCGGCGCTCGCTTCCGGCGCTCCTGATCCCGAATCTCCGCGTCGCGCTCCTCAAGCTTGATCGCATGGCCGCCGCAGGCGACCGCGCCAAGCGAGCGTTGCGAGCACTTGGCGGATTCGTGCAGGGGATGAAGATCCGGTACCACGACGTCGAGTTTGGTCTCGATCTCGGCATCGAACCGGGCGTCGCCGACAGCGGCGACCTTGGCGCCGACCTCGTCTCCCTCCTCCAGGCGGTCGGGGAGGCCGCAAAAGAAAAGAACACGGTCCTCGTCCTGTTCATCGACGAAATGCAATATGTCGAGGAGGCCGAGCTCGCCGCCTTGATTTCGGCGCTCCACCGCTGCGCCCAGATGCGGCTTCCGGTGACACTCGTCGGCGCCGGTCTCCCGCAACTCGTCGGGCAGCTCGGAAAAGCCAAGTCATACGCCGAGAGGCTTTTCGAGTTCTCGGCGATCGGGCCGCTCGACCGTGTCGCGGCGACCCTCGCGATCGTCGTACCAGCGCGTCGCGCGGGAGCGGATTTCGACGACGACGCGGTCGACGAGATCCTCCGACAGACCGACAGCTATCCTTATTTCCTCCAAGAATGGGGAAAGCATTCGTGGAACGTCGCGACGACCAGCTCGGTGCGAAGGCCCGACGTTGTGACGGCGACGGCCAGCGCCCTGGCGGAGCTCGACGCGAGTTTCTTCCGTGTCCGTCTCGATCGGCTGACTCCCGCGGAGAAACGGTATCTACGGGCGATGGCGGCGCTCGGACCCGGCCCGCACCGCTCGGGTGACATCGCCGCGGTGCTGGCACGGAGCGTGGAGAACGTCGCTCCCACGCGCTCCAACCTGATCAGGAAGGGGATGATCTACAGCCCCGCACACGGCGACACGGCATTCACCGTGCCGCTGTTCGACGCCTTCATGCGCCGCGTGCTGCCGGATGCAGACTGAACGGCCATCCGCCGCCCCCGCTGAACGCCGCACGCGTGCCCGGGGCCGCGCTAGGCCTTATCCAAGCGAATTTGGACTTGCGCGATTCGCGCTGAGCGCATAAAAAAACTCGAAATCCCCGACGAATCGCTTGATTTCGGTTGGCGCCACTTCAAGCGACTCGCCACTCCATGAGGAGTTTCGAGTGAACGCCAAGGTACGACGGCAGCTGAAAGCACGCAAGCGGAGA